>Ga0209592_1000699_pt1 | contig 10484 bp, 9 predicted proteins | sample PPLLak2March2015_2_FD_187251 | JGI IMG/M metagenome (GOLD analysis project Ga0209592, IMG submission 187251) | Freshwater sediment microbial communities from Prairie Pothole Lake near Jamestown, North Dakota, USA - PPLs Lake P8 Core (3) Depth... | ecosystem: Environmental > Aquatic > Freshwater >... | reverse complement strand
CTGGGAGGATTTCTTCTAAGATCGGAAGGGTAATCAGATGGTCCCCTCCGAGGAGTATGGGGAATTTATTTTTGGAAAGGATTTTACGAAGGGCCCTTTGAATGAGATCAAAAGCTATCTTCTTCTCCCCCAGAGGGAGCTCCAGGTCTCCCATGTCATGGATCAATAGTTGGGTCAGATCCCGCCTGAAATAGGGGCTGTAGGTTTCGATTCCCCATGAAGCCTTTCGTATAGCAGAGGGACCAAAACGCGCACCCGGCCGGAAGGAGGCCGATCCATCAAACGGACACCCGAGAATGACGATCCTTCCCTCCTCAAAGGAGGCCTTGGCTGAGACAAAAGTCTGCTCCATGAAAGGAAGTTTCATTTCTGTAGCGTCGAGGCGCTGATCAGGGGGTTTCTCACTATAGAGGGTATTTCTGATTTTAAGGTAAGGCCTATCTTTTCCTCGGTCTTTTCGGTTACCACAATTCCATATCCGATTCTAAGTCCAAACATCAAAATTTGAAATTTGAGGTTTGAAGTCTGAAGTTCCGTGCCATATGGATGAGTCCCAAAGGACCACAGCGGCCAGGGCCGCCCCAATTTTCGTTATTTTATGTTCTATGGCGATCGACTTCAGATCTTTGATTTCCCATCCACGAAGCTTCATTCCCTCCATGGCCATATTCCGGACGGTTTCCTCGATTTTGCGACGCTCTCCTTTGGCCGAGTATTCCATGATCAACCCATTCTGATTTTCATCCTCTGGAAGAGCTACGGCAATGCCGGCCGAGATGATCTCTCCCGGGATGTCGCTGGTGATGGAGGCATAGGCTGCCGGGACGATGGCCCCCGGAGGAAGAGTAATCGGAGAAATCGGTTTACAATGAGGCGGGACGATACTCGACATCTTCACGATATTGGTGTTCCCGATGCCCGCCTGGAGGAGAGCTCCGTCAAATGCGTTGAGAGGCGTATACCCTTCGGATGCCCCGGAAACCAAGAAATATCGAGTAGCATTTTGAAAATCACTTTTTTTCTCCGTCCTTGAATGGGTTAAGGCCCGTCTGTGTTGCCCGCGTCCAAACAGGCCGGCCTGCCGCCGTTCGACAGGGAGCAAGGTTTATGATAAGCATTCTCACCCAAGGCCTCCAATTTTCCCCGTTCCCCAAGCTTCATTCAATCCCTGATAGTAGTTTAAGAAGAAATTTGTTTAATAACCTGTAATCCAGTATAGAAAGAAAAATGTTTAGTAATTTGTAAGCAAGTATAAAAAGAATTAAGTTTAATAAACTGTACCTTGCATAAGTATAACGGTCTTTTTTATTTTGTCAAGTATTTTTTTTCGTAAAGGAAAGGCTTTTTGAAACGAATGGCTCGAATGACAACGAAGGAGGCGAATGTTCGGTAAATTCGTTACCATTTGCTCCCTTCGTAGTATTCCTTTGGAAAGGGGCAGATAATTAAGATAATCTCTTTTTGTAGTCCTGGTAATTGAATTCTCTGATCGACCGAAATCCTGACTTCTCATTCCATATTCCGATGGAAGGATGAGCTACTCCATTGAACATGGTTGTTTTAACAGTCGTGTAGTGGATCATATCCTCAAAGAGGATTTTATCACCGGGTTCGAGTTCTTTATCAAATGACCAATTCCCCATAAAATCGCCCGCCAGACAACTGATTCCTCCCATCCGGTAGGTCGGCTTTCCCACTCTTTCATCGGTTGCGCCCAAGATGGCAGGTTTGTAAGGCATCTCCAAACAGTCGGGCATATGGCAGGTGAAGGAAACATCAAGAATTGCAGTTTTGATACCGTTATTTTCAACGACATCTAATATGGTGGAGACCAAATAACCCGTTTGATAAGTAAAAGCGCTTCCGGGTTCTAATATGATTTCGACCTCAAACTCATTTTTGAAATCGATCAAGATTTTAATCAAATGGTGTATATCGTAATTCTTTTTTGTTATCAGATGACCCCCGCCCATGTTTACCCATTTTAGATTAGATAAAAACCGGCCAAATTTCTTTACAAAAACAGCCAACACGTTTTCCAACGCAAGGGAATCTGCCTCAAATAACGTATGAAAATGAAAACCTTCAACTCCCTGCGGTAAGGCATCCCCAAGCTGTTCGGCAGTCATGCCAAACCGAGAGCCGGGCTTACACGGGTTATAAATATCATAGGGAGAATCTGAAAACTCAGGATTGACACGCAAGCCAATTGAAACACCCTTGTGACTGGCGATCTTAAAATACTTTCGAAATTGATTTAGGGAATTAAAGGAAATATGACTACTATATTTCAAAATGTCTGCTATCTGCTTGTCTTCAAAGGCAGGCGAATACGTGTGCGCTTTTACTCCGAGTTCCTCAAATGCTAATCGTGCTTCGTTCATTGAACTCGCTGAAGCGCCAAAACCGTATTCTTTAAAGATCGGAAATACACCCCAATTCGAGAAAGCTTTAAACGCAACGAGAACATCAATCGCAGCAGCCTCTTTAACTGTTTTTATTAATTCTAGATTATTTCGCAACAACAGCTCATCAATCACATAACAGGGTGTTGGAATGTTGTTAAAGTCAATAGGCATGGTTCTCAGGGAAAATTGGAATGTTGGAATACTGGAATGTTGGGCATCAAAAGATTTTAGAATGCAATTTCAGACATTCTTCCATTCTTCCGCTATTCCATTATTCCAATTCTAAATCGACATCGTGCAATTCGTGCCAAGCAAGTCCATGGATATTCAATTGTTCCATGAATAGGTCCGGGTCAAATTCCTCAGTGTTAAAGACGCCTGGCTTTTTCCATTTACCCGTAATAAACATCATCGCACCAATCATGGCGGGCACTCCAGTCGTGTAACTCACGGCCTGTGTCCCCGTTTCCTTATAGGCATCCTGGTGTTTGCAATTATTATAGATATAATAGGTTTTCTCCTTATGATTCTTCATCCCTCTCATCCGGATACCAATGGAGGTTTCACCTGAATAGGATTCACCGAGTTCGCCCGGATTAGGCAATACCGCTTTGAGGAATTGAAGAGGCACAATCTCTTTTCCCTCATACAGGATAGGTTTAATGCCTGCCATTCCAATATTTTGAATCACCCGTAGATGAGTTAAATATTCCTGTCCAAAGGTCATCCAAAATCGAGCTCGTTTTAGACTTGGAAAATGTTTAACCAATGATTCTAATTCTTCGTGGTAAATCAGATAAGATTCGCGGGGTCCGATATTAGGATAATTTAACGGCTTGTGAATTTCGTGGGGTTCTGTCTCAATCCATTTTCCATTTTCCCAGTATTTCCCTCTCTGGGTCACTTCACGAATATTGATTTCTGGATTGAAATTAGTTGCAAATGGTTTTCCATGGTCGCCTGCATTGCAGTCAACAATATCAAGAGCATGAATCTCGTCAAAATGATGTCTGGCTGCATAGGCGGTGAAAACTCCTGTGACTCCTGGATCAAAGCCACAACCTAAGATGGCTGTGAGCCCTGCATTCTTAAACCTGTCATGGTACGCCCATTGCCATTTATATTCAAATTTGGTTACCTCTCTTGGTTCATAATTTGCGGTATCTAAGTAATTGACTCCCGTTTCAAGGCAAGCCTCCATGATGGTTAAATCTTGATAAGGGAGCGCGACATTGATGACGATTTCTGGTTTAAAGCTCTTAAATAATTCAACTAATTGTTGGACATCATCGGCATCCACCTGAGCCGTCTTGATTTTATTGGCTCCGACTGCTTTGGCAATCAAATCACACTTTGATTTGGTACGGCTTGCCAACGATATATCACTAAACACCTGTGGGACTTTTGCAAGTTTATGAGCAACGACGGACCCTACGCCACCTGCTCCTATGATCAGTACTTTAGCCATGATGAATCAACCACGTGCTCCTACGATGGTTCCTTTAACCATCCTTCCTCTTTTCACCTTTTCCATATCGTTGAGGTTTTACGGTGACAGCCATAGAACCCCGTGAACAAATGACGTCCCAGTGCTTTCGGTTCTCAATCTTTCTTGCAATTAAGGATTAGAAATAAGGGGGAGAAGTGATCCAGAGGATGACGACATTACGGGAACTTGTATTTTCAAGCCAGTGCTCCTTCTCAGCCCAGAAGTAAAAACATTCCCCCTTCTTTAATTTCGTTATCTCCCTTCCAAACCGGAGGCTCACCCTCCCCTGAAGGACGAACCCGAATTCCTCTCCCTCATGGGGTTTCTCTTTCGGTGTTGCCTGTCCCTGTTTGAGGGTCAGCAACACCGGTTCCAGTCTCCGGTTGGTGGAACCGGGGACCAGGAGCTCAAACCTCTGAATCCTCTCTTTTTCGATGGGGACCCGATCCTTTTCCCGGTAGACCATCTTCTCCTGAGAGGCCTCTCTGAAAAAGTCGGAGATGTTTTCATCCACCGCCTCGAGGATCTGAACCAGGCTCTCTAGAGAGATGGAGGTGAGGTCCCTCTCGACCTGAGAAATGAAGCCTTTGGTCAGGTTCGCCCTGGCCGCGAGTTCCTCCTGAGTCAGGTTGCTCATCTGTCTTAGGTTTTTAATTCGCTCTCCGATCTTCATAAATCCAGCGAAAACAGTATAAGAAGAATTTTGTTTAATAATTTGTAAGCAAGTATAACAAGAAAATAGTTTAATAAACTAAACTGAGCTCATTATAACCCCCCCGTCCGATTTGTCAAGTATTTTTTTGAGATTTCTGAAAAAGTCCAGGAATCTCTGATTCCACCGATTCAGAACCGATTGCACAGATAAGAAATTCAATCAAAACCCGGGAAAATCTGTGTAATCCTCATTTAAAATCTGTGTAATCAGCAGGGGGGTTTACTCGTCTCTCTTTTTTTGTTACCTTTTTAAAGACAGAGATGGATAAGATCATCATTCGAGGAGCCCAGGTTCATAATTTAAAGAATATCGATGTGGAGATTCCGCGGAATCGCCTGGTGGTGATCACCGGGTTAAGTGGTTCGGGAAAATCCACGCTCGCCTTTGACACCCTGTACGCAGAGGGACAACGGCGATACGTAGAATCCCTCTCCGCCTATGCGCGGCAGTTTTTGGAGCAGATGGAGAGGCCAAACGTGGAATCCATGGAAGGCCTCTCTCCTGCAATTGCCATTGACCAGAGAAGCGTGACGCGGACCCCACGGTCTACCGTGGGCACCGTCACAGAGATCTACGATTACCTCCGACTCCTATTCGCCAGGATTGGAGAGCCATTCTGCCCCCATTGCGGTTCTCCCATCTCTTCCCAGACCTTCCAGCAGATGACCGAGACCCTTCAAAAGCTCCCGAAGGGAACTTCCCTTTCCATCCTCTCCCCCATCGTGAGGGGGAAGAAGGGGGAATATCGTAAGGAGATGGAGGAACTTCGGAGTGAAGGATTCGTCAAGGTGAGGATTGATGGCCAAATCCGGGATCTCAGCGAGGAGATCCGGTTGGACCGGAACAAACGCCATGAGATCGATGTGATCGTGGACCGATTGGTGGTGAAAGAGGGGGCGGAGCAGAGACTCGGGGAATCGCTAGAACTTGCCTCCCGCTTATCCGAGGGGATTGTCAGGGTGGAAAGGGAAGGAGTCCCTCCGATTGTCTTTAGCCAGAAGTTCTCCTGCATTCATTGTGGGTTCAGTTTCGCGGAAATGACACCGCGGATGTTCTCCTTCAACAGCCCCCACGGCGCCTGTCCGACCTGTAGCGGGTTGGGGACGAAACCCTTCTTCGATCCGGACCTCGTCGTCCCGAATTCATCGCTTTCTTTAAAGGAAGGGGCAATCCTTCCATGGAAGAAAAGAGGAGAGTCCTTTTTATGGCCCGTCCTGGAGGCACTGTCTAAGCAGTATCGTTTTGATCTGAATACCCCTTTTTCCCGATTGCCCAAATCCATTCAACACCTTCTCCTTTATGGATCGGATGGAGAAAAGGTCTCTTTTCGCGTGAAAAGGAAAGGGCGATCCCACCTCTTTCGGCAGGAGTTTGAGGGGGCCCTCCGGGAATTGGAGAGGAGATGGGAAGAGGATGGAGATGGATTGGGGGAACTGGAGGAGTTCAGACATGTGATTCCCTGCCCTGACTGCCAAGGGGCTCGATTGAAGAAGGAGGTCTTGTCTATCAAAGTGGGGGGAAGATCGATTGCTGAGATCGCCCATCTTTATATTCACGAGGCACTTAAATTCTTGAAGGACCTGGAATTGACCCCACGCTCCCAGAAGATCGCTCAGGGGATTCTAAAAGAAATTGAGGAGAGGTTAAGATTTATGATGGAGGTCGGTTTGGACTACCTCACCCTGGATCGGGCTGCTTCAACCCTCGCCGGTGGAGAATCTCAACGGGTTCGCCTGGCCACCCAGATCGGGTCCAGCCTGGTGGGTGTGCTTTACATTCTGGATGAGCCCAGCATTGGACTCCATCAGAGGGACCAGCTGCGTCTCTTGGGAGTGCTGAAACGCCTGAGGGATATGGGCAATACCGTGATCGTTGTGGAGCACGATGAAGAGACGATCCGTTCTGCTGATTATATCATCGATATGGGACCTGGCCCGGGAGAGAAAGGAGGAGAAGTCGTCTTCTCTGGGTCTCCGGAGGAATTGATGGGAACAGATCGCTCTTTGACCGGAGCGTATCTCTCCGGGAAAAGCTTCATTCCTCTTCCAGAGCATAGGAGGCCGGTTGGAGAGAGGTTTTTGGTCATCCGAGATGCTACGGCTAATAATCTGAAGAATATTGATGTGAACATCCCTTTAGGGGTTTTCACCTGCATCACGGGTGTCTCAGGATCGGGGAAGTCGACCTTGATCATCGACACCCTCTATCGCCTATTGGCCCAGCACCTTCATCATGCCCCTCAACGGTGTGCCTCCGTGAAGGGGATAGAGGGGTTGGAACATTTGGATAAAGTGGTCCATGTGGATCAGATGCCGATTGGAAGAACACCTCGGTCCAATCCTGCCACTTATACAGGGCTGTTCCAGCCCATCCGAGAACTTTTCGCTCAACTTCCAGACTCGAGGATGAGGGGATTTCAGCCAGGCCGATTCAGCTTTAATGTCTCTGGAGGACGGTGTGAATCATGTGGCGGGGATGGTATGTTAAAGGTAGAGATGCACTTCCTTCCGGACGTTTATGTGACCTGTGAAGCATGCCATGGAAAGCGATACAATCGGGAGACCCTCGATATACGATACCGGGGAAAGACGATTTCGGATGTGCTGGAGATGACTGTTGAGGAAGCGGATGATTTCTTCCAGGCTATTCCATCGATTCATCAAAAACTCCGGACCCTTGTCGATGTGGGGCTTGGATACCTCCAGTTGGGCCAACCCGCCACCACCCTTTCAGGAGGAGAGGCTCAACGGATTAAGTTGGCCAGGGAGCTGAGCAAACGGGAGACAGGAAGGACGGTTTATATTTTAGATGAGCCGACCACAGGTCTCCATTTTGCAGATATCCAGAGGTTGCTCAATGTGATCCATAGGCTCACGGACAAGGGGAACACCGTCATTGTGATTGAACATAATTTAGAGGTGATCAAGTCGGCGGATTATATCATTGACCTCGGTCCTGAGGGAGGAGAGAAAGGGGGGGAGGTGGTCGGATGGGGAACTCCAGAGCAATTGGTCCAAAATCCGACCTCCTATACGGGTCAATTCTTGAAAAAGAAGATCGGGGTAATGCTCACTTAAACGGGTAGGGGCGACTTCAGCCTGCCTGCGCGTAGCCGCTTCGGCGAAGGCAGGTCGCCTTAAATCGGGAGGCTAAAGCCTCCCCTACCCAGCCCTCTGGGGAGTCGAAGGGTTGACTTTTGAGATGCCTGTTGTTAAATACCTTTAAAATTTGTCATAGGGGAGGGTGGACTATGGAGGAAAAGGGTAGATCGAGTACCGGCTTAGAGGAAAATGTGGCAGGGTTCTTCTGTTATGTTCTTGGCTTTATCACAGGGATCGTCTTTTTAGTCGTGGAGAAGAGAAGCACTTTCGTAAGATTTCATGCGATGCAATCCACGATCACTTTTCTTGGCCTCTTCGTTATCTCAACGATTTTAGGAGTGATTCCGATCCTTCATCTTCTCGTCTATCCCATCTGGATTTTGAGCCTTATCCTGTGGCTCATCCTCATGGTGAAAGCCCTGCGGGGTGAGCGATATTTACTGCCCATCGTAGGAAAGATGGCTGAGGAGAAGACGGGACGATAGATCGGTTTTTTCAATGAGGCGAGATCGTAAGAAAAAAGGTAAGAAGAAAAGCCGAAAAAAAGGCGGGATAGGAAAATTTCTTGTTTTCCTGATCATCGTCGGCGTTGGTCTATTCTTGGCTTATCATTATCGCCAGGAAATAATGGATTTCTTGAGACCGCTCTCGGCAAAGAAGCCGGAGAAGAAAATCGCTGTCAAGGAGAAGAAGGTCGTCACCCTCTTTTTTTCAGAAGAAGAGGGTGAGTATCTGGTTGGAGAGAAGAGGGAGATTCCAAAGAGAGATAGGGTTGAGGAAGAAGCAAGGGAGACCATTGCAGAACTTATCAGAGGCCCCCAGGGAGCGTTCATTCCTACCGTGCCCTCTCGCGCAAAATTGTTGACGCTTCAAATTGATGCGCAGGGGTTGGCAAAGGTCAATTTTGATCAAGCCCTTTCCAGGGAGCATCCGGGGGGAAGTTCAGCGGAGATGTTAACCCTTTACTCGATTGTGAATTCTCTTACCCTTAATTTCCCTCAAATCAAACGGGTCCAAATCCTTATTGACGGAAAGGCGGTAGAGAGCATCGCTGGTCATATCTCTCTGAAGCAACCTGTCTCTTTCAATCCCTCCATCGTTAAGAAAATGGAGAAAAAACGAGGTCTTCATTGACTTTGCAAGAGAAGGGATGATAAAATTCTCTAAAAATATCGAGAAGATTTATGCTGGATGCCAAGTATATTCGGGAACATTTTGATGAGGTTCGGGAGAGGTTGAGCCGGAGGGGACAACCCCTCAGCCTGGATCAGTTTATCCTGATTGACAGCGAACGGAGGAAAGTGATTCAGGAATGGGAGAGGTTGAGAGCTCTTCAGAAAAAGGTCTCTGAAGAGGTCAGTAAAAGAAAGAGAGAAGGAACGGATGCGTCAGAATTGATTTCCGAAATGAAAAAAGTCTCCCAGGAGGTGAAAGACCTGGACCGGGTTGTTGAGGAGAAAGAGAGGGCCCTACAGGAATTTCTTCTCGTAATTCCCAATCTCCCTCATCCATCTGTTCCGAAGGGGACAGATTCATCAGAGAACGAGGAAGTCAGGAGATGGGGGGAAATTCCCAAATTCGATTTCGAACCTAAACCTCACTGGGATATCGGTGAGGAGTTGGGCATCCTGGATTTTAAGACTGGGGCGAAGATTGCCGGAGCCCGGTTCACCCTTTATTGGGACCTTGGTGCCAAGTTAGAGAGAGCTCTCATCAATTTCATGCTGGATCTTCATACCCGGGAGCATGGATACCGGGAGGTGCTTCCTCCTTTTATGGTCAATCGGACAACCATGACTGGCACGGGGCAGCTCCCAAAATTTGAAGAGGAGCTTTTTAAGATCGAAGGTCTCGAATACTTTCTGATTCCGACGGCGGAGGTCCCTGTCACCAATATCCATCAGGATGAAGTCCTTGAGGAAAATGTCCTTCCCCTCTATTATACAGCCTACACTCCTTGTTTCCGAAAAGAGGCTGGATCTTATGGAAAGGATACCCGGGGACTGATTCGGCAACATCAATTTAACAAGGTGGAACTGGTGAAGTTTTCGAAACCTGAAAATTCTTATGAGGAATTGGAGAAACTTCTCTTGAATGCCGAAGAAGTATTGAAAAGGCTGAAACTTCCTTATCGGGTGGTCACTCTTTGTACGGGAGATCTGGGGTTTTCAGCTTCGAAGACTTATGATATTGAGGTCTGGCTTCCGGGTCAGAACACCTTCAAAGAAATCTCTTCCTGTAGCAACTTTGAGGATTTTCAGGCCCGGAGGGCGAAGATTCGATATCGCGTTTCTGGAAAATCGAAGACCGAGTATGTCCATACCTTAAATGGCTCCGGCTTGGCAGTCGGAAGAACCTTGGTGGCTATTTTGGAAAACTACCAACAAGCAGATGGGAGCGTCATTATTCCAGGGGTGCTCCGTTCTTACCTGTATGGGGTTGAACGCATTGAGAAAAAACGCTAAGCGCTTAGCGCTTTGCGCATAGCGTGAATATGCGGAGGGATGGCCGAGTGGTTTAAGGCGTCCCGTCTGAAACGGGATTCCCTATAAAACAGGGGACGTGGGTTCGGCGACCCCGCCAGGGGCGGGGGAGGCGGAGCGAACAAAGTGAGCGAGCACATCCTACTCCTTCGTCGTAGACGAAAAAAAGCTTATAGGCACAAAGGCGGAAGTTGAGGAGTTTAGATGATGATGGTAGCGGAGGGATGGCCGAGTGGTTTAAGGCGGCGGTCTTGAAAACCGCTTCCCGTAAATCGGGACGTGGGTTCG
>Ga0209592_1000697_pt1 | contig 10488 bp, 8 predicted proteins | sample PPLLak2March2015_2_FD_187251 | JGI IMG/M metagenome (GOLD analysis project Ga0209592, IMG submission 187251) | Freshwater sediment microbial communities from Prairie Pothole Lake near Jamestown, North Dakota, USA - PPLs Lake P8 Core (3) Depth... | ecosystem: Environmental > Aquatic > Freshwater >... | reverse complement strand
ACCTGGAAGTGGTGCCGGTTTATTCAGTTGAAAATATTGGTGATGTGGAATGGTTCCTGGTCGGTCCCGATGAATGGCTACCTAAGAATGTGGTGGCGCGTGTAGTCCCCAATACGACACCGCCTGCAGGTATTCCAGGCGATCGCTGGATTGAGATTAATCTACATGAACAAACCATATCTGTGTACGATAATCGCCAATTGGTCTTTGCTACTCTAATGGCCAGCGGGCTGGAGCCGTTGTGGACGCGTCCAGGATTGTTCCAAATCTATCAAAAGCTGGATTCCACTCCTATGCGGGGATCATTTGCTGCCGATGGGTCGGATGCTTATTACCTGGAGGATGTCCCCTGGACGATGTATTTTGATGAGGCGCGAGCTATCCACGGGGCTTACTGGCGCGCCAATCTGGGTTTTGCCCAGTCGCATGGCTGTGTCAATATGACGGTGGGTGATTCCGCCTGGATTTATGAATGGGCGGAGGTCGGGGATTGGGTGTATGTATGGGATCCGTCTGGAAAGACCCCGACCGATCCAAGTTTGTATACCGCTGGTGGTGCATAAGCAGATTCCAGAGCAACAAATCAGTGCTCCGGTGAACTTGTTCTCCGGAGTGCTTGTGGTTTTATTGACCCAGAGCAGGTTTTTTCATGCGTCGAATACGGACAACATTTTATCTAATACTGATCCTGAGTAGTTTGAGTTGCGTGGCTGTAACGCGCCTGTGGCCGCCGGAGAATGGCCTGCCGGCGGTGGTGACCGCAGTCATCACCCAGGTGACTTTGAGCGCACCCCAGGAGCCAGCAAAGACACAAACCCCTATCGAAACGGCTACACCGCCAGCCTTACCAACCACAACCCCTGAACCCACTGCCACACTTACCCCTACAATCATCCCAACATTAAGCATTTCACTGACCCCGTCGGCGTTGCAACTAGAAGTATTCGAGGATCTGTGGAATGTAGTTCAAGAAGATTATCTATACAAGGATTTTAATGGCCAGGATTGGGATGCTGTTTATCGTGAGTATCGCAGCAAGGTAATGGCTGGCCTGACGGAGGCCGATTTTTATGCTGCGATGGACGAAATGATCTATCTTTTGGGTGACGATCATTCTATCTACCTCAGCCCGGAAGAAACCGAAGCTGGCAATGCAGAGTTTGAAGGCCGTTATGATTATGCTGGCATTGGCGTGTTGAATCAGGCGGTGCCAGAACGCAGGCTGGTCACAATCATACTGGTTTTTCCGGGCAGTCCGGCTGAACAGGCAGGCCTGCTCCCACATGATAATATCCTGGAAGTGGATGGTATACCGATCCTGGATGAAGATGGCTCACGGACAGAGTTGCTGCGTGGTCCAGCAGGCAGCCAGGTGACACTAACCGTCCAGCGTCCTGGGTCTGAGCTGCGCCAGGTGGAATTAACCCGAGCAATTATCTCCAGTTCGCTACCTGTACCATACGAAGTGATAACCAGCCCCAGCGGCAAGCGTATCGGTTATATCCTGTTGGCGTCCTTTAACGATGTGACGATCAATGACCAGTTTGCGAATGCCTTGAGGATTATGACAGAAGACCAACCCCTGGATGGCATAATCATTGATAACCGGCAAAATGGTGGTGGTGCGGATGTTGTCATGGCGAACGTGCTAGCCAATTTTACCAGTGGTAGTGTTGGTTATTTTGTCAATCGAGATGAACAACGCCCGTTGAAAATCATTGGTCGGAATATTAATGGTTCCCAGGAGCTACCTCTGGTGGTATTGGTAGGCAAGGATACCATTAGTTTTGGGGAGATATTTTCGGGAATCCTGCAAGATATCGGTCGCGCCTATCTGATTGGTGAAGCCACCGAGGGTAACGTGGAAATATTGTGGGTTTATGAATTCAGCGACGGCTCCAGTGCATGGATTGCTCACGATACCTTTAAGCCACTTAACAACCAGGATGCAGATTGGGAAGTAGATGGCATTATTCCAGACGAGATTGTTTCTGTAAATTGGGATGAAGTTATCTTACAAACCGATCCAGCAGTTCAGGCTGCACTGGATTATTTTGAGTAGAAGCTATCTTAAAATAGATTAAGGGGGGTGTTTTTCGGCGGTGCAGCCGCCGAAAAACACCCCGCCCCACAAATTTTAGATAAGTTCTAATCTGGAATATTTGCAGTGATTAAAAACCAGTGTGGTAAACTGTGCATGATCAAACCAGGTCCTTCAGTCAAACAGATAAATCCAGGAGTAAGCTATGTTAACCCTCATTGAAAAGGTCCTGTTTGTCCTGGCTGTGATTGCCTCTGGAGGTGCAGCCTATCTGGCTGCCAGGCGCATACTTCTTACAATCCAACGCGGCCAGGGGCAATTTGACTGGCAGATCGTCCCGAAGAGGCTGGGGGTAGTACTCGCAAAAACACTTAGCTTACAGCCCACATTCAAAATCCGCCTGCTGCCCAGCCTGTTCCATGCCTTAATTGCCTGGGGCTTTATTTATTATTTACTGGTTAATCTGGTGGATATCCTGTATGGGCTTTTTCCAGGTTTCTATTTCTTCGAAGACACCCTTTTCGGAGGCGTTTATCGCTTACTGGCGGACTTGTTGAGTGTGGGGGTTTTGGTGGGTATGCTGGCGATGATCATCCGGCGCTTTATCCTGAAGCCGGATACCCTGACCGCTCGCCAGGATGTGTTGCTCCAGCCGCAAGCCAGAGCGGGTATCCGGCGTGATTCAGCAGTAGTAGGCAGTTTTATCCTCCTGCATGTGGGCTCACGTTTCGTAGGAGCCTCACTGCTGATTGCTCAAAAAGGTCCCGATGAGTGGCAGCCTTTTGCAGGGTTGGTCGCTGGTCTCTGGTCGGGAGCCAGTGCAAGCGCTTTACAGATTGGTGAACATCTTACCTTCTGGCTGGCTATCGGCACAATCCTCGCATTTGTCCCTTATTTCCTGTATTCAAAACACCTGCATTTATTTTTTGCCCCCATAAACTTCCTGGTCAAACCGGAACGTCGCTCGATGGGCGAATTGAGCAAATTAAATTTTGATGATGAAAGCATCGAGCAATTTGGCGCTACCCGCCTGGAGGACCTGGGATGGGAGCAGATTGTCGATGCCTATGCCTGTATCATGTGTTATCGCTGCCAGGAAGTATGCCCGGCTTACACCACCGGCAAGGTGCTCAGCCCGGCGACTTTGGAAATCAACAAACGCTATTATCTAAATTCTGCCGGTGCTTCTCTGGCAAAGGGAGAACCAAGCTCCACCCCGCTGCTGGAGTTTGCGATAACCCCTGAGGCTGTGTGGGCATGCACCGCCTGCGGTGCATGTGTGGATATCTGCCCAGTTGGTAATGAACCCATGCGCGATATCTTGGATATTCGCCGGGCGCAGGTCCTCATGGATAATGAATTTCCGGAGCAGCTGCAAACAGCCTTTCGCGGGATGGAACGCACCCTGAACCCCTGGAATCTACCTCCTACAGAACGGACGAAATGGGCGGAAGGCTTGAACGTGCCAACCATTGATGACAACCCTGAGCCTGAGCTATTATGGTGGGTAGGCTGTGCTCCTGCCACGGACAGCCGCGCTCAAAAAACAGCGCGTGCGTTTGTGGAAATATTGACTGCAGCAGGGGTGAACTATGCAGTTCTGGGCGAAGCCGAGCAATGCACAGGTGACTCGGCCCGGCGGGCAGGTAATGAGTTTTTGTTTAATGAGCTGGCGACCGCCAATGTAGAAATACTCAATGAAGTCGCTCCGCGCCGCATCGTCACCACTTGCCCACATTGTTTGCATACGCTGAAGAATGAGTATCCTGCTTTCGGTGGTAATTATCAGGTGGTACATCATACACAATTAATTCAAGAATTATTGGCTGCCGGGAAAATTCACCTGCAACCGGATAATGCCGCAACGGTCACTACTTTCCATGATCCCTGCTATCTTGGAAGACAAAACGACATTCTGACGGAACCGCGCCAGTTATTAAAGCAAGCCACCCCGCAGTATATCGAATTGGGGCGGACAGGCAAGCAGTCCTTCTGCTGTGGCGCGGGTGGGGCGCAGATGTGGAAGGAAGAAGAATCCGGGCAGCAGCGGGTGAGCGCCAACCGGATGGCTGAAGCAGTCGCCTCGGGGGCAGATGTTTTGGCGGTGGGCTGTCCATTTTGCATGGTTATGTTGACCGATGCTAAAAAGGATGCCAATGCCAGCCTGGATGTGTTGGATGTGGCCGAAGTTGTCGCCAAAGCGCTTCAGTAAGCCCCCTGAGTTTGTAACCAGTAGTGGAAGTTGACATGAGCCATACTGTTTATATCGCACTGGGCTCCAACCTTGGTGACCGGGAAAGTAACTTACATGCGGCAGTACAGGCTTTGGCGCCGGTGCTGCGTGTTTTGCAGTGTTCACCAGTTTATGAAACGCCGCCTTGGGGGTATCTGGATCAGCCGGCTTTCTTAAATCAGGTGCTATGTGCTGAAACCGATTTATTCCCTCGGGCCTTGTTGCGTTTCTTGCAAGGGGTTGAGGTGAAGTTGGGCCGGGTAAAATCAATCCTGAATGGACCCAGGCCGATTGATCTGGATATCATTTTTTATGATCATCTGGTCTATACTTCACCCAAACTGACTATCCCACACCCACGTTTGCCCGGGCGGGGGTTTGTGCTGGTACCGTTGGCCGACCTGGCGGCGGATTATGTGCACCCCTTGCTGGGTGTGCTTGTAAGCGAACTCCTTGAACAGGCGGATCAACGTGGGATTCAGCTTTATACCGGACATAGCTGTGCGGATAGAACTGAATAAGCATCGTTAATCGGGTAAAATCTTTATACCTTCTTGAGCTAAAGATATGTAAACCAGGAGATAAAACAATGTCTGAGATGGATATTAAACCTCTCAATTGGAATCCCGATCCTGAGATCGGCTATTCTGTTACCCGTCGACCGGATGGCGGCATGGCTTACGTTTTTACCGATCTCAAACCTGCAACCATCCGTCATTGGCGCGAGTTTGCTATAGAGCATCTGCTTAATTCCGACCGCCTGACCCGCAATCTTTATGATCTGCGTCTGGTGCCTGAGCTGTCCGAGCAAGCTATTCAGTACGGGATCGAGGTCAATTCTGATCCTTCGACGCGCAATATACGCCTGGCAGTTGTGGTTGCAAGCGAAACTGTGCGCCAGGCTCTCCAGGAGATTGAGGCGCTCACCACTGCCGGTGGAGTCGATCTGGCTGTGTTTACGGATATCGCAGAAGCTGAAGCCTGGCTGGATCGACCGCTAACCTTGCTGGTATAAGCCGGTGACTTTCACACCCCTCACCATTGCTGCAAAAATGCTGGAATGGGGTTCCCGCACGTATGTGATGGGCATTCTAAATTTCACCCCGGATAGTTTTTCGGGGGACGGATTGATCGCGGCTGGCAAACAAGATTATCGGAGCGCGTTTGAATTGGGGTTACAACAGGCCCGAGGATATGTGGCCGCAGGTGTTGATATCCTGGACGTGGGTGGAGAGAGCACTCGCCCTGGCGCTGCCCCCGTCAGCATTGATCAGGAGTTGGAGCGCGTAGTCCCACTTATCCAGGCTCTGGTTGCTGAAATGGATGTGCTCATTTCAGTGGATACCTATCGCGCCGCTGTCGCCGAGGCTGCCTTGAACTCTGGAGCCCACATTGTTAATGATGTATGGGGTTTACACGCTGATCCCGATCTGGCAGGGGTAGTAGCACGTCATGCTGCGCCGGTGATCCTGATGCATAATCGCAGCTCGTGGGCGCATGCGGAAATCCGTGATCGCCTGGGTGGGCGCTATGTGGGCATCCCCTATGATGATCTGATTCCGGATATACAACGAGAGTTGTTGGAAAGTGTTGCGACAGCCCGGGCGGCTGGCATTTCCGATGAAAAAATAATCCTTGATCCGGGGATTGGCTTTGGGAAAAGCGTCGAACAAAATTTGGAGCTGATTGACCGGCTGGCTGAGATACGCCAACTAGGCTTTCCAATTCTGCTTGGTCCTTCCCGGAAATCCTTTATTGGTTACACCCTCGATCTGCCTCCTGATCAGCGTATTGAAGGTACCGCTGCAGCAGTTGCGGTAGGAATTGCGCGGGGAGCTGATATCATTCGTGTGCACGATGTGGAATTTATGGCGCGCGTTGCGCGCATGACCGATGCGATTGTCCGGCCCCGCTCGCCGGTATCTTAAATAAATCTTGCACTGTATATTATAAGAGGATGCCTACCGGCACGCACCGGTGGGTATCTAGATACTAAAGGAGAAACGCATGGGGAATGATTATTTCAAAGCTCGCCATGTCCTGGCTACCCGGCACGGCGACCTGGTGTATTATCGCTTAGACAAGTTGGAAGAAGATGGCCTTACCCAGCTTGACCGGCTGCCATTTTCGATCCGTGTTATGCTGGAAAACCTGCTGCGCCAATGCAATGGCATAGAAATCACCAACCAGGACGTGCTCAATCTGGCTGGATGGCGAGCTCAAGCCGAACAGCGCCCATCTTTACCTTACCGCCCGGCGCGGGTCATTATGCAAGATTTTACCGGTGTCCCCGCAGTTGTGGACCTTGCCGCTATGCGAGATGCTGTTGCACGCCTGGGTGGCGATCCCAAACGGATCAATCCGCTGGTGCCTGTCGATTTAGTTATTGATCATTCTGTGCAGGTTGATTTCTTTGCTTCCCCGGATGCGCTGGCACGGAATGCCGAATTGGAATTTCAACGCAATCGCGAGCGCTACGAGTTTTTGCGTTGGGGTCAGCAGGCTTTTGAGAATTTTAGAGTCGTCCCACCTGCTACTGGCATTGTTCACCAGGTTAACCTGGAGTATCTGGCAGACGTGGTACTTGCCAGCCAGGAAGATGGCGCTTATGTGGCTTATCCCGATACCCTGGTGGGCACCGATTCCCATACCACCATGATCAATAGCCTGGGTGTGGTGGGGTGGGGTGTGGGCGGTATTGAAGCTGAAGCTGCCATGTTGGGGCAGCCGATCGATATGGTCACGCCTGAAGTAATCGGCTTCAAGCTATATGGCGAGTTAAGTGAGGGGGTTACCGCTACAGATTTAACGCTTACCGTAACCCAAATGCTGAGACAGAAAGGTGTTGTAGGTAAGTTTGTGGAATTTTTTGGCCCTGGATTGGCAGCCATGTCGCTACCCGACCGGGCAACCATTGCCAATATGGCTCCAGAATACGGCGCTACCATGGGCTTTTTCCCGGTGGACGATGAGACTTTGCGCTATCTTCGCTTGACTGGACGCCCAGATGAAGTCGTCGATCGCGTAGATGCTTACTGCAAGGCGCAGCATCTGTTCCGCACTGCTCAAACTCCCGATCCCGAATTTACTGCCACGTTAGAGCTTGACTTGAGCATGGTTCAACCCAGCCTGGCTGGCCCTAAACGACCCCAGGATCGTGTGACCCTGGTAGACATGCAGCAAACCTTCCAGCTGGCCCTGACGGCGCCTAAAGCTGAGCGCGGTTATGAGCTAAAACCTGACGAGTTGGCTCGGAAAGCAATCATCTCTGGTGAAAGCAAGCTTCAAGAACCCATCGAAATGCAGCATGGGGCGGTGGTCATTGCAGCGATCACTTCCTGTACCAATACATCCAATCCATCCGTGATGTTGGGAGCCGGTTTGGTCGCCAGGAAAGCTGTTGAACGCGGCTTGAAAGTCCCACCCTACGTAAAAACCAGCCTGGCTCCTGGTTCGCGCGTAGTTACGGAATATCTCGAAAAGGCGGATCTGATCGATCCCCTGGCTCAATTGGGCTTTAACACCGTCGGATACGGTTGTACGACCTGTATTGGCAATTCAGGCCCGCTGGCAGGGGAAGTCACCAGGGCGATTACCAGCCAGGATTTAGTGGTGGCTGGGGTTCTTTCGGGTAACCGGAATTTCGAAGGTCGCATCCATCCATATGTCAAGGCGAACTATCTGGCCTCGCCGCCCCTGGTTGTCGCCTATGCTCTGGCGGGTACGGTGAATATTGATCTGGTCAATGATCCGCTTGGGGAAGACTCAGTGGGGAATCCGGTTTATCTGCGGGACATATGGCCAACCAATCGAGAGATCCAGGAGTTGGTGACCAGAGTGGTTCAGCCGCAAATGTTCCGAGCCAAATATGCGGATGTGTTCTCCGGGAATGATACCTGGAATGCGATCCAGGCTGCGGAAAGTGAGTTGTACCCCTGGGATACAGCGTCAACCTATATTCAAGAGCCGCCGTTCTTCACTGACTTGACTCTGGATGAACCTCACATTCAAGGTATTCAAGCCGCGCGGGTTTTAGCAGTGTTGGGTGATTCCATCACCACTGATCATATCTCACCCGCAGGAGCGATCCCCATGGAAAGCCCGGCTGGAAAATATCTGGTCAATCAGGGTGTCGGGGTGCGGGATTTCAACTCTTATGGCTCACGGCGCGGCAATGATCGGGTGATGACGCGCGGCACTTTCGCTAATATTCGGCTGAAAAATCAGTTGGCTTCTGGAGTAGAGGGCGGATTTACACGCTATATGGCACCAGGTCCCGACCAGGATAAGCCAATGGCCATCTTTGAAGCCTCTGAGCATTATCGGGAAGCTGGCATTCCCTTGGTGATCCTGGCGGGTAAAGAATACGGATCGGGCTCCAGCCGCGACTGGGCTGCCAAGGGCACACTGTTATTGGGGGTTAAGGCGGTCATTGCTGAATCGTACGAGCGTATCCATCGCTCTAATCTGGTTGGGATGGGGATACTTCCTTTACAATTCAAGGCAGGACAATCGGCTGCAGTGCTTGGCTTGACTGGTCAGGAGATCTTCTCTATCCTGGGCCTGGACGATGACCTTCAGCATGGTAGTGAAATTAATGTGCGGGCAGAACGCTCAGATGGTAGTGCGTTATTGTTCCAGGCATTGGTGCGTATTGATACGCCCATCGAGGTAACCTACTATCGTAATGGAGGTATCCTGCACACTGTCTTACGAAAAATGCTTCAGGCATGATTGTGTAGTTTGAGCGGTTCATATTCCATATATTACATCAGGAGCTGATTTCGTTTCAGCTCCTGATGATTTTACTTATGGCTCAGGTAAAGTCAGAGAAATGATTTATTGCAAGCGAACGATCACCCGTCCATGGCTCCATAAATCTTCCAAACGATAATACTCGCGCCGGTCGGGGGAGAAGAAATGGATCACGATATCCCCAAAATCTTCTAAGATCCAGCCTTCTTGGGCTTTGCCTTCAATTTTGCCGTTTAGCTGATAACGAGCTTTGACTGCTTCACGAACTGCATCCGCGAGAGCATTTAACATCCGGTCACTTGTACCGGAGGTGATGATGAAATAATCCGTAAAATCTGAAATTTCACGAATATCTAATAACAAGATGTCTTCAGCTTTCTTTTCTTCCAGTACATCCAAGATAAAACGAGCAACTTCCATTGTTTCCAGATCGCACCTCGTAGAGTTAATAGTTTCGATATCGTTACCGGGGTTCTCCTAGCGACGCCGAATAGAGTCGAGAGTAACGTGCCCCGCTGGGGGATAGCTCACTGCGTATCAGATGAACTACTTCAACGCGCATGGCTCCCAGGAAGCCTATATTATACCCGCTAAGTACCTGTACAATCTGCTGTAGTTCTGCCGGGGTTGCATTACGAGCCAGGCGCCCTAAAGTCAGATGAGGCGAGAAAGGACGGTCTTCAGGAGGATAGTCTAAATGGGCTGCCCCCGACTCAATACTTTGCTGAAGGGCAGGCAGGGCCTCGGCTGCGGTTATGCCGACCCAAATTACCCGCGGCCGGCGTACCGATGGAAAGGCGCCCAGATTGGCGACACTGATATCGAAGGGAGCGTAGTTACCACACGCTGCCTGGATCATCTTTTGTAGTGCCTCGATATATGTGGACGAAACATCCCCCAAAAATTTTAAAGTAAGATGGATATTACGAGCTGGCACCCAGCGCACCGCGCTCACTGGCATACGCTTTTTAAGTTCGGCACTGACCTGATCTAATCTTTGTGAGATTTCACTGGAGAGTTCGATGGCGATGAATGCACGCAATACAGACATACAGTAATCTGATCCTGGGGTATGGTTTATCCAGCCAGCTCTTGGTTGGCTTGAATGGCAAGCTCGACTGCCTGGATGAGATCTGTAAACGAAACTGGTTTGGTGAGATAACTGGTGGCGCCTGCCCGCAGGCCTGCCTGGATATCCGCCGGCATATTTTTGGCAGACACAATCACGATAGGGATATTTGCCAGACTATGGTCTTGGTGGATTTGCTCCATTACTTCCAGACCCGAGATATCTGGCATCATTAAATCCAGCAGAATAACATCCGGCTGTTTTTCGGCTATCAGGCTGAGCGCGACGGTGCCAGCGAAGGCATTATGCGCCAAATAGCCGCGCAAGCGTAACATCTCGGCGAACATTTCCCCTGTATCGCGTTCATCTTCAACAATGACGATATTTTTC
>Ga0209592_1000695_pt1 | contig 10499 bp, 9 predicted proteins | sample PPLLak2March2015_2_FD_187251 | JGI IMG/M metagenome (GOLD analysis project Ga0209592, IMG submission 187251) | Freshwater sediment microbial communities from Prairie Pothole Lake near Jamestown, North Dakota, USA - PPLs Lake P8 Core (3) Depth... | ecosystem: Environmental > Aquatic > Freshwater >... | reverse complement strand
CGCCGGTACCGCGGGGTAGAGCAGTCTGGTAGCTCGTCGGGCTCATAACCCGGAGGTCGTTGGTTCAAATCCAACCCCCGCTACCACCCCCATTTCTTATTCTCCCCATAATTTACAGAGTGGGCCCAAGTCTTTGCCTTATTCTTGTCTTTAAGTACCGAACCCTATTTTTCAGCGCTTTTAAGTTGTTTCTGTCACATTTTTGTCACGCGGCTGGCACACGTATTTCATCTTGACAGCTCCATTTTCAAATAGTAATTTTGATTTTGGAAAGGACGCCCTGGGGAGGTTTGACCATGAGCGGGGAATTTAATGAAAAATATATCGAAAAATGTGTCAAAGCCAGAGATGAGGTCGAATACCTACGAATACTCAAACAATTTGGCCCTACTCCTTTTATTCCTTCAGCACTTGAAGAAGGCGACTTTTTCTATCATGAGGGGATGGAGCAATTTTGCGTCAAGAAGGTTCGGAGAATCGAAGATGTCTTTGTGTTCTCTGAAGACGGCAAGGCTTATGCCAAAGATGATTGCGCCTGGATTCCAACTCGAGAACAATTGATTCACGGAATTGAAACTACAGTATTTTCTCTCGGAAACACTTCTGACCTTGATGCAGAGCGGATACTCGAAATATATATAAAGAAGCACAACGGCAAACTTTGGAATGAACAAAAAAGAGAGTGGATAAAAACTCAATAGCCGTTTGGCTATATCACAAAGCAGGCATCACGCAGGCACGCGGGTCGGAATATCGTGATGTCCTGATCTCCGGAAGAAAAACCCGGCAGCCAGCTTCAGCCGGGTTGACATCCGCTCCCCCAATTCTGATAATTGAACATCTCATTTCTAAACAATGGAGGAGCGCTTCATGGCCATAAACGCGCGGAAGTCGAGATGGCTGTTTCTGTCCGTTTTCCTGGCCGTTTCCATCGGCCTGGTTTCACTCTCCGAGCCCCAGCCCAAGAGCGACCCCTGGGAGGAACCCGAGCTCGGGTGCACCAGCATCATGGCCGGGAGGCTCGCCACCACCGACGGCTCTGTCATCACAGCTCACACCTGCGACGGAAACTACAGGCAGTGGGTCAATATCGTGCCCCACGCCGAGCACTATGAAGGCGGCACGACCAAGATCTTCATGGGCAAGATGCATACCGAGACGTCCACCGACCCGAAGAATATCACCGAGAAGGGTGAGGTACCCGATATCAAGGAGACCTACGCTTTCCTCAACACGGCCTATCCCTGCATGAACGAGCGTCAGCTGGCCATTGGAGAAACGACGATCGGCGGCAAGAAAGAGCTCTACAACAGCTCCGGCATGTTCACGATCGAGGAGATCGAGCGCCTGATGCTCGAGCGCTGCACGACCGCCAGAGAGGCCATTAAGCTCGCCGGACAGCTCATCAAAGAGCACGGCTACGGCGATTGGGGAGAATGCATTACCATCGCTGATAAAAAAGAGGTCTGGCAATTCGAGGTCTTCGGCGCCGGCCTCCGCCAAAAGGGGGGCATCTGGGCGGCTGTTCGCATCCCTGACGACCATATCGGCATCTCGGCCAACATCCCCCGGATCGGAGAGATCGACCTGAAGAGTCCTGACCGCTACATGGCCTCGGACAATGTCTTCTCCTACGCCATCGAGAAGGGCTGGTGGGATGAAAAGAGCGGTGAGCCTTTCAAATTCTGGAAAGCGTACAGCGGTCAAAAGCCGTTTTCTATCCGCGAGTACTATGTCTTCAGCCGGCTCGCTCCCTCCCTCAATCTGAAGATGGAAGCCGAGGAGCTCCCGTTTTCGATTAAACCGGACAATAAGGTCTCGGTCCGCGATCTCCTCAAAATGTACCGGGAAACCTACGAGGGGACGGAGCACGACATGACCAAGAACCTCCTGGTCGAGGACCGAAAGAGCGGAGGGATGGCCAAGAGCCCCTTGGCCAACCCCTGGATGTCAAGGGACATGTTCGCCCTACTCAACACATTGAAGCCAGGGGTCGTCGAGCGCTCGCGGACAATCGCCATCTCCGGTTGCTCCTATGCCACCATCCTCCAGTGCCGTGACTGGCTCCCCGACCCGGTTGGGGGACTCTGCTGGTTCGCCTTCGACAACCCCGCGCAAAGCGCCCGTATTCCGATCTTTGCCGGCGTCACCGAACTTCCGCCAAGCTTTGAGGTCTGCGCCCAGCACCGCTTCCGGACGGATTCGGCAGCCTGGGCCTTCCGCCGGGCCAATCGCCTGGCCACGGTCCGCTGGGGGGAGGCAAAACCGCTTATCGAAGCCGCTATCAAGGAGTTCGAGGACAAAGCGTTCGAGGACTTGCCCTATCTGGAGAAGCGCGCCACCGAGCTCTACGGCAAAGGGGACAACCTGGAAAATATCAAGAAGGCTCAGCAATACCTGACCAAGTACACCAATGATTTCGCCCGGGCCGCGATGAGCAAGTATTGGGAGCTCGGGGATAAGTTCTGGACGATGTTCTCCCGAGGGTTCTAGAACAGGCCCTAGGGGAAATTTTTCCGGACTGGTCCGACTTTCTCGACTAAATCTATGGTCGCACGGAGTCCTGAACTAGACGTTTTTCAATTTTTTCTTGGATCCGGCGACTAAACCTATGGAGAAATAGATATGGTGCCGGTGGCAGCCGCGAAACAGGAGAAGCAGATGATGGCGCCTTTGTCGGGCAACGGCTGGAAAATCCTGGTCGTCGAGGACGAAGCCATCATTGCCATGGACATCCAGAGTATCCTGCGCAAGCTGGGCCTCGGCCAGACGGAAGTGGTTCATACGGGCGAGGAGTCCATCCAAAGAGTCGCCGCGGGACGGCCCCATCTGGTCCTGATGGATATCAAGCTCAAAGGCAAGCTGGACGGGATCCAGGCTGCTCATGAGATCTTCACCCAATATCATGTTCCCGTGATCTACATAACGGCATTCGGGGACGAAGGAACCCTGAAAAGGGCCAACGGAACGGCCCGCTACGGCTTCATCACCAAACCGTTCGAGGAAACCGACCTGCAGTCGACCGTCCAAAACGCGCTCCATAAGGCGTACAACTAGTCTTCACCTCCAACGTTCTTTCCCCTTGGCTCATCTTTCCTGCCTCAGGCTAGGCCTTTGGCGGAGGGGAGAGGTTCCACTTGTGAACTGAAAAAAAGGGCTTGACACGGGCCCTTGACATCTAATATATTACATATCAGCGAAGGATGATTCCTAACTAGCGATCCCACATGGCCATTAAACCCATCCTTAACATCAAGTCCCTGAAAGAACAGGTATATGATTACCTCAGGGAGCAACTCCGCCGCGGTGAAATTCTTCCCGGAGCCTCCATCAACCTCGACGAGACCAGCCGGAAATTGGGCGTCAGCCGGACACCCCTGAGAGACGCGCTTTTGCAGCTCGAATCTGAGGGTTTCGTCACGATATACCCGCGACGGGGTGTCATCGTCAACGGGCTTTCTCTCCAGGATGTCCGGAATTATTACCAGATCATCGGCGCCCTTGAAAGCACCGCCGTTTTGCAGGCTTTTGACAAGATAAGAGAACCCGAGATCCGGTCAATGGAGAAAATCATCGAAGCGATGAAAAAGGCCCTCGATGCGGATGATTTTAACCTTTATTATGAGAAGAACCTCGCCCTGCACGACGTCTACTTGACCGCCTGCGGAAACGAAAACCTGGTTCGGATCGTCAGAACCTTGAAGAGGCGGCTGTATGATTTCCCGCGTCAACGGGGGTTTGTCAAGGAATGGGAGTTGGCCTCGATCGCTGAGCACACCGAGCTTCTTCAACTTCTCAAGCAGAGGAAGGCGGCCGCGGCCGCGGCCTATGTCCGGGATGTCCACTGGTCCTACGAAGTCCAGGAGAAATATATCAACCAGTACTATGGGAAAGAAACGTTGACTCCGCGCAAGAAGGAAGAATAACGTATGCCTGGCAGCCACGACGGCCTGATCTTCGACCTCAAGAAGTACGCCATCAACGACGGACCCGGGATCCGCACGACCGTCTTTTTAAAAGGCTGTCCTCTGCGCTGCGGCTGGTGCCATAACCCCGAGGGGCAGTCATTCGCCCCGGAGATCATGATCAGGGCCTCCCGCTGCCTGGCTGACTGCAGCGGATGCGTTGCCGCCTGCCCCGAAAAGGCCGTCGTCAGGACTGAAGCTGGCCCGGTCCTCGACCGGACGCGCTGTACCGTTTGCGGGGAATGCGCTGCGATCTGTGCTTCCCAAGCCATCGAGGTGGTCGGCCGCAGGCTGAGCCCGGCCCAACTGCTCCAGGAAATAGAGAAGGATCGCATTTTCCAGGAGGAATCGGGAGGGGGAGTGACTTTCTCCGGAGGAGAGCCCTTGTGCCAGCCCGACTTCCTGAGCGAAATCCTCGAATATTGCCGCAAGAAAGAGATCCACACTTCGGTCGATACCTGCGGGTTTGCGGCGCCCGAAGTGGTGGAAAGGATCGCCCCGAGGACGGACCTTTTCCTTTTTGACCTTAAGGTCATCGACGAGAAAAAGCACCTCGCTTTCACGGGTGAGTCCAACAGGCTGATACTGGATAACCTCAAACGGCTCGCGGGTCTGGGCAAGGGGATCGTCGTTCGCCTTCCTGTTGTTCCCGGCGTCAATGACGACGAGGAGAACGTTGGCCGGACGGCGGAGTTCCTGCGCTCCCTTGGAACCATTAAAGATATCAGCCTGCTTCCTTATCATAAGCTCGGACGGGACAAATACAGGGGACTTGAAAAACTGATGCCCGGCAGTGAATTCACTCCTCCCTCCGCGCAGTGCCTGGAACGGATCAAAAACGACCTGGAAGTCTGTGGCTTCCGGGTAAGTCTGGGAGAATGAGGATGAACGAGAAAATCAGGAAACTGAGAGACAAATCCTTGCAGGCGGTGCCGTCAATAACGGCCGAGCGGGCGATTCTTGTTACGGATTTCTACAAGAGAAACGCCTCGGCGACCCTATCCCCGGCGATGAAGAGGGCCCTCGCTTTCCGGCATATCCTTGAGCACAAGTCCATCACCATAGATGATGGAGAGCTGATCGTCGGGGAGAGGGGGATCGGCCCCAAGTCGACACCGACCTTCCCGGAGCTTACCACCCACAGCCTTCAGGACCTCGATATCCTCAACAGCCGGCCGAAGACCTCTTTCAAGGTCGATGAGGAGACACGAAATGGCTATGAGAAAGTGATCATCCCGTTCTGGCGGGGACAGACCATCCGCGAGAGGATATTCGCCGAGATGGACGGGGAATGGAAGGCCGCTTACGAGGCCGGAATCTTCACCGAGTTCATGGAGCAGCGGGCGCCCGGCCACACCGTCCTCGATGACAAGATCTACCGGAAAGGATTCTCGGATTTTCAGGCGGATATCCGCCGGAGCATCGGGAGTCTCGATTTCCATTCCGACCCCGAGGCTTTCGCTAAAAAAGAAGAGCTCGAGGCCATGTCCGTGGCGGCTGACGCCCTCATCCGCTTCGCCGAAAGACACGCCGAAAAAGCCCGAGAGCTGGCCGAGCGGGAGAAGGACCCTCAGAGAAAGGCCGAGCTCGAGAGGATCGCCGAGATCTGCTTCTTCGTCCCCAGGAACGCTCCGCGCGACTTCTGGGAAGCCCTCCAATACTATTGGTTCGTTCACCTGGGAGTCATCACCGAGCTCAACACCTGGGACTCATTCAATCCCGGCAGGCTGGATCAACATCTCTACCCGTTCTACAGGAAGGGGCTGGAGGACGGCACGCTGACCGAGGAGAGGGCCCGGGAGCTCCTCCAGGCTTTCTGGATCAAGTTCAACAACCAGCCGGCGCCGCCCAAGGTCGGTGTGACGGCCGAGGAAAGCGGGACCTACACCGATTTTTGTCTGATCAATCTCGGCGGGGTCAAGAAAGACGGATCGGACGCCGTCAACGATCTCTCGTTCCTCATCCTCGACGTCATCGAAGAGATGAGGCTCCTCCAGCCGAGCTCGATGGTCCAGATCAGCAAGAAGACGCCGGATCATTTCCTGCGGCGGGCCCTGCGCATCGTCAAGACCGGTTTTGGCCAGCCCTCGATCTTCAACACCGACGCCATCGTCCAGGAGATGATGCGGCAGGGGAAATCCCTTGAAGACTCCCGCCTGGGCGGGGCCAGCGGCTGCGTGGAGGCGGGCATTTTCGGCAAGGAGAACTACAACCTCACCGGCTACTTCAACCTCCCCAAAGTCCTGGAGGTCACGCTCCATAATGGAGTCGACCCGAGGACGAGAAAGAGGATCGGCCTGCAAACCGGGGACCCGGCGGCCTTAACCGGTTACGAGGAGCTCTTCGCGGCTTTCCGCAAGCAGGTCAATCATTTCATCGACATCAAGATCAAGGGCAACAGCATCATCGAGAGGATCTACGCTGACTATATGCCGACCCCGTTTCTCTCCCTGCTCGTCGACGACTGCATCGCCCGCGGTAAGGACTATCACGACGGCGGGGCCAGGTACAACACCTCCTACATCCAGGGTGTCGGCGTCGGCACCCTAACCGATGCCCTGACAGCGATCAAGTACAATGTCTATGACCAGAAGACGCTGACCATTCCCGAGCTCCTCCAAGCCCTCGAAGACGACTTCAGCAGACGGGAAGTCCTCCGGCAGAGGCTGGTCAACAAGACCCCAAAATACGGCAACGATGACGACTACGCCGACACGATCATGGTCTCGATCTTCGATCTCTATCATGACGCCGTGAACGGCCGGCCCAACGCCAAGGGCGGCACCTACCGGATCAACCTCCTGCCGACTACGGTCCATATCTATTTCGGGAAGGTCACGGGCGCCACCGCGGACGGCCGCAAGGCCGCAGAGCCGCTCTCCGAGGGCGTTTCGCCCGTCCAGGGCTCGGACCGGCACGGCCCCACGGCGGTCATCAAGTCGGTGTCCAAGATGGACCATCTGCGCACGGGCGGAACGCTCCTCAACCAGAAATTCACTCCCCAGTTGCTGTCGACCGAAGAAGGGATCGGCAAACTGGCCCACCTCGTCCGTTCTTACTTCAAGCTCGACGGCCATCACATCCAGTTCAACGTGGTGACGGTTGACACCCTACGGGAGGCGCGGAAACATCCGGAAAAATACCGCGACCTCATCGTCCGGGTCGCCGGCTACAGCGATTATTTCGTCGACCTCGGCCCTGAGTTGCAGGAAGAGATCATCCGCCGCACGGAGCACGCCTCTTTCTAGGGGTTCGTCCCACAGGCTCCTCGGTCAGCAATTCCGCCGGGTTGAATTCTCCGCTCCAATCTGGTATAGGCTATTCGTCGTTGTCGCACAAAAAGGAGAAGCCATGTTCGAAGCCAAGACGTATATCCAAAGAAGAACGCTCCTCAAAAAGGCCCTGAATTCAGGACTCGCTCTTTTCTTGGGCAACGAAGAAAGCCCAATGAACTATCAGGCCAACACGTACCCCTTCCGGCAGGATAGCTCTTTCCTTTATTTCTTCGGACTGGATACGCCCGGACTCGCCGCCATTATCGATGTCCAGGCCGGGACCGATACGGTCTATGGCGACGATATCACGCTCGAAGACGTGATCTGGATGGGAGAGCTGCCCAAGCTTAAGGACAGGGCTGCCGAGGCGGGTATCTTCATGACGGCCCCTCTGGCGAAATTGCAGGAAACGATTGCCGACGCCAGGAAGCAGGGCCGTCCTATCCACTATCTTCCGCCTTATCGCCCCGAGTCATTGGCCAGACTTTCCGGGCTGCTGGGTGCGCCGCCTCAAGAAATAAAGAAAAACGTGTCCGCCGAGCTGATCAGGGCGGTTGTGGCCCAGCGGTCGGTCAAGAGTGAAGAGGAAATCGGGGAGATGGAAAAGGCCCTGGCCGTCACCCGCAAAATGTACCTCTCCGCTTTGACCACGGTCCGTCCCGGGCTCTACGAGAGGGACATCGTCGGCGCGGTCGATGGGATCGCTTTGGCCCATGGTCTGCAGACGGCCTTCCCGACCATCCTGAGCGTGAACGTGCATGTCTTCCATAATCCTCATCACCACAACAAGCTCCAAAAGGGACGCCTGCTGGTCATGGATGCGGGGGCCAGCTCGGCCCTCGGATACGCTTCCGATATCACCCGGACCATCCCGGTGAGCGGCATTTTCACCCAGAAACAGAGGGGGATCTATGAGATCGTCCTGAAAGGGCAGCTGGAGGCTATAGCCTCGATGAAACCGGGCATCAAGTATAAGGATATCCACCTGTCGACGGCCAGGACGATGGCCAAGGGACTCAAAGATCTCGGGCTGATGAAAGGCGACGTCGAAGAGGCGGTCGCGGCCGGCGCCCATGCGCTCTTCTTTCCGCACGGCCTCGGGCACATGATCGGTCTCGACGTCCATGATATGGAAGGACTGGGTGAGAATTATGTCGGCTACGACACGACCGTTTCGAGGAGCCCCCAATTCGGGCTGGCCTACCTGAGGATGGCCAGGGAGCTCCGGCCGGGATTCGTCCTCACAGTCGAGCCCGGGATCTATTTTATCCCGGCGCTCATTGATCAATGGAGGAGCAAAAAGAGGCTGACAGCCTTCATTGACTACGCCAGGGTCGAGGAATACAGGGATTTCACCGGCATCCGGATCGAAGACAACGTGCTCATAACCAAGGACGGGAGACGCGTCCTCGGCCGGCCTATCCCGAAGAAGGTGAAGGACATCGAAAATACGATGGCCTCGGCTTCGAGGAAGTGATGAAGATCGCCCTCATCCAGCAACACGCCTCTCCCGACCAGGGGGACAATCTGCAGCGGGGAAGGGAGGCGTTCCGCAAGGCCGCCCGGGCCGGCGCCGACCTCATCGCCTTTGCCGAACTTGGCTTCCTCAGATTCCTCCCTCAACATCCAGTCACCTCCAAGGCCCTCTCCATGGCCGAGCCGATACCCGGGCCCACCACAGAGATGTTCTCGGAAATGGCTCGGGAGTCCGGAGTCGTCTGTATCATCAACCTCCTGGAAAGAGACGGCGAACGGACATTCGACTCCTCTCCCGTGATCGATGCCGACGGCCGGATTTTGGGTGTCGTCCGGATGGTTCATATCATGGACGGACCCGGTTTCCACGAGCGCGGGTTTTATCACCCCGGCGACAAGAGTTCGCTCGTCTTCGATAGCAGGGCTGGGAGGGTAGGCGTGGCCATCTGCTATGATCGCCATTTTCCTGAATACATGCGAGAACTGGCTCTCCAGGGCGCTGAGGTCGTGGTCGTCCCTCAGGCTGGGGCGGTCGGCGAATGGCCTGAAGGGATCTTTGAGGCCGAGCTGCGGATCGCCGCTTTCCAGAACGGATATTTTGTGGCCCTGGTCAACCGGGTGGGCGAGGAAGAGGTCCACCGCTTTTCCGGCGAGTCCTTCGTCGTCGGACCCGATGGCGGGGTGATCGCCCGCGCCCCCAAGAACAAGGATTGCCTTCTTTACTCAGATTGCGACCTGATCCAAGTCGTCCAGTCGTTCGCCAAGCGGCACTTTCTTCAGGACCGGAGGCCCGGATTCTACAGGACGCTGAGACTCTTCGAGTGAAAGCCATGCCGAACTGGTACGTCGTCAACACGAAGCCGAAAAAAGAATTCCAGGTCGAGAAGCTCTTCACCGAGGGGGGGTTCACATACTACAATCCGATCTATAAGCAGGATCAGAGGGTCCGTCCCTTCTTCCCCGGCTACGGTTTTTTGGCCTTCGAATTCCCGGATCAATACCAAATGGTCAAGTACACGCGGGGTATCAAGCGGGTGGTAGGAAACAAAGGAGGACCCATCCCTATCCCCGATGAAGTCATCCAGGAGCTCAAAGCCCGCGAGATCGCCGGTTTGATAGAACTCGAAAAGCACGGGGTGGCGCCTCAATTGGGCGACGAGATCGAAGTCGCCGAAGGCCCACTCAAAGGCCTGAGAGGGGTTTTCCAGAAGGAAGCCGGTGACAAAGAACGGGTGATGATCCTGCTGAGTTATGTTTCGTACCAAGGACAACTCCTAATCGAGAAAAAGAAACTCAAGAAGGCCATATCATAAGGAGAAGGCTCATGGACATTCCCATGCTCGATCTGAAGGCCCAGTACGCCGCCATCAAGGAAGACATCACTGAGAAGGTCCTGGGAGTCCTAGCGACCCAGAATTTCATCCTGGGGACGGAGGTCAGAGCCTTGGAAGAAGAGATCGCCGCCACCAGCGGTGTCCGCTACGCCGTCGGCGTCTCGTCAGGCTCGGATGCGCTTTTGATCTCATTGATGGCCCTTGGCATCGGTTCAGGGGATGCGGTCGTAACGACCCCCTTTACCTTTTTTGCTACAGCGGGGGCGATCGCCCGGCTCGGCGCCAGGACGGTCTTCTGTGATATCGATCCGGACACCTATAACATCGACCCGCCGAAACTTGAAGAGGTCCTCCGCAAGCTCAGAAAGGCGCGCTCTACGGGCCGCGTGAAGGCCATAATCCCGGTCCACCTCTTCGGCCAGGTCGCCGATATGGACCCGATCATGAGG
>Ga0209592_1000694_pt1 | contig 10506 bp, 12 predicted proteins | sample PPLLak2March2015_2_FD_187251 | JGI IMG/M metagenome (GOLD analysis project Ga0209592, IMG submission 187251) | Freshwater sediment microbial communities from Prairie Pothole Lake near Jamestown, North Dakota, USA - PPLs Lake P8 Core (3) Depth... | ecosystem: Environmental > Aquatic > Freshwater... | reverse complement strand
GGTGTGCCAGGGGTTCGACCTCCTCCCTTCTCTTCAGATAGCTGTCTATCTTCATGGATTAGCTGGTGATAAGGGGGCTCAAGAGAAGGGAGAGAAGTCCCTTATTGCGACCGATATTATTGAAAACATCCCTGCCCTTCTCAAGGGAAGGATTTGATTTTGCCTTCCTCTTCATTTAAGATAAGTCGTCTTGTCTGATTCATCCAGCAGGGGGTATCCATCCTCTGTCCAATCTGTGAAGAGAAGGGAAAGACCGTCAACCGGGGAGACAGGTGATGCGGCTGAGGAGAACGAGGTGCCAAAAGAACACGAAGGTGTATGCGCTTTCCTCGGATTTCGCCTAACGCAAACAGAGACACGAAAGGAGAGACAGGATGTATGTTGAGATGAAGGTTAAGTTTCTGACGTTTGATTCCACCTCAAACGGATTTGTCGTTCTCCTTATGGATTTGTCGAACAAAACGGGACTTCCCATCTGGATCGGCCCTTTCGAGGCCAACGCCATCGCGATGAAACTGAAGAAGATGAGTTCCCATCGACCAGCGACTCATGACTTAATCCATAGCATTCTCAACACCCTTCAATCTCATGTCGTGAAAATCGTAGTCAACGACCTGAAGGAAAACACATACTATGCTTTGATCTACCTCAATCGAGGAGGCGAAGAGATCATCATTGACTCTCGTCCCAGCGACGCCATGGCCATCGCCCTGGCTTCGGACGCCCCAATTTTTGTATCCGAGCAAGTCATCGAGAAAGCGCGCACCATCGATATGGAGAAAGAGGGAGATCAGCTAAAGGATTGGCTGGAAAGTCTCAATCCCGATGACTTCAAATTCAAGGCATAAAATAGTCATTCAGACGAGAAGCGCGTCAGAAACCGCCCGAGTCGGTAAGAGCATCGGAACCCGGCTTCTGCCCGGAGACGTTATCGCCTTGGTGGGCGAATTGGGGGCAGGCAAAACGCAGTTTATCAAGGGGCTCGCCGCAGGAGTGGGAGTTGGAAACTCAACTTATGTCTCAAGCCCATCCTTTACGCTGATTCACGAATACCCAGGGGAAACGCCCTTTTACCATATCGATCTTTTTCGGCTGGGAAGAGAAAAAGAGGCTGAAGAGTTAGGGTTGGAGGTTTATTTTCAAGGGAGCGGGGTCACGGCAATCGAATGGGCAGATAAAATTCCCTCCCTCCTCCCTGAGGAAATACTCTTTGTCTTCATTGCCTATATTGATAAGAACATAAGGACCCTAGAAATTACCGGAAAAGGAAAACATTACCTGAATTTGGTAGATCAAATTCAGAGGTCCGGGGTTCGAATAGTCAACCATTAGTCGAATAGTCAAAGCGAGAAGACTACAAGACTATTGGACTACGGGACTACGGACCCCGAACGATTCACCTGGGAGGGAAGCAGATGGCACTGGTGGTTCAAAAGTATGGCGGTACTTCTGTAGGAGACGTTGAACGGATCAGAAATGTGGCCAGAAGGATTCTCAACACCAAGAACCAAGGCCATGAACTGGTGGTCGTCGTCTCTGCGATGGCTGGCGAAACAGACAAGCTCATCCGTTTGGCGCAACAGGTTACCCCCGTTCCTGACGAGAGGGAACTCGATGTTCTCGTTTCAACCGGAGAGCAGGTCTCCATCGCACTCCTCGCGATGGCCCTCAAGTCCATGAACTGCGATTCGAAGTCTTATTTGGGCTTTCAGATCAAGATTGCCACGGACAGTGTCTTTGGCAAAGCGCGGATCGCGAGCATTGATTCAGAGAAGATGCGTCAGGATTTAAAAGACGGGAGGGTGGTCGTCGTGGCGGGTTTTCAGGGTGTGGATGATTCAGGCAATATCACCACCCTGGGTCGGGGAGGATCTGACACATCCGCCGTGGCCGTCGCTGCAGCGCTGGAGGCGGATGTGTGTGAAATTTTTACCGATGTCGACGGGGTGTACACGACGGATCCAAATGTTTACCCCAGGGCACGGAAGCTGGCAAAAATCTCATATGATGAGATGCTTGAGATGGCCAGCCTCGGGGCGAAGGTGTTACAGATCCGTTCCGTAGAGTTTGCCAAAAAATATGATGTCCCCATTCATGTCAGATCATCCTTTAATGACAATCCTGGGACAATCGTCTGCAAGGAGGATAAAGAGATGGAGAAGGTTGTGGTTTCCGGTGTGACTTACAACAAAAATGAAGCAAAGATCGAGGTCATGCGCCTTCCGGACATCCCAGGAGTGGCCGCCAAATTGTTTAAACCCATTGCCGATGCGAACATCGTTGTAGACATGATCATCCAGACCTCCAGCACGGAGAAAGGCTGTGCGGATGTCGCTTTCACCGTTCCCAAATCCGATTTTACGAAAACCCTCCAGATCGTCACAGAAACGACGAAGGAGCTCCGCGGGAAAGAGGTCAAATTCAATGAAGATATTGCAAAAATATCCATTGTGGGTGTGGGGATGAGGAGCCACTCCAATGTCGCCACTCTGATGTTCTCAGCATTGGCAAAGGAAGGGATCAATATCCACATGATTTCCACTTCGGAGATCAAAATCTCTTGCATCATTGACTCCAAATATACCGAATTGGCCGTTCGAGCCCTCCATGACGCTTTTGAGCTGGATAAGCCTGCTGTTACAGAGGAACGATAAATCATGTTACGACTGATGATGAACAGTGCACGATAAACAAGAGTATTGGTTCAGGGTTTATCGCTCATTGCTCATCGTTTCATTAAGGAGTGTTTATTTTGATTCCTTCCGATTCTATAAAGCTTTACGACACCACACTCCGCGATGGTTCTCAGGCAGAAGACATTTCTTTTTCTCTGGAGGACAAGGTCCGGATTGCGGAAAGGCTGGATGGATTAGGAATTCACTATATCGAAGGCGGATGGCCTGGGTCCAATCCAAAGGATCTTCAGTTTTTTCAAGAGATAAAATCTTTTCCCCTTTCTCAGGCAAAGATCGTTGCCTTTGGAAGCACGTGCCGGGCCGGAACCCTGCCGCGAAAGGATCCCAACCTCCAGGCTTTGATCGAGGCTGGCACGGAGGTGGTGACCATTTTCGGAAAGTCCTGGGATCGACATCCCATCGAAGCATTAAATATCACCCTCGATCAGAATATCGAGATCATCCATCGCTCGATTCGATTCCTCAAGGATCATCTCGATGAAGTGATTTTTGATGCAGAACACTTTTTCGACGGATACAAAAACAATCCCCAGTACGCGCTCTCCACGCTGAAGGCAGCCCAGGAAGCCAAGGCGGACTGGATTGTATTATGCGATACCAACGGGGGGACCTTTCCCGACGAAGTTCAATCCGTCATCAAAGAGGTAAAAGAGAAAATCAATATCCCCCTGGGCATTCATGTCCATAACGATTCCGAGATGGCGGTGGCCAATACCATTCTGGCGGTCAAAGAGGGTGTCGCCATGGTCCATGGTACGATCAACGGATACGGAGAACGGTGTGGCAATGCCAACCTTTGTTCCATCATCCCCAATCTCAAGTTGAAGATGGGAATCGATTGCATTACCGATGATCAGCTGAAGAAGATCACCGAGGTTTCACGTTTCGTCTCGGAGCTGGCCAACCTTCCCCATCACAAGTATCTTCCCTATGTAGGCGATAGCGCCTTTGCCCACAAGGGCGGGGTTCATGTCAGCGCGATTCGAAAGAGTGATGCCACGTACGAACATGTCATTCCGGAAAGAGTCGGAAATCATCAGAGGGTTCTTATCTCCGATCTCTCCGGTGAATCAAACATCCTCTATAAAGCTGCTGAGTTTAAAATCGATTTCGAAAGCAACGATCCAAAAATCAGGCAAATCCTCGACGATCTAAAGCGCCTGGAAAACCAAGGGTTTCAGTATGAGGGTGCGGAAGGTTCTTTTGAGATTCTCATTAAGAAGGCTCTCGGACAGCATAAAAGGTTCTTTGAGCTCATGGGATTTCGTGTCATTGTGGAGAAGAAGACAGAGGAAGAAGCCCCCCTTTCAGAAGCAACCATTATGGTTCGCGTGGGGGATCGGGTGGAGCATACGGCCGCCGTGGGAAACGGTCCGGTCAATGCCCTGGATCATGCCATACGAAAGGCCCTTGAAAAATTCTACCCTGAATTGAAGCAGGTCAAACTGCTCGACTACAAGGTCAGGATCCTTTCCACAAAGGATGGAACAGGAGCACTCACACGGGTTCTCATCGAATCGGGAGATGGACAATCGAAGTGGGGAACAGTCGGAGTCTCTGAAAACATCATCGAAGCAAGCTGGCAAGCCCTGGTAGACGCGATTGACTACAAACTACTAAAAGAAGAAAATGGAAAAGAACAGGATAATGTCAAAGCTCGAACGAAGTGATGAACCGAAGAGGAATCCATCCGAAATAAAATCCAAAACTCAAATTTTAGACATTTCTTGATATTGAGCCATTTGTCATCGATTTGATCCTGCTCGAGCGGAAGATTTTGCAATTTGGCATCATGAAATACTTTTCTTTAAGTCAGCAATGGGTCCTTTTGGTTGCTGCCCTTCTTCTTCTCGGAAGTCTTACCTTCAAATTTTATTATTACCCTCGGGCCACTCCCTCCGGAGAACCCTTAAAAGAGAGCGTTGTTGAGGTCTTGGGAGAGGTTCCTCAGCCCGGAATCTATCTTTTCAAAAATCCACCCAATTTGAGTGAAGCGATCCAAAGGGCAGGAGGTTTGAAGGAAACCGCCCAAGTTGATACTACCTCTTCCTCGACGATCTTGGAAACAGGAACTCTCCTCACCGTCACGAGAGAATCTTCCCAAATTCCCTCTCCCCTTCCTTTATCAACAGGGGGACAGAGGGGGATGAAGCAGGACGAGATAAAGATAAGGATCGGCAGGATGGCCGCCCATAAATTGCTCGTCTTCTCCCTGCCACTCGACCTCAATCATGTGTCCGCAGAGGACCTTTGTTTGATTCCAGGAATCGGCAAATCCTCGGCCCAGGAAATTGTCGCTTATCGGGAAAGACGAAAAGGATTTAGATCCGTCGAAGAATTGAAAAACGTTAGAGGGATCGGAGAAAAGAAATATCAGGACCTTAGAGGGTTTTTTGCTACTAAATAACTCCTCGAGCCACATCCTATTAAGAGGATTGGAAGCCCTCACCGGGTAAATTCAATGGGCTGGGAGCAGGCATTTCCACCCGCGTTGTAATCGTAAACCATTCGCGCCCCATAATCAGCGCCCACGGTCATGACCCCCAACAACACCAGAAGCGAGAAGAGAAAGAGCAATCTCTTCTTTATCGGAAAGGGCCGCGCGATCGATGCCCACGCAGCTAAAACAACGCTTAGTCCGAGTGTGACAAGCATCAGCTCTTCATGGACCTCAAGTAGGTGCTCTCGGACCGAGCGCGAAACCATCAGCCCCTCCTCCCCATAAAGACCGGTCCCCACCGCAGCCCCAGCAGCAAGAGTGCCGAGGATGAGCAATAGAAAAGCCGTCGTCGCAAAGGTCTGGTGTTTGAAAATCCAAGACAGAAAATAGAAAAGTGCAGCACCCCCTAAGAATGCAATTGGGAAATGAACCACCAGCGGGTGGATATTTTGAAGGTGCTGCACTCCTGGAAGAAGACTCTCAAGCATAGGGATCACTTGATCGACTCAACAGTTAAGAAATTGCTTCCACCACTGGTATAAGCTTTACCAGTAATTGAAGCTATTTGTCCCATCTTATCAATCACTCCTTTGGGCAACCCGGTTTTGTCTTTACTGGGTAATAAGACGTAGACTTTCCCTGTGCCTTCCTCAAGAAGGCCTGCGGGAATACCGGCTTTAACGCAGTCGATGGCGCACTGTCGATGGCTCTCGCCTTTGGCTCCCATCAAGGCATAGCAATAAGTGTCAATGACCTCTCCCTTGACCGTCACCGATTGCGCGTATACAACCGTGAAAATATTCATCGCCATTAGTAAACTGAGCACCGCGCCCAGAATCATTATCTTTCTCATGGTAGCTTCCTCCTTCCTACGTTCTTAATCATACCGATTCACTTTTGACCAGCATCTCCTTCTTTCCCATAAAATAATACAACCCACTTCGAAATAAATGGGGCAAATGATGTACTCTAGAGCAAAAAATGCCGTATTTGTTTCATGACCCCCCTCCTGCAAGCTCTTTCGCCTTCACCAATGCTGTGTCCAAATCAGGTGAGTGACTCATTTCAGGAACAACCTGGATATATTGAACAATCCCTTGTTTGTCCACGATGATCACTGACCTCGCAAAGAGCATGAGTCCCTCTGTTAAGAGCCCCGTCGAACGAGCGAAATCTCCCTGTTTATAATCGGAGAGATATTGAAGATCCGTCAGTTTTGCCTCTTTGGCAAACCGTTTTTGGGCGAAAGGAGTATCCCGGCTGATGACAATCCGTTTAACGTTCTTCGGAAGCCCACTGCCTGCTTCTCCTAAGTAATGGGTTTGCGCTTCACAAACCGGAGTGTCAAGAGAAGGCACAATACTGAGGAGAAGAACGGAACCTCTTTCCTTAGACAAATCAACATTGTTCATACTCATCGCATCTACCAATTCGACCGAGGGCAAAGGGTTTCCCACAGAGAGGGGCGTACCGATAAGCCGGATGGGCATCCCCCGGAAATTCACCTGTCCCCCCGGCTGGGATGATGCCGTATCCACAGGAATCTTCGACTGGGTTGTTCTACAGCTGAGGGCCAAAAAGGGGACGAAAAACCATAGGACAATAAGCATCTTCCCGGACATCATGCAAATTCCTCCTTTTGTTCCCTGAGGCACGACATTCATAGATTCATGATTTATAAATAATCATTGTTCCTCCTTAATTCAACTCTCATTTTTTTATAGAACATACACAGTATTTTTCATTCTAAAATACGTGTTTCACTGTATTGAATTCTTAGATTGTATTGGTATTCTTTAAGTGCTTCTTATAAAAAGGCCTTGATTTTGACTTAAGTCAATGTTTTTTGTTTCGCTTTAACAAATCATGGTTGATAAGTGTCAAAATTGATCTTGAGATCCCCCCAAAAAGGAAGCTCTGTATGGAGTTGTGATATAGGTCTCGATTTTCAGCTGGTGGAGGCGGGCAAAGGGAGCTCGGAAGGTTTCCAGATCGGATGCGTTATATCCGCAATAGAGGTGACTCACTCATTCGCTCTCATCGGGGTTAAATGATGACTCCTGTCGTTGCTGAAACAATCGAGATCATCCAAGAGAAGTCTCCTGCCCCGCTTGAGAAGGTCTGGATCGATGATCTGGTTATCGGAATCTTCTTCACGGGCGTAAAGCTCTCCACCGGCCATGCGGGTGTTGCCTTCACTCCCATCGGCGAGATTCCGGAGGCGGTTTGCTGTCCAACCTCAGCAGCCCGAATGCCACAGGCTGGAAAATTAAGAGGAACCCCTGTTTCGGAGACTCTCAAATATGCCCTCGACCCTAATGTTCTGAAGAGCGCCGTCGGGGTGGCCACCCTCAATGCCCTATCTCAATGGATGATCGAATCTGAAGACGAGACCGATTATCATATCGTGAAGGAAGCAGATGGGTTCGATCTTCTAAAGATTGAGCCTCGGGAGACCATTTCTCTCATTGGCGCCTTCGCCCCTTATATCCGCCGGCTCAAGATGATGGGGAATCCCTTTTTCATCATCGAAAAGAGAGCCCAGACGCTGAGGCTGGACGAAATGAAATATTTCAAACCCGACTCTGAAATGAGAAATGCCCTGGAGAAATCGGGTGTGGTCATTATCACGGGAACAGCCATCGTCAATCACACGATTGATCACATTCTCTCTTTTGTAAGAAATGGGATTCGGGCCGCGATCATCGGGCCCACTGCCAGCATGATTCCTGATGCGTTCTTCAAGAGAGGCATCACGACCGTGGCAGGGATTCACATCTTGGATCCAGATCTGATGATCAAGATTCTGAAAGAGGGGGGCTCGGCTTATCACCTCCTGAAAGAATGTTCCCAAAAGATCGCCTTCGTGAAAAAGTAGTCTGTCTTATTTTTCTATGCTATAATCTCGTTGCTTCAAACTTGACGGGGAGCCATGAAGGTCAGCTTTACTGAGGCGGAGAAAGTCATCCGAGAGCTACAACAAGAAGGGATTCTCTCCAAAGACAGGGTTCTCGGCAGGAATCAACTTTATCAGGACTCTTCCCGTATCGAAGCCCTCTCCTATCGAATGGATCATTTCCAAAATGTTTATACCTGGAAGGAAGCATACCATTTGAGTGCCGATTTTGCCCACTGGTATGGATGGGCACACCTCCAAATGTCTCTTCTTGAGATTAAAGAAGAAGCGAGAAAACTGCGAGAAATGAGGAAAATGAGAGAATAAGAACTCCTCGAGGAGGTTTTATGAACTTAGTTGATCTGAAGGAAAAGGAAGTTTTCAAAAAGGAGGAGCGAGGTTTTGCTAATTTAATCGACGAGACATATCTACAAATGAATCAAGTCTGCCTTGAGCCGGGTCAGCAGATTCCCCACCACAAAGCGAATTCAAACGTAACCCTTATGGTAGTTCACGGGGAAGGAACTTTTCACGTTGGGAACGACGTCACTCGGATGGGACCTGGAAAACTTCTTCGCGTCCCTTTCCAATCCCCTATGAGCATCAAGAACGAGTCGAAGGAAAGGCTCGCTTTCTTAGTGATCAAAGCTCCCCACCCGAATGAGATCAAATAATGTTTTTAGGAAACGATGAAAATGGGAACATGATTAAGCAGAAAGAGCTCATTGAAACAAAAAGTGCGGGGGCGAGTCAACAAAATCTGCGAAATAATCAAAACCATTTTGAAAAGGAGGAAAACATGGGATGGATAACGTTTCGAACAATGCTTATCGTTTCTCTTAGTTTGGTCTTCGTTTCTGTGGCTTCAGCCCAGGTGTGTGTGGAATGCCATAAGAAGATTACACCCAACATTGTCTCGGACTGGCAACTCAGCAAGCATCATCAGAATAAGATCGGCTGTTCAGAATGCCACGGGGATCAACACAAATCAGCCCAGGATGTAGCGAAGGTTAAAATCCCCACACCGGATACCTGTGCGACCTGTCATGAAGCCCGCGTGAAGCAGTTCAAAAGCGGAAAGCATGCGGCGGCATGGGCAGCGATGAAGGCAATGCCAACGGCACACTGGCAACCCATGGCCCTGATGGAAGGGATGAAAGGATGTGGGGGTTGCCACAAGCTCGGCCTCAAGTCCGAGGCGGAAATAAAGGAATTAAAAAAGACTGGCCCCGGGTTTGGAATCGCCTCATGCGATGCGTGCCACACCCGACACACCTTCTCCGTCCAGGAAGCAAAGCAGCCCCAGGCCTGCCAGACCTGCCACATGGGATTTGACCACCCTCAATGGGAGATGTACTCAAGCTCAAAACATGGGGTCCGATACTTGTTGAAGCAAAACAAGATACTTCCTCCGACAACTTCCGCACCGACCTGCCAGACCTGCCATATGCAAGAGGGAAACCATGAAGTACGAACGGCATGGGGATTTCTCGCTGTTCGACTTCCGATGCCAGAGGATAAACAATGGGCGTCCGACCGGGCAACAATTCTCCAAGGGCTCGGAGTTCTTGACCCCGATGGAAAGCCAACGGGAAGGCTGGATGTCGTCAAGGCTGCTGATGTGGCCCGCCTGAGCCAGGAAAGTTGGCAAAAAGAACGGGATAAGATGATCAAGACCTGTCATCGATGCCATTCTGTCAATTTTGCAAAAGGTGAGCTGGAGAAAAGCGACCAGGTGATCAAAGCGGCAGACCGTCTGATGGCCGAAGCGATTCTCACGATTGCCGGGCTTTACAAAGAAGGACTCCTTCCCAAACCCAAGAACTATGCTTACCCCTTCCCCGATTTGCTCACGTTCCATGATGCACCCACGGTCATTGAGCAGAAACTCTTCGTCATGTTTCTCGAACATCGGATGAGGGCCTTTCAAGGTTCCTTTCATGCCAATCCGGATTATTCGCTATGGTATGGCTGGAGCGAGATGCAGAGGGATTTGACAGAGATCAAGGAGATGGCAGCCGACATGCATGAGAAAGCCAAAAAGAAATAGAAACAACCCCTTCGCACAGATATTCCCTCCCCCTGGATGGGGGAGGGCCTGGGTGGGGGTGAAGAGAAAATAGAGTTTCCACGGAAAGGGACTGATCTTATGAAAAAGACTTTGACTTATCCCTCCGCTGCTTTTGTAGCCATTTTACTTGCTTTTTTGTTGTTCGGCTTTAACGAGGGCCTTGCCCACTGTGACGGAATGGACGGTCCGGTCGTTACGGCCGCTCAGAAAGCACTGGAGACGGGTGATGTCAACCTCGTCCTGATTTGGGTTCAAAAGAAAGATGAAGGGGAAATAAGAAGGGCTTTTCAGAAAACCCTTGCGGTTCGGAAACTCGGTCCAGAAGCAAGGGATCTTGCCGACATGAATTTTTTCGAGACCTTGGTTCGCCTTCATCGAGCCGGAGAAGGAGAACCTTACACGG
>Ga0209592_1000692_pt1 | contig 10519 bp, 6 predicted proteins | sample PPLLak2March2015_2_FD_187251 | JGI IMG/M metagenome (GOLD analysis project Ga0209592, IMG submission 187251) | Freshwater sediment microbial communities from Prairie Pothole Lake near Jamestown, North Dakota, USA - PPLs Lake P8 Core (3) Depth... | ecosystem: Environmental > Aquatic > Freshwater >... | reverse complement strand
CAAGGTCCAAGAGGCCAGCAAAACCGACAACAATATTCAACCCCAGACCCAAGAGAACATATAGGCCTACGATGGTCAACACTTCACTCAGGAAGAGGCCAAGAATCTGGGGAAGGACAAACAAGATAATGAAGAGAAGAATGAAGCTCGTTATCCGCAAGGCACGCTGACCTGCAGGTGGCAGGCGCTGCAAGCCCGTTCGAACAGCACTTCCTTTTCGGGTCCAGAGGTAGATGATGGCAGCAATTAAAATGAACAATCCGATGGCACCATAGAGGGTGAGTCCATTGGCGGCGTAGAGCCACTCGTTGATGACCGCAAGGGGTCCCCAGAGGGCAAAGGTGGGACGAAGCATATCTTGCAGCACACCAGCCCCCACAATACCAGTCAGAGGGATGATCAACATCCGACGGATAAGCTTAGGCGAAAGAAAAAATAGACCTGCCAGTACACCACTCAGGGCTCCAGCACCAAGAAGCAGGAAAATGCCAATCTGTACCCCTTGCTTAAAAGTGAGTAATTCGTAAAGGATGGGCATGGCATAGATAAAGACTTTACGGAGATTAATCAGACTCCCTAAAATGACTAAAAGGGCCAATAAGCCCCCCACGATTAGTCCTGAGATGAGACTATTGACAAGAATCCGGAGTGGTTCGGTCCGAGTCGTTCGTTTTGCTGCTAAATAGCCCATGAACACTGCCACCAGGAGCAAGAGAGTGTGGCCCATTGAAATGACATTGCTGATAATGTCTCTCTGGCTAAAGGCTTCCACCATTCCGATCAGGGCCAAAAGGACTGCAGAAACGCCGCCGATCAGTCCAATCTTTATTCCTTGCTGCCAAATATTTTTCATAGTCTCGTAGTATTGTAGTCCTGTAGTCCTATAGTCTCCTAGTCGCGTAGTCGTTAGTCTCGAAGCCTTATAGTCTCATAGTCGTGTCGTCGTTTAGTTACATAGTCATTAGTCTTGTGGTTTCATAGTCTCTTGACTACTCGACTATACGACTATCTCACTATCCGACTAATTAAGCTTTCTTCACCGCTAGACGTTCTCCAAGAATCCCTGTCGGTCTAAAGATTAGCACAAGCACCAGCATGGTAAAGGCAATCCCATCCTTCAACTGGTAAGGCGCTACAATGCCCAAGCCATCCAGAAATAGACTAGGTCCTATGGATTCGATGAGGCCGAGAAAAATGCCACCCAGCATGGCTCCAGGGATATTGCCGATACCGCCCAATACCGCTGCCGTAAAAGCTTTAATCCCCGGGATAAAACCCATGAAGAAGTGCACCTGTTTGAACATTAAAGCATAGAGGACCCCGGCTGCCCCAGCCGCCATCCCACCGATAACGAATGTTGTGGAGATCATCCTGTCTATGTTAATCCCCATCAGCAAGGAAGCTTCTTTATCTTCGGAGACCGCACGGATCGCCTTACCAACACGCGTACGCTGAATAAAGGAATAGAGAGCAACCAACAGCAATGCAGCAGCCACAATCACTACCAAATGAATGCGTAAGATTCGATATTCACCGAAAACGATTTCACCTTCCATCATCTTCACCACTGGATAAGCCTGGAAACCGGAACCATAAAGCCCCCGAAAGGTATATTGAAGAAAGAAGGAGGCTCCAATCGCAGTGATGAGAGGAATTAAACGGGGTGCGTTCCGGAGGGGGCGGTAAGCCACCCGCTCCAGAAGAAAGGCGATCAACGTTGAAGTAGCCATGGCAACAAGGAAAATGAGAATTAAACAAATGATGGGCTGACGATCTAAAAAACCGGAGGAATAAAAAGCGGCTGCAACATAATAAGCGGTGTAAGGGCCACTCATAAAGACTTCGCTATGGGCGAAATTGATCATCCGCAAAACTCCATAGACGATGGTGTAACCCATGGCGATAAGGGCGTAGATGCTCCCCTGAGCCAAACCGAAGATGAGAAAATCAAACCAGTGGTAACGGGTATATCGGCCTGCGGTTAACGTGGCCGCAGATCCCCAAATAATCATGGCTAACATGACTGCCCCGATGAACCACATGACGACATCCGTGGGAGTGATCCTTTCCTTCAATCGCCTCAATTGCTGTAGCATAAAAGGGCCTCCACCCTTTGAGATCACCTGACAAATAAACTTTGCCCTGCTTTCGCGTTAAGCCTTGTGAACAGAAAAATGATAAACAAATCCCCTCACCCTATTCCTCTCCTCTTTTAGGGGAGAGGAGGGTGAGGGGGTCATTTCTTAATAACACCACGTTACTTCTTGGCTGGGGCTTTCTTAGCTGGAGCTTTCGGCGCTGCTGCTGCGTAAGGCTTCCACATTGGTTTGTCCGGCATCACCAAATTCTTCACGTTCTCAGCCGTCGTTTTGTAGACCCCAATCTTCGGGTCAGCACAGTCACCATATTGGTCACAGTTAATATTTCCGGTCAGCCCTTTGAAGTTCTTCGTAGCGTAAAGAGCATCCCTCAGTTTCCCGCGATCAATGGTGAGTGACCCATCTGGAGCTTTTTGGGCCACCTTCTCAATGGCGGCAAAGATGATCATTGCCGCATCATAGCCATGAGCATGGAAAGGGGCTAGAGGTTTTTCCCCATATTTCTTCTGATGCTTCTCCAAGAAGCTTTTATAACCACCGGCAAAAGCTGAGAAGTCTGGACTTGAGTGATACATACCAACTGCTGTCTCACCGGCAGCCTTATAGAAGTCGGGAGAGAAAATACCATCCGCGCCCATCAAACCGACCTTCTCCAAACCCTTTACTTCCTTCACCTGGCGAGTGATATGTCCACCCGCTGCGATAAAAATGGGGTAATAAATGAACTCGGGTTTTCCTGTGGCGATCTTAGTTAACATCGGGCGCATATCTGTATCAGTAGGAGACACAGCCTCCTGAGCAGTGACCGTTCCACCTAATTTCTTGAAGGTCTCGGCAAAGACAGCCTGCAGTTGCTCTGCATAGACGCTTCCGTCATGGATGGTTGCAGCCCTCTTGACCTTCAGTTGCTGAATGGCAAACTGTGCTGCTACGGCTCCCTGCACCTTATCGTTATGGCATGTCCTTAGATAACCATCATATTCTGTACCGCGCTTCGGGTCTGTTAAATACGGTGCGGTATTCGAAGGAGAGACTGTCGATATACCAGCCTTCCAAAGAATTGGCACACCAGGCTTGGCCTCACTGGAGCAGTTCGAACCAATTGCTGCAACGATGGTTGGATCGGCAGCGAGTTTGGTTGCAGCCGCCTGGCCACCTTCGGCGTTACACCCTGTATCTTGAAAGGTTAGCTTAATAGGATGGCCGAGGAGCTTCCCACCCTTGTCCTCAGTCGCAAGCTCAACCCCACGTCTGGTATCTGTACCCAACGAGGCGTCCGGGCCTGCAATGACCATCCAGCTGGCAATGTGAATGGGTTCCCCGGCTTTGATCTTCACAACGCCCACTTTGCCTTCATACTTGACTTGTGCCGAGGCAGAAACCACAGTTAGGCATGCTGCCACACTAAATACAACGAAAAAGATAAGAACGCGTTTCATAGTTTCCTCCTTTCTCTCTTAAAATGATCCTTTGCTATCTAATATCTAAGAACCGGTGCCTGTCCGTTATGTAGGCACATCACCTCCTTTAGGGAATAACCCTGCCTCTGGATTATGATATTAGGAATTCCTCCAAAAGTTACCCCACCGTTGAGCAACTCATATTATTAAAAAGAATTCTTCTTGTCAAGTGTTTGATTTTTTGAAGTTTCCTGAATTATTTCGAACTCTTCAATAATCTATTTGGCTGCCGAACTCCTAACTCTTTCAAATTGGCTCTTGACCAGCCAGTAGATTAAGCCCGCCAAAATCATGCTCGGCAAAGATGAGCCCATGGGCCACGGAAAGGCCACTTTCATTCCCAGCACCTTCTCCATTAACATGGGTGAAAAACCCAGGTAAATTACGAATCCAATCGCCCATGCAAGCATGGCAGGAAGGTTCATTCCTTTCCAGAACCAGTATCTCCCGTTCTTCTTATAAAGATCCCCCAAAACCAGCAAACCCTTTCTGATAAGAAAATAATCGACGAGAACGATTCCGAAGAGAGGACAGAACATGGCGCCAATGAAGAGGAGGAAATGCTCATAGTCAAGAAGGGTAGGGAAGATAAGCGCAGTGGCCGTTCCCAGAATCCCTCCAATGATCACTCCCTTTTGCTCTCCTAATTTTGGAACGATATTCAACCCTGAGATCGCTGTGGAATAGATATCCAGAAAGGTGGTGGTGAAGGTGGAGAAGAGAACGATGATGAGCGCTGGAATAGCCCATCCAAACTTGACCATGAGATTCATCACGACCCCTGAAGGGTCAGGAGATTGGGTAGCCAGCGAAGCAGCCAGTCCCAGGAGATACATCCAGGAGGAGACGATGAAGTAGCCCACCCAGGTCCCCCAGAAACTCGATTTCGAATCGGTGGCAAAGCGTGAATAGTCGGAAACCAACGGAAGCCACGAAATGGGCATGGCAATCACAAGGTCCATCCCGATCATGAATGGAAAATCTTTCTGCCTCGGCATCTGTGAGAGTTTTCCCCAGCCATATTCTTGAAAAACAATATAGGTCATGGCAATACACAAAATGAGGAGAGCCGCTACTGAAATTCTCTGTAACCACTTCCAGATTCGATGTCCTAACAGCGCCCACAAAGTGGTGATGATTCCCGAGAGGATGATCCACAGGGTGGGATTTGAAAATCCATAAAACTTTGAAATTGCATCCGCTGCTCCGCCACAGACGATCAACATCACGGCTGTCCAGCCGATCAACTGGATCACATTGAGACCAGCTGCGAAGTAAGAACCTCTGATTCCGAAAGAAGGTCGGGTACTGACCATCGTTGGGATGCCCCATCGGCTTCCAATCAATCCCCCCAAGGCAAAAGGGGTATTCCCTATAAGATGCCCAAGGAGAATCGCCCAAAGCCCTAGACCGAGGCCCAAAGGGACCATCAGACTCCCAGCCCATATTTCTGCCAAGGAAACCGCTGCCCCTGCCCAGAGAAGAAAAAAATCCCAACCCCCTAAATTTCTCTCGTCCTTTGATACCGGCTCTATACCAGCCATGCTATCACCCCCTTTGGCGAATGGCTTATGGCAAATCGCTATCAGCCAAAAGCTTTCAATATTTTCTCGGTGACTTCTTGGGGGCTTCTGCCCAGCACCCGAATCATGGGTTCTTTGCCTACATCGCCCTCGTCGTAGATAAAGTCCGGAACGCGTTTCATTCTTTTCAGAACCTCTCCTACACCCCATTCAAGCGAGGACCCTTCTTTTTCTTTTACCCTCTTTGGTTCCAGTCTGCGGTCAAAATGACCGACAAGGAAACCTTTCTTCTTGATTTGGTTAACGTTTTCTTTTGAATATCGAATATTCATTGCTGAGCAGAATTCTGGGTTGAATTTCATGACGGTGAGGATAATGTTGGCAACATGCTTGGAGGCCCCAAATTCAGGATCACCGAAGGGTGTCAACGTATCTTTGTATCGAACGATTCTTCCTGGAAAGGCAGCGACATCTTCCATCCCTTCAGCCTGAGGAAGTGCATAACCTAAGTTTGAGGAAACCTCGGGAATGAGGTTTCCAACCTTGGCCTCCTTCATTAACTCGAGGGCCTTCTTCAACTCTTGAAGAACCCGATGCCGTTCCATCTCTCTGAGAATGTAGGCAAAGGGATTCGTTGGTCCCGTACCTTTTCCAAGGGGAAGACCGGACTGGATGGCCAGGGTGATGAAGGTCTTTGCTTTTCTGACGGCTTCGGGAACCCTCTCACCTCTGGCGAGAAGCGTTGCAATGGCTGATGCGAAGGTACAACCTGTACCATGGGTATTCTTTGTCTCGATCCTTTTGCTTTCTATCTCGTGGAATCTTCTCCCGTCATAAAGGATATCGATGGCCGTCCCCCTTAGATGGCCCCCTTTCACAACCACGTGTTTTGCTCCCAATTCATAGATCCGGTGCGCGGCCTTCTTCATTCCTTCAACTGAATTCACCTTGAATCCAGTCAGAACAGAAGCCTCTGGAAGGTTCGGAGTGACCACCATTGAAAGAGGGAGCAACCTTTTAATCAGCGCATCCTGGGCATCCTCCCGAAGAAGGGAGTCCCCGCTTTTGGCAACCATCACTGGATCGACTACGACCTTTCTCACACCATATTGCCGAATTTTCCTAGCCACAACCTCGACAATTTCCGCGTTGGCCAACATTCCCGTCTTGATCGCATCGGCACCTATATCGGAGAGAACAGAATCGATCTGAGTTTCAACAAATCGGGTTGGAACTTCATGAATGGCCTGAACTCCCAGTGTATTCTGTGCCGTCAGGGCAGTAAGGACACTCATCCCATAACCGCCTAGCAAGGTGATGGCCTTCAAATCCGCCTGAATTCCAGCCCCGCCTCCAGAATCTGATCCCGCAATCGTCAATATTCGCTTCATTTCGATCTCCTTCGCCCCCCTCCCTGACCCTCCCCCTTGAGGGGGAGGGGAGGGTGGGGGTAATAAAAAGCCGTAATTCCAAAGGAGGTATTACGGCTTTCTTATTATTCTCCGCTTCCCTTCGCTGGAATTACCCAAACAGGTTCGGAGGGTCTCCCTGCGTTTCGGCAGGGACTCTCAGCCCAATGAGCTCCCCTAGCTATTTTTTATAATATTATTACTAAAAGATTCGAATGATGTCAATTCATTCCTTTCGACCATTCCCTCGGGCTGAGAAAAGGAAACGAATATTACCCACATTAGAAAGAATATCTAATAATAACAATAAATTAATGCCATAACATTTGAACCCGGTGACTTTGTGAAAACATTCTTGACTTCTAAAGATCTTTTCAATTATATTTAGCGTCGCCTACCTGAACACCCCAGGGAAATGAGGTGATTCCAAGGGTGGGGAATTAACGTGATCCTTGACACCAACCCTTGTCTTTTTAGGATGTCTTGAAGAGAACTCGACGAAGATAAGTAAAGTTATATGGTTAACTAAACATAAATCTTTTCAGGAGAAGCTATGATGAGACTGAAAAACGTAAAGCTGAATCTAATGTTGTTGATGGTGGTTGGATACCTCCTCATCCCGCTCCTAGTATTTGCGAGCGAGGCAGATCTCGCAATACCCGATTTGCATAAGGGTGCTCCCTACACCATGTTGGGTGGCATAAGGCCATGGGATCTTCTGTTCTATGGTGCGTGTATCATCGCTGGTACGCTGGGCATCAGCTTGTTTCTGCGCCACCAGGTCAAGAAGTTGAGAGCCCATGAATCGATGCTCAAGGTGGCGGAAACCATCTTTCAGACCTGCCGCACCTATCTGATCCAGCAGGGAAAATTCCTTATCTTGTTGTTCCTGTTCATTGCCGCTGCCATGACCTTCTATTTCCTGGCTCTGAAGGGAGAGGGGGTTCCCACACTGCTGCTGGTCTTGCTCTTCTCGGTAGTGGGGATGGGCGGTTCCTACAGCGTCGCCTGGTACGGCATCCGGATAAACACCTATGCCAACGCCCGTACCGCTTTTGCATCGCTGGCGGGGAAGCCCTGGGACGTGGTGAACATTCCCCTTCGCTCTGGTATGAGCGTCGGGCTCTTCCTCATTTCCCTTGAGCTTGTCATGATGGTGATCATTCTTTTGTTTGTCCCGAGGAACATAGTCGGTTACTGCTTCCTCGGATTCGCCATTGGTGAGTCTCTGGGCGCATCCGCACTCCGTATCGCCGGTGGCATCTTCACGAAGATCGCTGATATCGGGTCCGACCTGATGAAGATCGTCTTCAAAGTGAAGGAAGACGACCCCCGTAACCCTGGTGTGATTGCTGACTGTGTCGGTGATAACGCGGGTGACAGCGTTGGTCCCACGGCAGACGGTTTCGAAACGTATGGTGTTACCGGCGTTGCGCTAATCGCTTTTATCACGCTTGCCGTTGTGAGTCCCAATATGGAGGTCAAAGAAGCCATCCAGGGCAAACTCATCGTCTGGATTTTCGCAATGCGCTTCCTCATGGACTTCTTCTCAGGTGTTTCATACTTCGTGAACCAGGCTATTTCTTCGGCCAAATACAGGGGCAAGAAGGATATCGATTTCGAAGAACCCCTCATGAGACTGATCTGGATCGCAGCTACCCTCTGCATCACCACTTCGTTTCTGGGAAGCTACCTGCTGATCAGCGACCTCCAGGTTCTGAAAGACGGCGTCCTTACCCCGATGCCTAATGTCTGGTGGCAACTTGCCATGATCATCAGTTGCGGTACGCTGGCGGCAGTTCTCATCCCCGAGTTCACCAAGATATTTACTAGCTCCAAATCGGGGCACGTGCAAGAGATTGTGACTGCGTCGCGCGAGGGCGGTGCATCCCTTACTATACTGTCCGGTATCGTTTCCGGTAACTTCAGCGCCTACTACATGGGCTTACTGATTGCCTTCCTCCTGGGCATCGCGTACTTCGTCAGCCTTTTCATACCGGCTGAGGTCATCAACTATCCATCCATCTTCGCCTTTGGTCTGGTTGCTTACGGATTCCTCTGCATGGGCCCGGTCAACATTGCCGTCGACTCTTACGGCCCAGTCACCGACAACGCCCAGTCCATCTTCGAGCTTGCGCAGACCGAAAACATCCCCGGAATCAAGCAGGAGATCAAGAGGGATTTCGGATTCGATCCCGATTTCGAAATGGGTAAATTCTACCTCGAGTCCAACGATGGGGCCGGAAACACCTTCAAGGCGACGGCCAAACCAGTGCTCATCGGCACTGCGGTGTGCGGTGCTACGACGATGATCTTCTCGATCATCCTGCTGCTCCAGAGCAAGAACATGCTCCAAGTGCAGCTGACCGACGCGCCGATCATTCTCGGCCTGATCTGTGGCGGTGCGGTGATCTTCTGGTTCGCCGGGGCCTCCATGCAGGCAGTAACCACAGGTGCGTACCGGGCGGTCGAGTTTATTAAGAAGAACATGAACCTGGACAAGGCGGAAGCCGATATCGAGGATTCCAAGACGGTTGTGAGGATCTGCACCCAGTATGCGCAGAAAGGGATGTGGAACATCTTTATCGCAATCCTCTTAATGACGCTCGCCTTCGCTTTGCTGAACCCCAACTTCTTTGTGGCGTATCTGATTTCCATCGCCTGCTTCGGCCTCTTCGAGGCCATCTACATGGCAAACGCCGGCGGCGCGTGGGACAACGCGAAGAAGATCGTCGAAGTCGACCTGAAGGAAAAGGGTTCGGCGCTCCACGCCGCAACGGTCATTGGCGATACGGTGGGCGACCCCTTCAAGGATACCTCATCCGTATCCATGAACCCCATCATCAAGTTCTCGACTCTGTTCGGTCTGCTCGCCACCGAAATCGCGATCGAGATGACGGTACACGCGAGGGAAGCCAATTCCACGAACTACGCTCCCTACATCGCTCTTCCGGTGTTCATTGTCGGGCTCATCTTTGTGTGGCGTTCATTCTACAAGATGAGAATCCCGAAGGAAGAAGCAAAAGCAGGGTAAAATAAGTCATATAGTCCTTAGTCTTTTAGTCTTATAGTCTGGTAATTTTTTAGTATTCGACCATAAGACTATGAGGCTAAGCGACTATGCAACTTTATGTGTACCTTAGATCGAAGGCATCTTTGATGAGCTCAATCTCTTCTCCTTTGGATCTGAGGAGAATGGCGACCACATCGAACCTCGCCTTCACCTCTTCAAGTTTCTTCTCCTTTAAGAAATATAAGGCCACCTTCGAAAGTTGCATCTGTTTTGCGGAATTCACAGCCAACTGAGGAGGGCCGAAGGCAGTAGAAGTCCTGGTCTTTACTTCAACGAAGACCAAAGTATCTTTCTCTCTGGCAATGATGTCCATCTCACCCATTTTGCAAACGTAATTTCTCTCGAGAATGTGATATCCCTTCTTCTTCAAAAAACGGATTGCTATCTCTTCCCCTTTTTTTCCAAGCTCTTTCTTTTGCATTATTAAATTCTCTGAACAAATCCCCCCCAACCCCCCTTTGCTAAGAGACTGTGTCACCATAGCAGAACTGAGAGAAAATCTGCACAAAGGAACGGACAGGCGGATGAGAAAGCTTGAGAGCGGAACCTTCAGGCGTTTGGATTCAAAGGTTCCAATCGTATGAAAAGACTGCGTTTCGAGCACCAAGGACACTTACCCATAAACTTAATAATGCTCCGCGTTCTAAAGCTTTGGAATCCGTTTGTCTATTCCCTTCTCACTTCCAGCCCATTACCACACAGTCTCTAACGGGGGGAGGGGGCTGTGGAATTCATGGGCTCACTTTCTATCGCCACGTCGCCTTGGAAGGATCACGGTGAACAGGGCGCTCGTACTTTACATCTGGATATCCGAGTGTCATCGCAGCATAGCAAGTATGATCAGCGGGAATGCCCAGCCATCCTTTTATCTTGCGGTTATGATTTACGGCGTTCACCAAAAGGCCATTAAAACAGCAGCCGAGACCCAATGATTGAGCCATCAGGGAAGACTGGT
>Ga0209592_1000691_pt1 | contig 10529 bp, 8 predicted proteins | sample PPLLak2March2015_2_FD_187251 | JGI IMG/M metagenome (GOLD analysis project Ga0209592, IMG submission 187251) | Freshwater sediment microbial communities from Prairie Pothole Lake near Jamestown, North Dakota, USA - PPLs Lake P8 Core (3) Depth... | ecosystem: Environmental > Aquatic > Freshwater >... | reverse complement strand
CAGTACACCTCCTTTGAGAAGCTCGATCTTTACAAAGGAACCAGGGTTCCCAGTATAGGTCCATCGAATCGTCTGCATTGAACCCGCAGTCAACGTCTCTCCTCCATTCGGAGGAGTGATAGAGATCGTCGGGGGAGGAGGTCCCACGATAGTAAAAATGCTATCACTCGTGTCTGTATAGGCAGCGTTGGACGTGCTGGTGACTTTAATCTGATAGTCACTTCCTGCGACCTGGGTTGAGGGAATAGACCAATTGCAGGAACCATTCCCCCCACTCCCTACCGAAGTAAATGAAGTGAGCGTGCGGTTGACTATCCCTCCCTTGAGAAGTTCGATTTTTACAAAGGATCCAGGATTTTCGCCATAACTCCATCGAATTGTCTGCATTGATCCTGCAGTAAATGTTTCTCCACCGTTAGGAGAGATGACGAAGATAGAGGCCACACTCATCTTACCCACCGAGGCAATGCAGTTATTGTTCTCATTGCTCTCCCCTACCACATTGGTGTCATCTGCACAGGCCAAAAGATAATATGACCCAGACCCGGTACCGGATGGAATGGTTACTGTCAGGACCCCGCCATTCGTCCCATTGATACCCAATGAAGGCACTGAACGACTCCCGGTTAAAAAGATATCGCCGCTGCCCTTGATAGTGTCCAAGGAAAGGTAGTAGGAAGTAATCGAGGCTCCGGCAGAGGCGCTGCCCTGGTTCCTCACCGTGTCCGTCACGGAAAAACTGCCGCCAGGCGGGGAATTTGCGGGAGGATCGCCGACCTCCATTTCGGTCAAATCTGGTAATAGATTCCACCCCAAATCCATCAGCAGTCCTTTGGTAATCAGGCCAGGGTCATGAACAGACTCGCCATCAGAAATGGCATATACCATCAGCTGGTTTGCCGTATTGTTAAATGTAGTGTAGTCCAGATGTGAATAACTGGATCCTGAAGCCCATGTTGAGGGAGTGTACATTTTGACCCTCACGCCACCATTGGCCTCCATAGCATTGCTCCCATGGAACCAGATGTTATTAGACGTCAAAGCGCTGCCAAGGGCCGTGGAGGGATTGGGGTAGACACCTATGTTGACAAGCTGATTACCCGAGCCATCTCTCATAAAAGTGTCGTAAATGTTGGGATAACCAGTGCTATAGCCCCAGCTGCCACTCCCTGCCGAATACGACATAGAACCGCTAAAGTTAAGTCCGTGGGCTATTTCGTGGAGAACGACTGACATTAAGTCATACTGCCCTCGCGGCGTCAGGCCATCTGTTCCGTAATACCAGGAAGAATTGCTGTTATATGTAATGTGCATGTCGAAATAACCCGCGTTCAAATCATAACCTGCCAAGGCATTCGCCAACGATCCGGCGTACCAGGTATTTCCAAGGGGAGCGCCGGTAAAATCTCTCTGTAAAGGCATTCCGCCGGAACCTCCTAATATGCCGCTTGAACCCAAATTCGACCAGCAGGCACGAATCGTTATCGGCACAGACGACTGAATGATATCGGCCCAAATGTTGGCAGCGGCATTAAAAGGGGCTTGCGCCTGAGCGGGAAAGGTGGAACACGGATGACCCCAAATGTCTGTGTCACCGTTTGGCACATAGGTAATTGAAAAAGTAGCAGTAGCAGATTCGGGCGCGGTAAGCAGTTCGAATGGCGCCGGGATTTGCACCCGCTGGTGAGAGGAATCAGGGTTAACCACATAGACTACCGGAAGAACGGCATTGTATAAAGTCTTTCCATCGCTGGAAAGCTCTGGCTCCGTAGACGCCGAAGAAAAATACCCAAGCTTGAACAGCACACTCAGATCATCATCGTTCTCCACGGCCGAGGCATATTGCCCGAACAGCAAACCAACGGCCGCGATTACAAGACTGAGTTTAAGTAATTTGCTCATCATCTTGGTATCCCCCGTATTTCTCATCCTTCAATGATATTCAGCTTGTTCCGAATCGGCTAACGTATTTAATGATCCTGCCGATTCCTCGAAGCCCCGCCTTTTGGATAAGGTTTACTCAAATCGCAATTCTCAGAAAAATCATTAAATCAGTAATTCACAACCGGTTCGAAATAGAAGAAAACCCCATTGAGGTAAATAATGAGCCTCCGATCTTTCAAGCGTATATATTCTGCAAAACCCGGTAGGGTGCAATTAGTCTTTACCACCTCCATGAACTCCTCATCAATCTTTAGCGCTTGCGGTGCGGTTCGGTAGACATTCGAAAGGTATTCCTTCGCGTTTACTACCTTTTTCTCAAAAATGACATCGTGGCACGTCTGGCCATCAAAGGTGATCTTAGTCGCATCTATGTCAAGAGGCTTGAAAAGGAGCTTGCGCGCTTCCTCCTCCCCCCAGACTGCCCCCTCGCCCACCTTATATTCTAAAATCGTCCATAAGACCCGCATAGAAGCACCACCCCTCCTGTCGAGTTGCGAGGATTGTCCATCATTTTTTGACATCGGAGACTGTTCCTCCGGGTTGAGCGGAGACATCAATGCTCCTAAAACCCAGAACAAGACCGTCACGAAAACCGAAAAACTCAACTGCATTTCAGTGGCCCCTGAAATATTTTCGACATTGGAGACTTCTCTCGAACAGCAAATAATAAGAACAATAGTACTGCTCCCCGTATCGTTTTTAACTTCTTGACCGTTGGCATTCATCTCCTTTCAATAAAGAATAGTATCACTGTATGCTAAGTCTGAATACTAAAGATAAAGCCTGGCGTGCTTAAGCCAGGGGCACATTCCATTTTTTACGGAAAGCTACTCTTTTTACCTCCAACCTCCGATTAACTGTCAATAGAATCATCCCTTGCTTTTGCATTTAGTGTGCCACACAGTCAAAACAATAAATAATTGATTACAAATGGTTTTTCTGCAAGACTCCGGTATCTATTTGCTCAAAAAGGACAAAAAAGTAAGGCACGGCAAACTTTTAAGCAGAATCCTGCAGAAAGCGAATGAATGGATGCAGCCCAAACAGCCGCATCCCTTCCATGTTACATTAAATCAGGAACACACCCCGTTTTTCACCGTGGTAGATTGCCGGGCTTTTCCAATTTCCTGCCACTTCTTGCCTCCCTTTTCGGATTCACCGCAGAACGGATAGAACGGTAACGGCAGTACCAAAAAGGCGGCTGAATTCAAACAATTAATCACTCCAGAATGAATGCCCTATCACTTTATTTTACGGAAGGACGTTGGACATTTTATACAGAAAACAGAGGATTCTGTCAAAAGATTTTTGAGGGACGATGGAGGTCATAACTGACCTTCGTCTCTTGACACCCGGGAATGACAGGCTTATTCTTTGACTATGCGGGTCCTGTTGGTTGAGGATGACGTGAAGATTGCTTCATTCGTCGTCAAGGGGTTGAAGGCGGCGGGGTATGCGGTGGACCATGCCCTCGACGGAGAGAAGGGTCTCTCTCTCATCTCGACCGAGCCCTATGATGCTGCCATCGTCGATATCATGCTTCCCAAACTGAACGGGCTGTCCCTTATTGAAAAGATGCGGAAGGAGAAAATCCCCACGCCGGTGATCATCCTGAGTGCGAAGGGGTCTATTGATGACAGGGTCAAAGGACTTCAGACCGGAGGCGACGACTATCTCACCAAACCCTTCGCCTTCTCTGAGCTTCTTGCTCGGGTCCAGGCACTGATCCGGAGAGCAAGTGGCCTTTCTGAGCCAACCCGACTCACCGTAGGGGATTTGTCCATGAACCTCCTCACCAGGGAAGTGACCCGAGGAGACAGGAAGATCGAACTTCAACCCATTGAGTTTTCGCTCCTGGAGTACCTCATGCGAAGCGCCGGACGGGTCGTCTCAAAAACCATGATCATGGAGCACGTGTGGCGCTACAATTTTGATCCCCAGACTAATGTCGTCGAAGCCAGGATTTGCAGGCTCAGGGACAAGATCGACCGAGACGTTGACAAGAAACTGATCCATACCATCCGCGGAGTGGGATATGTCCTTAAGGAAGCGGATTAGCCTCCGGAACACCTTATCATTTCGGTTGACGCTGTGGTATGCGGGAATTTTCGCCCTTTCCTCATGCGTCGCCTTCCTCTTGTTCTATGCCCTCATTACTTCGTTTATGCGGGAGCAGACCGATCAGGATCTCTTAGCCCAAGTCAATCGGTTTTCCACACTCCTGGTTTCGGAAGAGATCGAGGCGGTCAAGAGTGCCGCCATCATCGAAGCCCAGGCCGCAGGGGTGAAAAAGGTGTTCTTCCGTTTCCTTTCGTTAAACGGACAGGTCTTTTCTTCTTCGAACATGGCTTACTGGAAAAATATCGACGTTCATGAAACGGCCATCAAGCAGTTGCTTCGTGACCGCAGCCATGTGTTTGAAACTATCACCATTCCACAACGCAAAGAGAAGGTGCGCATTCTTTATGCTGTGCTCGGCCCCACCATTATTTTGCAGGTGGGGCAGGCCATGGAGAGCTATTCCCGATTTCTTGACGCCTTTAAGGGAATCTTCATCTCTACGATGACCTTTCTGATCGTTGTGGCTGCCGGCATTGGTTGGTTCATGGCCCGCCGAGCGGTTTCGGGTGTCGAGGCGGTGACCCGGACAGCTCAGAAGATATCCGGAGGCACCCTTGAAGAACGGGTCCCCGTGAAAACAAATGGCGATGAAATCGATCAACTTGCAGTCACCTTTAATCAGATGCTCGACCGGATTCAGACCTTGCTTACGGAGATCAAGGAGATGAGTGACAATATGGCTCATGACTTGAGAAGCCCGATCACCCGGATTCGGGGAATCGCAGAAGTCACCCTCACAACAGGAAAGTCTTTGAGTGAGTATGAGGCCATGGCAGCAAGCACCATTGAAGAATGTGACCGCCTTCTGGATATGATCAATACAATGCTGATGATTTCCAAAGCTGAGGCGGGTGTGGATCATCTGACCCGAGAGGAGATCGATTTCGCAGGAGTTGTCCAAGAGGCGTGCAGACTGTTTGAGCCCACTGCTGAAGATAAGGGAATCGCGTTGAGCTGTCATCTTCCGGATGAAAGTCGTTTTTTGGGAGACACGCGGATGATTCAACGGATGCTCTCCAATCTTCTGGATAATGCCATCAAGTATACCCCGCCGGGAGGATCCGTAAGCGTCTCTGTTTCCGAGAATCACGGTCAGGTTGTTCTTTCTGTCGAAGATACGGGTGTAGGCATATCTCCAAGAGACCTACCCCACATTTTTGAACGATTCTACCGAGGCGATGAGAGCCGATCCCAGACCGGGATCGGGCTGGGACTGAGTCTGGCCAGGGCCATTGCCCGGGGGCATGGAGGAGACATTACGACAACGAGCAACCCGAACCAAGGAAGCACTTTCACCATTACCCTACCGAAATCCTTACCTTCCCATTCGTGAAAGAAAAGCGTCAGAGCCAGTGGTTTGTGCCGGGATCCCGTTAAGGCCCTTAGGACATACCCTCAACATTACCAATTTGTAATCTTCCAGTCATCTTGCCGTTAACTTTGCGGTTTATCATGTAGTCGTAAGCTAAGGCGGAGTTCCGCCGGAGATCTAAGAAAGGAGGAAAAATCATGGAACATAAAAAACGCATCAAGACTATTCTCATTGCTTTGCTACTGGTAGGATCTGTAATTGGATTTGGGTATGGGATGTCGACGGCGATCAAAGCTTCTCACGCAGGACCCGCACCGGCGCCGGCGGTTTCCGAAACTCCGATGGTTCCGGCAAACTTCACTGATCTTGCAAGAACAGTCCGTCCCGGGGTCGTCAATATCCAGGTGGTCAAGAAGGTAAAGAATGTGGACTTTGGATTCCGTAGATTCCCTGGTAACCCCTTTGGAGACCAGAATCCTTTTGGAGACTTTTTCGGACCCTTCTCCGAGGGTAACCCTCCTAGAGGATATAAACAGCAGGGCGTCGGTTCCGGATTTGTCATGAACAAAGAAGGGTATATCCTAACCAATAACCATGTGGTCGAAGATGCAGACCAGATCAAGGTGAAGCTCGCAAATGGGAAAGAGTACGATGGCAAGGTCGTAGGCCGGGATCCCAAAACCGATCTGGCTCTCGTCAAGATTAACGGGGCCTCGGATCTGCACCCCCTCCAGATGGGGAATTCAGACGATCTGAAGGTGGGCAGCTGGGTGGTGGCGGTCGGGAGCCCTTTCGGATTGGAGCAAACCGTAACCGCAGGAATTGTCAGCGCCAAGGGAAGGGTGATTGGTTCCGGACCGTATGATGACTTCATTCAGACGGATGCTTCGATCAATCCCGGAAACAGCGGTGGGCCGCTGATCAATATGAATGGGGAGGTCGTAGGCATTAACACGGCCATCATCGCCTCGGGCCAGGGGATTGGATTTGCGATCCCGATCAATATGGCCAAAGCGATTGTTCCCCAGCTCCAGGAGAAGGGACATGTGACCCGAGGCTGGTTGGGCGTGAGCATCCAGGAGGTGACTCCGGAGCTGGCAAAGTCATTTGGTCTCAAGGAGAAGAAAGGGGCTCTGGTTGCCCAGGTGGTTTCAGGAAGCCCGGCGGAGAAGGCGGAAGTCGAGCAGGGAGATGTCATCCTAGAATTTGATGGTAAAGAAGTTGCCGACTCTAAAGACCTACCCCGAATGGTTGCATCGACTCCGGTAGGGAAAGCTGTGACCATTAGGCTATCGAGAAATGGGAACATTCTTGACCGACAAGTGAAGGTGGGTGAGATGGAGGAGAAAGCAGAAGTGGCTAAAACGCCTTCCACGAAAAAATCTCTGGGAATCACCGTGCAGAATCTCACCCCTGAAATGGCGAAGGGTCTTAGTCTGAAAAAAGGAACAGGCGTGGTGGTGACCGGCGTCGAATCCGGAAGTCCCGCAGCCGATGCAGGAATCCGGACAGGCGATGTTATTCGAGAGGTCAACCGGAGACCGGTTACAGACGTTCAAGATTTCGTTCAACAGATCGAGAAGGCCAAGGATCAGGATAACGTCCTTCTTTTTCTTCAGAGGGGGCAGAACAATCTGTTCGCCGCTGTAACACCAAAGTAAGCTGATAAGCGCCCGGTCGAAGGGGGATCAAGCATCACCCCGATCGGGCGCCTTTTTCATTCCCGAAATTGGCCTGCAGAAAGCTAAAAGTGGAGGGAAGAGAAAAATGAGCCGAAAAATAATCATCAAAATAGGCGACCTCGACAGGGAGATTCGTTCTTTCCTGAGGGACGTAGGGGCAGATATGCCAATTGACTGGAATAGAGAAGCCTTAGACCAAGTCAAAAATGCCGTTATCGAAGCCTTCGAGAAGATGGGAGTTGGACTTGAAATTGACGACCGACTTCCCGCCTCAATCAATCAACGGCAGACATGGCGTGCATAGGCTCTAGGAAGGCCTGTGGAGCCCCAGGGGCAAAGCTCGTGGCACCTGACTCACGCCCAATCGGGGCGGCATCCCGGCCAAAAGTTGGCGCATACAGCCGCGGCCAAAGGCCGTGGCTTTCTGCTGCCGGGGTAAGGATTACCGGTCCACTCCCGGTCTAACATTCTCCCGATTCAACTGGGCTTGGGTGGATCGTCTTTGCCACCTGGACAATCCCTTCCCCGTAACGGGGTTAAAGGGTACTTGCCGGTCAACTTTGCCTTTTGATTTGCAGACAGACATCCCCCCAAGCATTTCCTCGTCACTCCTCCTGTTATTTTTTCCTTTTTTGGGGTAATGAAATCCGTTATAATAGTTCCGCCAAATTTTAGGAGGGGGAAATGGAATGAAGATCCATGAATATCAGGCGAAAGAGATCCTGAAAAGTTACGGGGTCCCTGTTCCTAGGGGCAGGGTGGCTGAAACACCGGAAGAAGCCGGAAGAATCGCCAAAGAGATGGGAACGGAAACCATCGTCGTGAAAGCGCAGATTCATGCGGGAGGAAGAGGGAAGGGGGGAGGGGTCCAGGTTGTTCATTCGGCACACCAGGCGCAGAATGCAGCGAAAAAGATACTGGGAACGACTCTGGTCACCCACCAGACGGGACCTGCGGGCAGGATTGTCCGGAAGGCGCTGATTGAGGAGGGGGTGGAAATCGAGGAAGAACTTTATCTGGGGATGGTGGTTGACCGGTCAGAAGCCTGTCCGGTAATCATGGCGAGCCGAGAAGGTGGCGTTGAGATCGAAAAGGTGGCTGCGGAATCCCCCGAGAAGATCATCAAGGAATGGATAAGCCCCGTCACAGGCCTCAGGCCTTTTCATCCCAACAAGATTGGTTTCGGGCTGGGGCTTGACCTGGGTCAGGTGGGAAAAATGCGAGGAATCCTTTCCGGGCTTTACAGAGCATTTATTGGGAAGGATTGCCTCCTTGCAGAGATAAACCCGCTGGTCCTGACGAAAGGGGGTGATTTGATCGCCCTCGACGCAAAGATGAATTTTGACGACAACGGGCTCTTCCGTCACAAAGAAATTGCCGCACTCCGGGACCTTAATGAAGAAGACCCGCTCGAGATCGAGGCATCGAAATACAATTTGAATTACATCAAACTGAATGGGAACGTGGGCTGTATGGTGAACGGGGCCGGGCTTGCCATGGCCACCATGGATATTATCAAAGTGGCCGGAGCTGACCCTGCCAATTTTCTTGATGTCGGGGGCGGCGCTACAGCGGAGATGGTAAAGAACGGCTTCGAAATCCTTATGACTGACAAGGACGTGAAGGTGGTCTTAATCAATATCTTCGGTGGGATTCTAAGATGTGACACCCTGGCTGAAGGTGTGACGGAAGCTGTTTCCGAGGTGAAAGTGAAGGTGCCGGTGGTGGTCAGACTCGAAGGGACCAATGTTGAGGAGGGGCGGAGGATTCTCAACGAGTCGGGGTTGAATTTCATTGTTGCCCAAGGGATGAAAGAGGCAGCCGAGAAAGTGGTGGAAGCACTGAAAAGACAGTAGGCAGTAAGCAGAAAGCAGTACGCAGTTTCCTTGATTTGTATCTTTTCTGGTTTCTGTAGTCTTGTTTTAAATGTGAGGGGGACAGGATGAGCATCTTGGTCGACGAGAAAACGAGGGTCGTGGTTCAAGGGATTACGGGCAATGAAGGGATGTTTCATGCTCGGCAGATGGTGAAGTATGGGACAAAGGTCGTAGCGGGTGTGACCCCGGGCAAGGGGGGGCAGGACATTGATGAGGTCCCGGTCTTCAATAGCGTGACCGAAGCCGTAACGAATACCGGCGCCAACGCCTCTGCGATCTTCGTCCCCCCAGCGTTTGCTGCCGACGCCATTTTGGAGGCCGCTGATTCGGGAATTTCTCTCATCGTGTGTCTTACAGAGGGAATCCCAACATTAGAGATGGTGATCGTCCGGGCTTATCTAAAAGAAAAGGGGATAAATTTGATCGGTCCGAATACGCCTGGAATTATATCCCCCGGAAAGTGCAAGATCGGCGTGATGGCAGGGTATATCCATCAGCCGGGGACGATAGGGATTATCTCCCGAAGCGGAACGCTCACTTATGAGGTTGTGGATCAGTTGACCAAGCGGGGGCTCGGACAGTCGACGGCAGTCGGCATCGGGGGCGACCAGATTATCGGGTTAAACTTTGTCGATCTCCTGGCGCTTTTCGAAAAAGATGCTGGAACAGAGGCAGTGATCATGATTGGGGAAATTGGTGGAACAGCAGAAGAAGAAGCTGCTCGATTTATTGAGGAACATGTTCACAAACCCGTATTGGCTTTCATTGCTGGGTTGACCGCGCCTCCGGGACGGCGAATGGGGCATGCCGGGGCGATTATCTCTGGTGGAAAGGGAACAGCAAAAGAGAAGATGGAGGCGTTAGAAAAGGCAAGTGTAAAGGTCGTGAGAAACCCGGCACTGGTTGGAGAAGAGATGGAGGGGATTTTAAAAAGTCGCTCAGCGCATAGAGCATAGCGCATAGCGTTTGTACTGGGCTGCTGTGCTGCGGGATTGAAGTGCTGCCGTTCTTCAAATTCAAGATTATCACCTGGCTAACTGCAGGGCGGCAGAACCGCAATACGGCAATACTGGATTTTTAATAAACTCAACAAACTCGAAAAGTTACACAAGGAGATTTATCTTTTTCTTGATTTATGCTAATATAACTATAAAGCTTCAAAACGAAAGGCATACCCTATGTCAGTTGAATTGAGAGATAAATTGAGAGAGTTAAGAGATCGACTGGAATTACTTCGAGGGTATCTTTGACGCCGAAGGAAAAAGGAAAAGAATAGACGAGATTGGAAAGATGATGACAGAACCTAATTTTTGGGAAGGGGGTGAGACTGCGCAGAGGATTCTAAAGGAACGTTCTTCTCTTTTAGAGAGTCTTTCACCTTGGGAAGAGGAAAAGAAGGCGTTGGAGGAGATGGAGATTCTCCTTCAACTGGTTGAGGAACAAGGGGATGAGAAAGAAGCTCAGGAATTGATGGAGAAGGTGCGAAAAAGTGAAGAGATCATTGACCAGATGGAGTTTAGAAGAATGCTGGGAGGGGAGCACGACCCGAGCAATGCCATCGTGAGTATTAATGCAGGGGCGGGTGGAACGGAA
>Ga0209592_1000687_pt1 | contig 10538 bp, 10 predicted proteins | sample PPLLak2March2015_2_FD_187251 | JGI IMG/M metagenome (GOLD analysis project Ga0209592, IMG submission 187251) | Freshwater sediment microbial communities from Prairie Pothole Lake near Jamestown, North Dakota, USA - PPLs Lake P8 Core (3) Depth... | ecosystem: Environmental > Aquatic > Freshwater... | reverse complement strand
TCAGCTATGATTCGAACCTGAAGCTTGGCAAGATCAATCTGTTCGGCCAGGTAAGCAAGTCGTACCTTGATGAGAGGTTAAAGCTTTCGCTTGGAGCACGTACGGATTTTTCAACATACTCCAAACTGATGTCGAATCCGCTGAAGCAATTCTCGCCACGTTTCTCGGCTTCACTGGCTATCAGCGAAAAAGTGAACCTGAATTTCAACATCGGCCGGTATTATCAGCTACCTCCCTATACGGCAATGGGCTATACAAGCAATTCGGACGTACTGGTGAATAAGGAAAACCTGAAATACATAAAGGCAGATCATATAGTTGCCGGATTTGAGTTTGTGCCTTCTGAAAATATTCAGCTCACCCTGGAGAGCTTCTATAAAGGGTATTCCAACTATCCCTTTTCTGTAAGGGATCAGGTTCCGCTCTCGAGCAAAAGCGCCGGGTATGGAATATTCGGGGACGAAGAGCTGATATCTGTTTCGGATGGCAGAGCCTATGGCATTGAGCTGCTCGGCAGGTTTAAGGAATTCAGGAAAATAAACATGGTATTCTCGTACACCTTTGTAAGGAGTGAATTCAAGGACCTGACAGATGAATGGATCCCGTCATCATGGGATAACCGCCATCTTTTTAATCTGACAGCTACGAAGAAATTCAACAGAAACTGGGATTTCGGATTCAAATGGAGATTTGTCGGGGGTGCTCCCTATACTCCCTTTGATCTTGAACTCTCAGCGCTGAAATCAGCCTGGGACCTTCAGGGACAGGGCTATCTCGATTATTCATTGTTTAACAGTGAAAGACTCAGGGCATTCCATCAGCTTGACGTAAGGATCGACAAGCAATTTTTTTTCAAGGGATGGTCGCTGATGCTTTATACCGATGTGCAGAACATTTATAACCACAAAGCCGATCAGCCTTCAATACTGGTAAGGGAATCCGATTCAGCAGGTATTCCGGTTACCGATCCGGTTGACCCTGAGAGATACCTGCTTAAGTTCCTTGAGAGTGAATCGGGCACAGTATTACCGACTATAGGGGTGATCATAGAATTTTAAAATCCGGTACATATGAACAGAATAATTTTATTATCAATTTTATTGGCAGCAGCTGCCTGTTCAACCGGCAAGATGAAAACAAGCGGCGATAAGTCTGAGGAGAAAACCCTTCTCGCAACAAACCCTGAGGGGAAAGGGCAGGAGATAAGTATTGAACTCTCAAGAGGCGAATCGTTTTATTATCCACTTTTTGCGATCTGGATTGAAGATAACGCCGGAAAATACATCCAGACACTTTATGTGGCCGAATCGGTTGCAACCGGCATTTTCAAATATGCCAGGCAGGAGAACAACAAATGGATCACTGCACCAAAGAGGGCGCCGCAGTCGTTGCCATACTGGGCACATAAGAGAGGGATAAAGGCATCTGACGGGCTTTTTGTGCCTGACGAACAAACTGCAGTCCCTGATGCGTATACGGGCGCGACTCCTGTCACAGGATTCGTTATCGCTTCACGGACTGACAGAATGCTGAACGAAACCGTCAGGGTTATGCTTGAAATAAACCAGAACTGGGATTGGAACGAATACTGGACCAACAACAAGTATCCGGATGATGAAAACTACAAGTGGTCATGCCAGCCTGCCCTTGTTTATGAGGCTGTTGTGGATCCGCGTGAGCCGGGACGATCGTATTTAATGAAGCCTGTAGGCCACAGTCATTATTCGGGTAGGACGGGAGAATTGTTCAGCGACCTGAGCACGCTTACAACTGCTTTGCAGATAGCGGATTCAATTATTGTGAGGGTGAAATAGCAAGCAACTGTAATAACCAAGTTACAGGCAGAATGTTGCTATTCAGGCGAGTTGATGTATTGTCTTTAAGAAATCCTCAGGTGTTTTGGTTATGAGGATGTTCTCGGGAAGCCGTTTCTCGGGTGGTTCCGGGAAGTCGGTTAAAATGATTTTCTTGATTAACAGCGATTTACCGATACTGCTGAAGTATCCGATCCTCTTGCGAGCGAAATCGAAAGCACTTGAATTGACAACCAGGTATTCATAAGCCTTGATCTTGTGAATTTCAATTACTTCCGAAGCAGGAAGAATTCCGCCGGTGAAAATAACATCAAAACCCCGTTTCTTAAGTGCGTACTTGTAGAAAAGGAAATTATTATCTGACAGGTTATCAGAGGTATTGATCATTGCTACAGAAGCTTTTGGCTTAGACGGCAACGGAGTCAGGGAGTTGTCTTCAATAATCATTATCTGCCTGATCGTACTCCTGACAAATTGCTCCTGCGATCTTGACAGGCTGCCTGTCTGCCAGAGGATCCTCGATTTTTCAAGCAACGGATGGAAAAACCTGATGTAGGCCTCTTCTATGCCAAAATGTTTGATGTAAGGCAGAAGCGAGTCCTTGAATTGCTGCTCATTAAACCTTATTGCTGTCATAAGGATCTTTCCCGGCTGGAAATTCTGATCCCTTGTCTCATCCTGACTGCTGACAACCATTACCTGCCTTGTCAGTTCGTCCTCATTCAACTGGGCAATCCTTGAAATTTTAAGTCCGTTTCTGTTCAGGTAAGCAACATTAAGTATCTTTTTTAATTCTGTCTCGTTGTAAGTTCTTATATTTGAATCCGTTCTGTCAGGTTCAAGGATCCTGTACCTTTTCTCCCAAATCCGGATAGTATGTGCCTTGATGCCTGAAAAGTTCTCAAGGTCTTTAATTGAAAAAACATTTATCCCCTCTTCCATGCCAGTAAGAATATATATTGAATTTGTACCGACTTATCTCCAATATTGATAAACAAATCAAATTGCTGATTGTTCTTTTTGACTCAGTATAAAATAGTTTGTGTTATTTGCGGACAATTCCCCTATTCCGCTGTTATATAAAATGAAGAATGATTCCTATTCCGGATCTTCTACCATTATCTTCTTAACAATCCTTGTTCCGTCAATAAATGAAATGGTCACCAGGTAAATTCCGCGGGTGGGATTCTGAAGTTGTACCTTAGTAAATGAAAGCGGGCTTTTATACTGGGACCTGTAAATTTCCTGACCGATCATATTGGTTACTTTTACAAGGGTCATATCCCTGTCTGTTTTAATTGAAAAGGCGTTTTCCCTTACCGGGACCGGGTAAATATTGATATTTGGAACAGTAGCTTCCCTGATGAAGGCTTTTTTTGGGCGGGTATTGGCAACACGGATACTATCCTTCTGAGCCAGAAGGGAAAAAGTAACCATTAAAAGAGAGAAAAGGAGTAGACTTTTCTTCATAAATGCCAATTTAATTACCACTAGCAAAAACTGTGCTAAAGATAGGAATAATTATTCAATACCGTAAAAAAATAATCTTGCTTTTTCAAGGTCGTCAGGAGTGTCAATACTTATACTTTCCCATGTTGTTATACCGGTCCTGATTCTATATCCGTTTTCAATCCACCTGTTCTGTTCCAGTGATTCAGCAATTTCAAGCGAACTCCTTGGCAGCAGGGTGAGGGCTTTTAAGGTTGCTTTCCTGTAAGCGTACATCCCCACGTGTTTGAAGTATGTATGTCTCTTCGGCCAATCACTCCTGTCGGAGTCTCTCTGGAATGGAATTGCAGCACGGCTGAAATAAATTGCATTACCTGAAATATCGAGAATTACTTTTGGCTGGTTCGGATTGAATATGTCCTCTTCGGGCCTTGCTTTTCTGATAAGAGTCGCAATCTCGACTGTGGGATCCGAAAAGCAGGCAGTGATGCTGTCAATTTGTTCCGGCCTGATAAAGGGTTCGTCGCCCTGGATGTTGACAACAATGTCAACTTTCGCTCCCGCCACCGCTTCAATCTTGTCAACTGCCTCGGCACAGCGGTCAGTGCCGCTCTGATGATGAGGCGATGTCATTATAACCCTTCCTCCGAAACCAGAAACGACATCGTAAATCCTTTCATCATCCGTTGCGACATATACAACATCAAGCGACCTGGAAGCCTGTTCATACACCATCCTTATCATCGGTTTGTCACCGATGGTCACGAGCGGTTTCCCCGGAAATCTCGTAGATGCATATCGTGCAGGTATAATGCCTGCGAAATGAAGTCCGTCCGTGCTTTTCATAGGGCGAAGTTACGAAAATAGGATTTCCCTATGTTTTAAAAATATCTTAAATTCGCACCATTGTTTAACAAAGTATGAGGGATCTTCAGAACATAAAGCAGCGGTTTGGTATAATAGGCAATTACGAGGGGCTTAACCGGGCTATCGATATCGCGGTGCAGGTGGCTCCCACCGATCTTTCCGTGCTTATCACCGGGGAGAGCGGAACCGGTAAGGAATCTTTTCCGCAGGTCATTCATGGTTATAGTGCAAGAAAGCATGGACAATACATCGCTGTAAACTGCGGTGCAATTCCGGAAGGAACAATTGATTCAGAATTGTTCGGCCACGAAAAGGGCTCATTTACAGGCGCTACCGAAAGCAGAAAGGGTTACTTTGAAGTTGCCGACGGCGGAACAATCTTTCTTGATGAAGTGGCGGAGCTGCCCCTTTCTACGCAGGTGAGGCTGCTCAGGGTCCTGGAAACGGGTGAATTCATACGGGTTGGTTCGTCGAAAGTCCAGAAAACCAATGTCAGGGTAATCGCTGCCAGCAACGTGGATGTTGTCAGAGCTATTGACCAGGACAGGTTCAGGGAAGATCTGTTTTACAGGCTCAACACGGTGCCGATAAAGATCCCTGCTCTCAGGGAAAGGGGAGAGGATATATTCCTTCTCTTCAGAAAATTTGCGGTCGATTTTGCCGAAAAATACAGGATGCCCGCCATCCGGCTTGGCAATGAAGCAAAGAATATCCTTCTTAACTACTCGTGGCCCGGGAATGTAAGGCAACTGAAGAATATCACCGAACAGATATCCATAATTGAAAGTGAAAGGGAAATCACTGCCGAAGTGCTTCGTGATTATCTGCCCGATTATACCAGTGTCAAACTGCCGGCGGTCATCAAAAGAGATGAGGAAAAGTCATTTTCGACTGAACGTGAAATCCTTTACAAGGTCCTGTTTGACATGAAGAGCGATATGAACGACCTGAAAAAGCTTGTTTTGGACCTTATCAAATCAGGAGATGTTGATATCGACTTCAGGGAAACGAACTCCGGTGCGTTGAAGAATCTTTTCAGTGATGCCGTCCATGATAACCCGGTTGCAGGAGTGCCCGATAAATCAACGGTTGAGTTCCCTCACAGGCATGAACGGAGCAATATACAGGATACGGAGGAAGTGGTTGAAGAATCACTTTCACTTGCCGGGAAAGAGGTTGAGATGATAAGAAAAGCGCTCGAGAAATATAACGGAAAAAGAAAAATGGCTGCCCAGGAACTTGGAATATCAGAGCGGACCCTCTACAGAAAAATAAAAGAGTATGGGATTGATACATAAAAATATTATTTCTGCAATCCGCAATGTGATCTTATTTGCCGCATTTGCCGTTTTACTTCTTTTAGAGAATGGCTGCAAGGTAAGCTATTCATTTACAGGTGCAAGCACGGAAGGTCTGAATACGGTCAGTATTCAGTATTTCCAGAACAGGGCAAGCCTTGTTCAGCCGGGATTAAGCCAAACCCTGACAGATGCCTTAATAGACAAATGCAAATCGCAAACCAATCTTGGAATTGTCAATGGGCTTGGCGATTCAAGTTTTGAAGGTGAGATTTCGGACTACAACACCAAACCGCTTACAGTATCGGCCGATGCGCAGGCAGCTGTGAACAGGTTTACAATTTCAGTAAAAGTCAAGTTCACAAATTCCGTAAATCCCGATAATAGTTTTGAGCAGACATTTTCGAGGTACGCTGATTACGACAGCACCCTTGAACTGAGCCAGGTTGAGTCAGAACTGACAGAGGATATAATTGAACTTCTTGTGGAAGACATCTTTAACAGGGCTTTCGTAAACTGGTGACTCTTATGAATAAGAACGACTTCTTAAGTTTGATCGGTACCAGTTCCCCATTAGACCGGCAAATGTTGTCGGAGATTAATGAACTTATCCATATTTTCCCATATTTCCAGACCGCACACCTGTTGCTCCTCAAAGGGCTTCAGGATAATTCAGATGTTAAATTTGAGAGTCAGCTCAGGAGTTCTGCGATACACGTTGCCGACAGGGAGGTTTTATATAATCTCCTGAGGGTTGAACCGAGACCTGAATTGTTGCCTCAACCTGAACCGGCGGCAGACCAGGAGGCCCAGCCTGCACCTGAACCCAAACCGGAACCTGAGGTTTCTTCAGTATCCGAATCTCATGAGGAAACACCGGTGCAGCCATCGGAGGAGCTCCGGGCTGAACATCTGCACGAAATTCAGCCGGAAGAATCCCCGGAGCAGTTACGGACCGAGCCAGCGCCTGAGCCCGAACCCGAACCCCCGGAACAGTTACGGACCGAGACAGCGCCTGAGCCTGAACCCCCGGAACAGCTGCGGACAGAGCCCGCGCCTGAGCCTCATTTTGAATCCGCAGCTGATGCTATCGGGCAGACAGTAATTGAATCTGCCAGGAACAGTGAGGATCTGATCAGTGAATATGAGAAGGAATCGTTATCGGATGCTTCTGATCAGCCTGCAAAGTACGGCGATTTGCTTTATAGCCGCCCGATCCTGATTTCAGCAGAATCAGATTTTGATGAACCGCTTGATACGGTGTTCATTATAAATGATGAACCCGAAGACGAGGAAGATAAGATCTTCTATATGGATCCTGGCTTCTCAGTCGCGGAGCCGGCAGATTTAGCAGAACAGGAGCCTGCAACTCAACCTGTATCTGAACCTGAAGCACAACCTGTCGCCCAGACTGAACCGGAAATCGAACCGGAAATCGAACCGGAAATAGAACCGGAAATCGAACCGGAAATCGAACCGGAAATCGAACCCGAACCCGAAACCGAACCTCAGCCCCCGCTTGTAACCGGATCAATCTTCGAACCCCCTCCGGGAGGTGGTGAAGGTGAGAGTGTTGTTAAAAAACAGGTACAGGCAGACCTTATAGATAAGTTCATATCGTTAAATCCGAGAATTGAGCCGAGAAGGGAAAAGCCGGAGGGTCCCGCTGAAGATTTGTCAGTTCCTTACGCAGAGGAAACCGGGGGGTTTGTCACCGAAACACTGGCAAGGATCTACCTTAACCAGGGATATTACTCAAAGGCGATAGATATTTATGAAAAATTGTGTTTGAAATTTCCGGAAAAAAGTAGTTACTTTGCGACTCAAATTGAAAGAATTAAAGCGATCATTAAATAATTGACAGATGGGAATTTATATTTTTATTTCGATCCTTGTTATAATAGCCTGCATACTTCAGGTATTAATAGTCCTGGTACAGAATTCAAAGGGAGGCGGATTGGCTGCCAACTTCACTTCTGCGGGTCAGAGCATGGGGATCAGGAAAACAGCTGATTTCCTTGAAAAAGCAACATGGACACTTGCTGCAACAATCCTTATCCTCTGCGTTGTAGCCACTGCCACTATCCCGAGAGGTTCCGTAACAGAGCGTTCAAGGATTGAAAACCAGATACAGAATGCCGTTGACCCCAGTGCAATCCCAACGCTTCCGACTGCTATACCCCCGGCTACTGAAACTACACCGGCAACGGGAGAACAGCAACCAAAATAACCGGGTAAAAAAGTGATATTTACAATAAAGTGTCAGTTTGTCATAAACTGACACTTTCTTTTTAAACAAGTAAAAAGCTTATATATAGCTACTTATGAAAAATATCAATTTGCGTTACCAGTTCATTGGCAGATTGCATAAGATAAAATGTCGGCATGCAGTTCAAAATTCAACGAATTTTCCATTTGGCATAAATTATGCTAAGGGATGAAGTCGGAAAACGATGTCTAACTTTAAAACTAAATAGAAATGGCACAATTAAAAGGAAAAGTATTGGCAGGAAAAGTTCTTGTTAAACCTCATGAAGCTGAAGCAAAAACTGCAAGCGGAATTATAATCCCGGACTCAGCAAAGGAAAAACCTCGTCAGGGTACTATTGTACTGGTAGGCGGACCAAAGAAGGATGAAGAAATGGAAGTAAAGAAGGGTGATGTGGTTCTTTACGGTAAATATTCAGGTCAGGAACTGACAATTGATAACGAAGATTACCTTCTTATTTCACAGACAGATATTCTATTCATAGCTTAATTTACGCAACCAATAAATTTTATAATAAAATGGCAAAAGAGATTAAATTCAATATTGATGCCCGCTCTCTTCTTAAAGAAGGTGTTGACCAGCTGGCAGATGCAGTAAAAGTTACACTTGGTCCAAAGGGCCGTCACGTAGTGCTTGAAAAGAAATTCGGCGCTCCCCAGATCACGAAAGATGGTGTTACCGTTGCAAAGGATATAGAGCTATCTGATCCTTACAGGAATATGGGGGCACAGATGGTTAAGGAAGTCGCTTCAAAGACAGGTGATGTGGCCGGTGACGGTACTACCACTGCAACAGTTCTTGCCCAGTCGATAATTAATGTTGGATTAAAAAATATAACTGCCGGTGCAAATCCCATGGATGTTAAAAGAGGTATTGACCTGGCTGTTGCAGCTGTAGTCAAGCATCTTGCTTCGCAGGCCCAGGTTATTGGTGACGATCTGAAAAAAATTGAACAGGTTGCAAGGATTTCTGCAAATGATGACAAGGAGATTGGAAAGCTCATCGCTGAAGCCATGAGTAAAGTCAAAAAGGAAGGTGTCATAACCGTTGAAGAATCAAAAGGTACCACCACTTCTGTAGAGGTTGTCGAAGGTATGCAATTCGACCGCGGCTATATTTCAGCCTATTTCGTCACCAATGCAGAGAAGATGGAAGCCGAACTTGAGAATCCATACGTCCTGATTTATGACAAGAAGGTCTCAACAATGAAAGATATGCTTCCCGTTCTTGAAGCAACTGCCCAGACCGGACGCCCGCTCCTTATTATTTCAGAGGATGTTGAAGGTGAAGCGCTGGCAACACTTGTTGTGAACCGCCTCCGCGGATCACTTAAAGTCTGTGCCGTTAAAGCTCCGGGTTTTGGTGACAGGAGAAAAGAAATGCTCGAAGATATTGCCATTCTGACAGGCGGTACGGTCATTTCTGAAGAAAAGGGACTGAAACTTGAACATACTACCCTGGATATGCTGGGCACTGCTGAAAAAATCACGGTGAACAAGGAGAATACCACAGTAGTGAACGGTTATGGCGACAAAGAGATGATCAAAGGTCGTATCGGCCAGATCAAACAACAGATGACAACCACTACTTCCGACTACGATAAGGAAAAACTCCAGGAACGTCTTGCAAAATTGTCAGGCGGTGTTGCCGTTCTCTATATCGGTGCTGCTTCGGAAGTTGAAATGAAGGAAAAGAAAGACCGTGTTGATGATTCACTTCATGCAACCCGTGCCGCAATCGAAGAAGGTATAGTACCGGGTGGCGGCGTCGCTTATATCCGTGCAGTTTCAGCCCTTGAAAAACTTAAGGGAGAAAACGAAGACCAGAACACAGGTATTGAAATAATAAAGCGTGCCATTGAAGAACCATTGCGCCAGATTGCAATTAACTCAGGTAAAGAAGGTGCCGTTGTTGCTCAGAATGTAAAGGCAGGCAAAGGAGATTACGGCTATAATGCTCAGACTGACAAGTATGAAAAACTCATGACATCGGGTGTTATTGATCCTGTCAAGGTTGTCCGTATAGCTCTTGAGAATGCAGCTTCAATTGCCGGTATGTTTCTTACCACCGAGGCTGTTGTTGTTGAAGAAAAGGAAGAACATCCTGCAATGCCTCCACAGGGAATGGGTGGCGGAATGCCGGGAATGATGTAAAAAATCCCCTCTCCCTGTCCCCTAACGGGGTTTAGGGAAATGATTAAATATTGATTATCAATTATTTATTGTAGAGACAGGTCTCAGATCTGTCTCTACATTTTTTTCTGTGTTTCTACATTTTTTTTACGTCTCCATGTTTTTCTCCTGCCCCGTCGATTTCCCTGCAGGAATTAAAAAGTCCCCTTCAGGGGGTTTAGGGGTGAATGCCGATAATTTTATATATTTGCACCTTATTATGTCTTAAAGATTGATGCACAGGATCCGTAACTTCTGTATTATCGCGCACATAGATCATGGGAAAAGCACCCTGGCTGACCGGCTGCTTGAAATAACCAATACAATTACAGAACGGGAATACCAGGACCAGATCCTTGATAATATGGATCTTGAAAGGGAAAGAGGCATTACAATAAAAAGTCATGCCATCCAGATGGAGTATCTCCATAACGGCGAGAAGTTTTTCCTTAACCTTATTGATACACCCGGCCACGTTGACTTCTCATATGAGGTTTCAAGATCAATTGCGGCATGTGAGGGAGCGTTACTCGTGATCGATGCCACACAGGGGATCCAGGCGCAGACAATCTCTAACCTTTACATGGCCATCGATCACAACCTGGAGATCATACCTGTTCTCAATAAGATGGATATGATAAATGCAATGCCGGAAGAGGTTAAAGACCAG
>Ga0209592_1000685_pt1 | contig 10553 bp, 7 predicted proteins | sample PPLLak2March2015_2_FD_187251 | JGI IMG/M metagenome (GOLD analysis project Ga0209592, IMG submission 187251) | Freshwater sediment microbial communities from Prairie Pothole Lake near Jamestown, North Dakota, USA - PPLs Lake P8 Core (3) Depth... | ecosystem: Environmental > Aquatic > Freshwater >... | reverse complement strand
GGAGCGTGTGATCCTCCTCGTAAACCTTCCGCAGCGTCAAGTTGGTCTTGTTGGAGAATGGCGCGATGCTGGTTTCCAAGCCCTTTACCAGCTTCGCGAGTTCCTTCTCTGTGAGCTTGGGTCGTTTCGCGATCACCTCTGCACGTTTATCCTCCCGCCACTTGATCAGCACGCATTCCAGGCGGCGAATCACAATGATCGGCAGGATAACGTTCTGGTATTCATAGGCCTTGAACTTGCCGCGCAGCCGCTCGGCGGACTTCCAGATATCACTCGCGAGGTTGTCGAGTCTTGGTTTATTTAGGGCAAGAGACATCGCTCAATGTTTCCTCTTAAATAGTCGTCAAAAAGTAGGTGTTGCTCCTTGGAATGTTGTTCAATTTATTTGATTGTTTCTGCATATTAAAACCTCCATCACCTTCACCTTTCAATTGTTACCAACATTTCGTATGGGGCATCTTCCATCGTAAGTCGTAAAGCGTGAAGCGTAAGGAGTCAGGCGAAAAACAAAAAAGCCCATTCCCCTCTTAAGAATAGGCTTTGTGTAGTAACCCACACCCTTCCAAATCACCCCTCCCTCACCCCCACCCTCTCATCTACCTTCGGCAGGCAGGCAAAAGGGGAGAAGGAGAAAATGGAAATTCACAATTTGATTTCGATGATGGACTTTTCTTTCAATGTGCTGAGATATTGTTTATAAGCTTTCTCCATCTCACTTTCGTAATAATCCGTCTGGATCCTCTCTTTGACCTCCTCAAAAGGAAGCGGCTCTATTCCTTTCCGATCGAGGAGTTTAATGATATGGAACCCAAATTCCGTTCGTACAATCCCGCTCACCTCTCCAATCTTAAGGCGGAGGGCTTCTCTTTCAAAGGCAGGGACGAGTTCCCCTTTCTTAAAATAACCTAAATCTCCCATATCTTTACTCGATGTATCCTGTGAATAGAGGAGAACCATCTCTCCAAAATCACTCCCCCCTTTAATTTTTTCTAAAACAGTCTGACATTTCTTTTTAATTTCCTTGACCTCATCGGGTGTTGCGTCTTTTGGAACGACGAATAAGATGTGGCTGGGGCGATAGGATTCATTCGGTCGATAGCGATCGGCATTCTTTTGATAGAAATCCCTTAACTCTTTTTCCCCAAGCTTCATTTCAACCTTCACCGACCAATTGATTAACTTCTTTCGTTGGAGTCCCTTTTCGATCTGCTTCTTATAGGCATCTAAGGTCAACCCCTCGGCGGCCAATGCTCTTTCTAACTCCTCTTGAGTAGCCGTGTTTCGCCGTTTGACCTCTTCCAAAGTGGCTTCGATCTCTTTGCTGGATATTTTAATCCCATTTTTTTTCACTTCCTGGTCAATCAATTTTTCCTCGATCAGCTTTTCCAGAACCCTTCGATAGACCTCTTGCAATTGTTCCCGCCTCTCCAATCGATCCTCCGTAATGATCTTTTCTCCAAAAGGTTTGGCCCACTTTTCGACTTCAGAGAGGGTAATAATTTCTTGATTAACCACCGCCACCACACGATCAACCACTGCCTCGCTTGAGGAGATCGTCCCGAATAAAAGGAAAAAAACCACAAATAATAAAAAGACTTTTTTCATCTTCTCGCAACTCCCTTTTATGACCTAAGCCAGTTTTTGTTGACCCTCACGATTGCCTTTTCTTTAAGAATTTTAAGCCACTTCTGATAATTTTCCTCCCCTTTTTTTCGTCCGAGTCCTTGGAGGATCTCTAACTGGGCCTCTTCAAATGGGATCTGCCGGGGTTGGATTCTCTCTTCCAGTCTAAAGATGTGATATCCATAAGGGCTTTTGATCACCTCGCTGATGGCACCCACGTCCATCGTAAAAACAGAGTCGAATTCAGTGGGTTTCTCCCCTTGGCTAAAATAACCGAGGTCCCCACCCTGAACCTTTTCAGGCCCCAACGATTTTTCCCTGGCTAACTTTTCAAAGCTTTCCCCTTTTTTCAGCCGTTTCAGGATCTGGATCGCTTCTTCCCCATCTGCCACGACAATCTGCCGTGCTCTCACTTTCTTCGCAGTCTGGAATGAAGACCGATGATCTTCATAATATTGAAGGGCTTCTTTTTCATCGATTTTCTCCGGAGGATAAAAGGCGCCTCGGATGACCTTCTCGGCTAATAATTTTTCTTCCAGCCGGTTTTTCCATTCCTCCAAAGTCGTTCCTTTAAGACCTAATTTCTCTCCAAATCCCTCTTCGGGATAATCCATTTTTATTTCAGAAATCGCCTGATTCAATTCCTCCTGAGAAATCTTTATTCCCAATCGTCTGGCTTCTTGGATAAGAATCTTGCGCTCAATGACTTGGTCGAGATAAGCCCGTTTCAGATCGATCAGCTCTGCTCCCTTTGCTTCCTGACCCGGTTCTAATATCAACTCCTTAAACTCTCGATCAAATTCTTCTACCGAAATCTGTTCTTCATTGACTTGAGCGATAATATGTTCTGGGAGTCCCATCCCCCATTGGCTACATCCCCACAGGAAAAATAAAAGGGAAATGAAAGGGAGGAGGAATGGAGGTTTTTTCATTTCTTCTCTTCTTTTGGCTTCACCTCTTCTTTTGGCTTCACCCCTTCTTTTGGCTTCACCTCTTTTTTTTCTTCTTCCGCCCACAGCTTTTCGTTGATCAGGATGTTGGCTTCCAATTTCGCCTCTTTCACATATTTAAGATAGGCTTCCTGTTTTTTCTTCGGCTGTAAGAAAAAACGAATTCTCTCCTTGACTTGATTCAGAGGCCTCAAGGCGCTTCCCCGCATGTCTTCTATTCGGATGATATGGAACCCAAAAGGTGTGCGAACGACCTCGCTGATCTCCCCCCTTTTCTTCAAGGAAAAAGCGGCTTCTTCAAACTCAGCGAAGGGGGGGGCTAACTGTCCTCTCCGAATATAGCCGAGATTACCTCCATCGTCTTTGAAATTACCAATATTATAAGTAGACGCTAACTTCTCAAAACTTTCACCCCGCGAGAGTTTGGTCACCACTTCTTTTAGGGTGGGCTCGGAGTTGACAACAATGTGACGAATCCTCACCTCCTGTGGTTCCGTAAAAAGTGTTTGATTCTCTTTATAATATCGCTGGATATCCTCTTCTGAAATCTCACCACTTCCTCTCAACGCCTCATCAAGAAGGGCTTCAATCAGGATGATCCTTCTTGTATCCTCGATCTTGGCCAGAATTTCTTTATTTTTATCCAGGCCTTTCTTCTTCGCTATCTGATAGAGAACCTCCCGGGGGATGACATAATTTTCAAGAAAATCTCTTGTCCCCTTTTCGCTCAACAACTTCATCTTTCCTTCCAGGGGTTGCTTTTCCAACATCTGTTGGAATTCTTCTAAGGAAATAGAAACATCGTTGATCCTCACCAGCTCTTTCTTCCCCAACCCTTCCTGCCCCGTTTTCTGGCACCCAGAAAGAGAGATGGATAGGAAGAGCAAAATCCCAAGGAAGACCCATCTTTTCATCATCACCCCTCCTATCGGAGAAAATAAGAGTTTTTCGGCCAAGGGCTTAATCAACGACGATTGTTGTGCCGGTTGTTAGGAAATCTATCACATCAGGCCAAGGCTTGCAATAGGTTTTTGGCCGCTCCGAAGGGATCCCTCTTCATGTCTGGCCACCCTTCGATGATTAATTTAGAGTCTGGCGTCAACCGAGGGTTACCTTTTCTTCGATGAACAAAATCAACTATCTTCTGTGGAGACACCCGTGTGGTTTCATCAAAGGTGAGAACAAATTGAGAAGGGGTTTCCTCCAACTTTTTAATGGATAACCTCGTCAGGAGAATCTTCACTTTGATCACCTCCAGAAGATGATCAACCTCTTTTGGAATTTTCCCGAATCGATCCATCAGTTCCTCCCGGATCATCTCCACGTCCTCATCAGAACGAGAAAGAGATAGCCGTCGATAGAGACTTAATCTTTCTCCCGGATCCTCCACATAGGCCTCGGGAATAAAGGCGGGCAGATGGAAGTGAATTTCCGGAGTAATCTCTTCGATCACTTCTTCACCTTTTAGTTCCCGAACGGCTTTTTCCATCAATTGAGTGTAAAATTCAAACCCCACCGCAGCGATGGTTCCTGATTGAGAGGGCCCGAGGAGGTTTCCCGCTCCACGAATCTCCAGATCCTGAAGGGCAAGTTTAAATCCGGAACCCAGTTCACTCAATTCCTGAATGGCTCGGAGTCTTCTCATGGCATCCCTGGAGAGATGAAGGGACCCAGGAATGATGAGGTAAGCATAGGCTTGGTGGCTTCCACGACCCACTCGGCCACGAATTTGATAGAGATCTGCCAGGCCAAAACGTTCTGCGTGATGGATCAGAATGGTGTTGGCCGCCGGGATGTCCAAACCGGATTCAATGATACTGGTGCAGACGAGAAGATTAATTTCCTTTTTGACGAATTGGAGCATCACCTTCTCCAACTCCTTTCCCCTCATCTGGCCATGGGCGACGGCCAGGTTAGCCTCTGGAATAAGTCGCTTCAGATGATCGGCCATCATCTGAATGTTCTGGACGCGAGGGTGGACGAAGAAGACTTGTCCTCCTCGATCGAACTCTTTCTGAATGGCTTCGCGGATGACCTCATCATCATAACGGACCACGAAAGTGCGAATCGACAGGCGATTTTCAGGAGGAGTCTGGATGAGGCTGAGATCCCGAATTCCAGAAATAGCCATTTGAAGCGTTCTTGGGATAGGGGTCGCAGTGAGCGTGATCACATCCACTAATTTCCTCATCTGTTTCAATTTCTCTTTGTGGGAGACGCCAAATCGATGTTCCTCGTCAATCACCACCAACCCTAAATCTCGGAAAGAAATATCCTTCTGCAGAAGTCGGTGTGTCCCGATGACAATATCCACTTTTCCTTCCTTCAGCCGTTCAACAATCACCCTCTGCTCCCGGGGACCTTTAAATCGGCTCAGGACCTCGATCACAACAGGATAAATTTTAAATCGCTCACGGAAGGTCTGGTGGTGCTGTTGGGCCAAAACGGTGGTGGGGACTAAAATAGCAACCTGCTTTCCACCCATGACGGCCCGGTAGGCCGCCCGGATGGCAACCTCTGTCTTACCATATCCAACATCCCCGCAGATCAAGCGATCCATTGGTTTGGAGTTTCCCATATCCTTCACCACCTCTTCAATCGCTTGGACCTGATCCGGGGTTTCCTCATATTCAAAGCTGGCTTCAAACTCTTTATAAAACTGATCTAAAGGAGGAAACTGAAAACCTTCAAAGACCTGTCTGGCCGCATAGAGGTCAAGGAGTTCTTTCACCATCTCTGAAACAGCAGCCTTTGCCTTCTTCTTTGCCCTCTGCCATGAATGACTTCCCAATTTGTCGAGTCTCGGGGATCTTCCATCTCCCCCAATATAGCGTTGAATTAAATTGAGCCGATCCACGGGTAGGTAGAGTTTATCCCCGTCTTGATATTCTAAGAGGAGATAATCGTTCGAAACTCCCCAAATCTTCAAATGTTTCAGCCCTTTGTAACGACCTACCCCGTAGTCGATGTGGACGATAAAATCATCTTCTCCCAGTTCGTTGCATGAAGACAGGGTTGCTCCCCCCCTTTTCTGCCATGAGACAGAGGCGGGAGACATCCGAATTTTTCTTTCAGGAAGCCGCTTTCTCTCGCCAAAGATTTCCTCTTCGGTTAGAATCACCCAACCTTCCCTAAAGTTTCGAAAACCCGAAGAGAGGGAACCCACGAGAAGGATAAGACCCTCTCCAGATCGATCAATAACTTCTCTGAAACTTTTCGTTTTTTCCAGTCGTGGCTCCACTCCATACTGAGAAAGAAGGTCCCTTAATCGTTCCGCTTGAGCCTCGGTATGGGAAACGATAAAGATTTCTATTCCTTTCCCCTGCCAATCACGAAGGTTTTTCAGGAGGATTGAAAAAGGAGACATTTCTGGGGAACCCGTTTTCGCGGAGAGGGCAGCTTTCATCTCCCTCTGAAGATTCTCATTTGTTTCCGCGTCAAAAGAAAAAACTTGCTGACATGCGGTAGGGGCGAGGGGTCCTCCTTGAAGAAAGACTGTTTGAAATCTTTTCAAACAATGCGAGACCTCCTCGTTGTTGAGATAAGCGACCTCTGGCGGAGGGACGGACCTCCCTTTTAATAAGGCCTTTTCATAGCGTTCTTTGACCAGGTGAGAAAAGGCTTCGGCTTCCTTTTCGACTTCGTCACCCTCCTCAATAAAGACGACTTCATTTCCTTTCAGATATTCGAAAAGGGTCTTCAAGGGTTGAGCGGAGGAATCTCTTGAAACATCCCTCGCCGGAAGAAGGACCGCATTTCCCATCATCCTTTGGGGAAGAGAACGTTGAGTCCCTGTCTCAAAGCAGCGGATGGACTCTAATTGGTCTCCATCAAATTCCAATCGAAGGGGTTCTTCATAAAACGGAGTATAAAGATCGATGATCGCCCCCCGGACGCTAAAATCACCTCTCTCCTCCACAATCCTTGATGACGTATATCCCCCTTCATGGAGAAAATGAATTAATCGTTCACGCTCAATTTCTTCTCCCACGGAAAGGGAGAAAACAGATTCTTTCAAATCGTTGGGGGCCAGAAGCCTCTGCATCAATGCCTTGATCGAAGAGACGATCACCCCCTCCTCACCGTTTAGGAGAAAAAAAAGGACCCTCACCCTTTCCCTGATAATTTCAGGATGAGGAGGAATATCATCATAAGGAAGGGTTTCCCATTGAGGAAAGAGAAAGGTAGGGACTCCTAAACCTTTCACAAAAAACCGGAGGTCTTCAAGGAGGATCTCGGCGCTCCGAATGTGAGGAACAATGACCAGCAGGGGCCCCCTCCCCTTCTCTTTCCAATGAGATAAAAGATAGGCTTTGGAAGAACCTGCAAGATGGGTTAATCCAATACGTTTCCATTTTCTCCATGGCTCTGACTCAAACCAAGAATTAAAAGAATGGGAATTGTCTTTAATCGGTATGGCCATACGTATTTATTTTTCAATCAAATAGGGATGGCTGTCAAGGATTGAATGGCATAAAGTTTTATAGTCGAGTCGTCTTGTAGTCACATAGTCGGATGGTTTTCATTTGACTACACCACTACGAAACCATGTGACGATTAGACGTTTTTTTCGCCATGCGCTTTGCGCTATGCGCCATGCGAGTCACTGTTTTCTGCGTGATTGATAAAACCGAATCCATCTCAGAGAGAGCGAATAGGAAACAAAACCGAGAAAAACACAAAGAATTAAAGAACCGATCCCGAAAGAGAGGAGGAGACCCCATTGGGAGGCGAGTCGGTTCCAAAAACCAAAATTCATAAATCCTTGATGCACTCCAAATTGAAAAATCTCTTTGAGTGTCGCCCAATCCATCCAAAACCCTATCACCCACATCCCCACCCATGTGGCGATCATATAATAGGGAACGATCCACCAGGGAGTGTTTGACCAGACTCCTAAAAGAATGGCCACCCGATTCATCTTGAACATAAAAGCAATAGCTAACCCAGCAAGGGTATGAAAACCTAAAAATGGTGAAAAACCCAGGAAGACGCCGATGGAATAAGCCAAAGCCGTTCGTTCAGGTGTGTCTTCGATATGGAGAAGTTTTTTGATGAGATCTTTAAAACGATTCATCCAACGATCTTTTGATCTGTGAATGGACTGCTGTCTTTCCTGCGAAAGCAGGAATCTATATCCTTTTTGATTCTGGATTCCCGTTTGCACGGGAATGACACTTCTGCCCTATCTCAATCTGGGTGTGCGGAAAACCAGAGACATTCAATTCTAAGAAAACAGGTATTGCATTGAGGGTTTTTTGCCCCACAAACAGATCTTCCAAACCGGATGAGGTTGAGGTGAAGTGACATAGGTTTTTTCTTTGGGATGAGCGGAACCATCCATGTATGGGCTTTTTCTGCATTCATCCCTTCTGGAATGAACCCAAGACGTTTCCCAATCCGAAGGATATGAGTGTCAATTGGAAAAGCCTCTCTTCCAAGACCGAAGAGAAGGAGACAATGAAGGGTCTTCGGACCGATCCCTTTCAGGGCGCCAATCGTTTTCTTAATCTCCTCCGAATTCATCGTCTTTAAGAACGAAAGGCTAAGCCTCCCCTCCCTTTCTTTGATCCAATAAAGGATTTCACGGATACGCCTCGCCTTCTGATCGGCCAATCCGCCCGGTCGGATGGCTGAAACAATAGACTTTGTTTTTGCCTTAAGAATATCCTCCCGGTGGGGAAACCGAGTTTTCAATCTTTGAAAGGCTTGGTCTCGGTTTCGATCGTTGGTGTTCTGTGAGAGAATGGTCTCGATGAGAATATCAATAAGATCCCCCGAACCCTCTTTTCGGGGAAGACCATATTGCTTTTCCAGAAGGAGAGTGATCTTTCTGACTTTTGTTTTTAAATCCTCACGTCCTTGCCATGGCTTCTTTAATCTTATCACTTAGTTTTCCCTTAAGAAGGTCCTTCATTCTTGTCTTGACCCTCGTCACAAACCCCTGATAGGTTTCCTTCCCCTCCAATACCTGGAGATAGAACTCTCCCAAATCCGGATAACGCTTCAGTGTCCGATAGGCCAACTTAGCAAACCGGAAAACAAAACGAGAAAAAGTGAGCGCCCATTTCAGGTTCCCATAGAGGTCATCATAAACTGCTTTTTGATAATAATCAGAAGGGACGATTCCTTCCTTTTTCCATTCCGTGATGGCCTCGGCAGCCAGCATCCCGCTTCGAATGGCATAGTAGATCCCCTCTCCCTGCAATGGATCCATCAGATGGGCCGCATCGCCAACAAGAAGAAACCTTCCCTGTGAGACTTTCTGTTTCTCATCATAAAAAGAAGGGAGGAGATGACCCATGACCCTCCCTGTCTTTCCCTTGGGAACATAGTCCAGCCCTTTGAGAAAGTCACTGAAGTATTGGCGGGGATTCATCTTCTTTGTTTCTCTGAACATGCCACCAATCCCGATAGACAGATATTCCTTTTTAGGAAAGACCCAACCATAACCATTGGGAATTCTCCCAAAATCTAAATGGATGAATTGAAGTTCCTTTTGGGGGAAATGGATGGATGAATCAAAAGGAATCTCACTTTGTATGGCGATCCCGTTTCCATCATTCCTCTGTGGTGGTAACGGTAAAGACCTGGCCACCATACTTCCTGCTCCGTCTGCACCGATGAGATATTGACTATGAAGTCTCCTCCCCTTGGCTAATTCTACCTCAACCCCATCGCCCTTCTCTTCGACTCTGGTCACTTTCTCTCCTTCCAGTATCGATGCGCCATCCTCTAAAGCTTTATGGATGAGAAGCTGATCGAAGCGATCCCTCATGACTAAAAATGCGATGGGATCTTTTGTTTCGATGAAGAAGGGATCTCTGGAACAGTACGTAAATTTTGAACCATAAATGGTGTTTTCAATGACAGGGGTAAGATCGAAACTGAACAAATGAACTGTTTTTTTGGAAAGACAACCCCCGCAGGGTTTGTATCTGGGCAATCGTTCCTTCTCGATGAGGAGGGTTTTCAGCCCAGCCTTGGCACAAAACCTTGCCGCCGTTGAACCACCGGGTCCTCCGCCCACCACAATGACATCGTAATCGAAATTCATCGCCGCTGTCCCAAATTGACTTTAAAAATTACCACGAAACTCAAATTTGTCAATACGTTAACTTTTATGAACCCCTCTCCCACTTCCCCGTGCAACGATTAAGATTTTTGTTGGTGTCAAATCTAAAAAGATGTCTGGTGGAAATTCATTTTAACATCTTTGAAACATATTCAGCGATGGCGGGGGCAGCCGTCAACCCAGGAGATTCAATTCCCAGAAGATGGACCCTCCCCCTTTCTTGCCTCTGAATCACAAAATCTGTTTGCAACTCACCTCGATTATAAAGCTTGGGACGATTTCCTGAATAGCCGGGGTAAATTCTATGGATATTAAAATCAGGAATCATGGCGAGGGCTCCTTTTTCAAATTCTTCCCGAGGTGTGTTAACTTCATAGTCATCTTTATCCAACACCTGGACCGCTGAAGGCCCAATCAGGGTCTCTTCTCCAAGAGTTCGGGTCAGATGAATTCCCAGGGAATGAGGGGAATCTGGAACAGGATAGACTAACCCTCGGATCACCTCCTCAGTGGTATTATAATAATCACCCTTGTGAGGAATGATCTCATATCCCTCAAGGCGACACTTCTTTGCAATGCTATCGCTGTAAAGTCCTGCCGCATTGATGATCATTTCCGCCTCCATCTCACCTCGGGTGGTACGAAGATTGTTTCGATCGTCAATGGCCGTGACTTCGCACTGTTTTACAATGGTCGCTCCTAATCCTTTAAGAATCCTTTCCATGATTCTCATATAGGCGGCCATGTCGAGAATCCCCGTCTCTGGAGAGTGGAGGGCTCCTAAACACTTGACCCGGGGTTCAATCTTCCGGACCTCGACCTCATCGATCAGCCTCAGGTTTTCCACACCGTTTTCATCGCCCTGTTTTTTTAGTTCTTCCAGTGCTTTTAATTCGGTATTGACC
>Ga0209592_1000684_pt1 | contig 10556 bp, 6 predicted proteins | sample PPLLak2March2015_2_FD_187251 | JGI IMG/M metagenome (GOLD analysis project Ga0209592, IMG submission 187251) | Freshwater sediment microbial communities from Prairie Pothole Lake near Jamestown, North Dakota, USA - PPLs Lake P8 Core (3) Depth... | ecosystem: Environmental > Aquatic > Freshwater >... | reverse complement strand
GGCGCGGCCCTGCGGGCTCATGTCGCGCCCGATGTCCTCCTCCCCGCCGATGGCCCGGGCGATCGGCCGGACGTCGATGAGCCCCTTCTCGTTCAGGCAGGCTTCCATCTCCAGCCATGAATACCCGGGGATGTTCCCACCCCATTCCGACGCGCCGAGCGAAGAGATGACCAATGGCTCGACGCCCACGACCTTCGCCGCGGCGAGCGTCGCGACGACGAGCGCCGGGAAGGAGCTCGAGGCGCCGACCGCGACGGCGTCGCCCTCGCGGACCCCGGCCTCGTGGAGCAGCGACACGACGAGGGCGGCGAAGGCGGGATTGGCCGTCGTCCTTTTCGCTTCGAGCCGGCCGGCCGAGGTCGTGATCTCCGTCCGCTCCTCGCCGATGAAGCCGGTCCCGTTGGGGTCCGCGGCGAGGTCGATCGCCAAGCCCCGGCCCACGCGGCAGTCCCTCACGGCGGCCGAGGCCCGGGCCATGAGCTGCGCGGCCTCGCCCATTTCGGCGCGAACGGCCGGAGACGATGACAGGGACGGGAGGAACCGGCCCAAGAGTAGATAGACAAGGCTCAGGGCCGCGGCCGCGTAAATCGCCGTGAGCGTCCGATCCCGGGACGGCGCCTTCACAGCAGCGCCACCAGCTTGGCCACGGCGAAAGTCAGCGTGGAGACCGCGGCGAGCGATGCCAGGGTCGGCAGGGCTTTCTGCCGGGCCAGGCTCGAGGCCAGGATGCCGGGGATGATCAAGCCGATGACGCGGAGCCCGGCCGGAGCGGCGAAGAGGCCCGGCAGGACGAGGAGCCAGGCCTGGGCCAGGACGGCCCCGACGAGGACCGTCAGCACGAACCGGCGCCGGCCGAAAAGGATGACGCTGCGGGCGAGGAGCTTATAGGCCGCCAGGGTCAGCAGGGCCACGGCCAGCGTGGCGGCGACGCGGAGCGGCTCGCCGAGGTACAGCGCGAAGTAGCCCGGGACGATGAGGCCGCCGGGAGATATGTCGGTGAGCTCGGCCCAGAGGAGGGCCAGGACGAGCCCGATGAGGAGCGTTTCAACGGTCATGAGCGGTTCCTGTCCGTTCCCAATAGCGGACGAGATCGTCCCCGGGACCGACGAAGTTGCCCAGTCCGACGACGATGGCCTCGCCGGGTGTTGAAGAGAGCGTCCGGTCCATCAGGTCCTTCGGCGACCGGCCGCCGGCGCGCGAAAAGACCGGACCGCCCGGCCCGGCATGGCGCCGGAACTTGCGGAGCGCCGCCCGGGCCGGCGGACCGATGAGGACGACGGCCGAGAATTCGCGGAAAAAGCCGTCCCTGGCCGCCCGGACCCATTGGAGCGTCCGGTCGCCCCGGTCCTCGCGAAGACTGAGGATGCCGACGACCCGGCGCCCGGCGAACGGGACGGCCGCTTTGACCTCAAGAAGCGCCGCGGCGGAGGACTCCGGCTCGTTGGCGGCGAAGAGGTTGACGCAAACGACCTGACGGGGCGGGTCGCCTAACGGGCAGCGCCAGACGCGGAGATGGCCCGGGTCGGGCGCGGCCGCGGCAAAGCCCCGCTCAGCCATCGCGCCGCCGACCCCCAAGGATCCCAGAACGGCCCGGGCCAGGCGCCGATTGGGCTCGAATTCTCCGAACGGCGGGCGCGCCTCCGCCCCGGGCCACTCCCCCGCCGACCGCCGGGCGATCGCGTGCAGCTTTGAGCCCGTCCGGGCGGCGGCCTCTTCGAAAGCGGGGTCGACCTCCTCCTCCGGGATGAAAACGTCGGCCCGCTCGGGAAAGGCCGCGCCGAGGGTCCGGGCGATCGCGGCCTTCTCCCGCCCCATCTCGTCCATGTGGTCGAGCCGAACGTTGGTCACCGCGAGCGTCCCCGGCCGCAGGATGCGCCGGGATTCCACAGCCAGGCACTCGGCCCCGATGCTCATCATCTCGGCGACGAGGACCTCCGCCCCGGACTCCGCGGCCAACTCGACGAGACGGATCTGCTCCCGTACGGAGGCCGGGCCGGCCCGGGCAATCTCCCGTTCAGAGCCGTCCGGGAAGATGAGGACCGGTTTCGAACCCGTCGTCTTGGCCAGGACCCGGGCGCCGGAGGCCCGCAATCCGGCCGCGATGAGGCGGGTGACGCCGGACTTGCCCCGCGTCCCGGTGACCGCGATGCGCCGCGGGACGCGCCGGAGCGTCCGTCCCAGGCGGAGACGTTCGACGGCGAGATGGAGAAGGAGGGCGCCCAGGCAGGCAGTGAGAACGAGAAGCTCGCGCGTGGCCGGCCCCTGGTGGTTTTCTCGGGACGCTATTTCTTTTTTTGGAGGCCAGCCAGATCCTGCTTGTATTTCTCGATGTCGACGATGCCGAACCTCACGGTCTTGTTGTACTCCTCGAACGCGCCCAGGTAGCGACCGCCTGTGGTTTGGGTGATCTTCCACGAGGTGGGTTGAACGAAGATGAAGGTGTATTTTATAAAATACTGGTCATAGGGGTAGATCCAGATCTCAGCCCTATTCGCGCCGATGTCCTCGAGGCTGCGGCTCGTCGTATCGGCAGACTGGCCGGGCAGAGGCGTCGAAAAGTTGACGTTCTGATCATAGTCGATCGAAGCGGGGCTGCCGTTGAGGAGGTAGACCCGGGAGCGGTCGGTGTTCCATGGCTGCTTACTGTTCTCTTTCCAGAAGTTCTTTTTGACGTACTCCAGGCGGGCCTGGTACGTCTGCCGGGCCTCCTGGCTTCGGGCGGTCCAGAAGAGCTCCTGGAACGCCTTCCGGCCTTCCTCCGATAACCCGCGGTAGGCCTTCCGCTCGAAATCCTGCATGATGATATAGTGCTGAGTGTACCAAGCGTCCTTTCGCGGAATGGCGGCGGAGCCGTTCGCTCCGACCATCAGGACGGAGAAGAGGATCCCGCCGAGGGTCAAAAAAACGTGCCGGCTTATCGATATGTTCATGGTCGGACTCCGCATGAGGAAGATATTACGTTCCAAGTATAGGCCCCTTCAGAAGTGCCGTCAACAAGCCGATCGTCTCGGCCGGACGACCGGTCCGGGACCGGGCGGAGCGGGCTGGCGAAATACAGCCCTCAATACAACTAAATCCAAATATTTGGATAAGTCCAAAAAACCGTACTAAATGAGATCTAGAATCGTATGTAAGTCGTTCATATTTAATATAATAAAAGTGACGTGACCTTGGCATGATACTTGCTAAAATAAGGATGTAAGAATTATGTCTAATTATACTATTCCTTTAAACGAGGAGGTGAGAACAAGAGGACAAGTACGTGTGAGGGATTGGGAAGGGGCAGGAACGGACCGTTCTTGTCCCGAGACGCCCGCCAACGCGGCCGGAAACCGGCCGGCGGACGGCGGGCGGCTATTGGGCTTCAAGTCATCGAAATCTTAGGAGGATTTTTTTAATGAGTAAGAAACTAGTCATTGCGATCCTGGCGCTGTTCATGGCCGGGGTCGCCTTCGCCCAGCTCGTCCCGACCTCCCGAATGGAAGGCAAGGTCGTGGACTCCACGGGCGCTCCGCTTCCCGGCGTCTCGGTCGAAGCGACGAGCCCGAAGTTGGTGGGCAAGGCGACAGCGGTCACGGACGGCGAGGGATTCTACCGTCTGTTCTCGCTGCCTTCCGGCGTCTATGAAGTCACATTCACGCTCCAAGGCTTCAAGACCCTCATCCGGAAGGACATCATCGTCCAGCTGTCCCAGACCGTTAACCTCAATGCGACTCTGGACCAGGCCACTCTCGAAGAGCAAGTCACGGTCGTCGGCCAGAGCCCGCTCATCGACGTCAAGAGCACGGTCAAGGGCATGACCATGACCAAAGAGCTGTTCATGGCTCTGCCCCGCAACCGGAGCTTCGACGGCCTGATCAACACCATCCCCGGCGTCCAATCTGATTTCAGAACGGGCGGCCTGTCCGTCGACGGCGCCACCGGCTCTGAGAACATGTGGTACATGGACGGCGCTGACATCAGCAACGTCCACGTCGGCACGAGCAGCCAGGGCGCGGTCATGGAGATGATCGAGGAAGTCAAGGTCACGGCCTCCGGCTATAACGCCGAATTCGGCGGCGGCATGGGCGGCGTCGTCAACGTCATCACGCGGTCCGGCGGCAACGCCTTCCACGGCGACATCCTCGGCTTCAACGATGGCAGCAGCCTGTTCATGGTCGCCAAGACCAACACGTTCTTCCGCTGGAGACCGGGTGCCACCGACATTCCCGAGTACGTCAACAACGACGACCTCTATTTCAACGGCGGCAGAACGCGGGATGACTACCAGCGTTTCGAAGGCGTCTTCAACATCGGCGGCTACATCCTGAAGGACCGGCTGTGGTTCTTCACGTCGTTCAATCCGGTCTACTACAGAACGTACGCCAACCGGTTCTTCAACAGCGACGACACGAACCCCAGCCCCACCGTTTCCAACGCCCCGTGGTACCCCTTCTACAACAAGAACCTGGCCATGAACGGCTCGGTCAAGCTCACGGCCGCGCCCTTTAGGGGCTTCCGGCTGTCCGCTTCCGCGGTCGATAACTGGTCCAATTACAGGGGCTCCATCCCCAGCATCCTCGGCGGCGACTCGAAGACCTACGCCTGGGGTCTCTCGGGCCGCGACTACCCGAACTGGAGCGCCGCCGTGACGGCCGACTACAGCGCCAGCAACAGTTTCCTCGTCAGCTTGCGCGGCGGCTACCACCAGCACGGCCAAAAGAACGAACAGATCGGGCCCTTGAACACGACCATCTACTTCAACATCGAGAACTCCATGTTCGGGTCCGGCGGAGCGAAGGAGGATCCCTTCTTCGTCGCCAACCCGGACCTGGTCCGCATCATCGGTCCGGTCAATTACGGCGGCACGTGGCAGGGGTTCGACCACCAGAAGTTCGAGAAATACTCGACCAACCTCGACCTCAGCTACTACCTCTCCCTCGCCGGAGAGCACGCTTGGAAGGCCGGCGTCCAGTTCATCCGCGACGTCGAAAGCCAGAACGCGGGCGCTCCCTTTCCTCATGTCAACATCAATTGGGACCAGGCGAGTGCGGCTCTCGAAGGCTATGGGGTTCCGCCCTTCCGCGGCACCTATGGGAATTACGAGATCATCTCCGGCTGGAACTCCCCCTATGGCTATACCTGGGACGCCCACCGCGACGCCTGGGCGGTTTACCTCCAGGATTCCTGGACGATCAACGGCAGGCTGACCCTTAACGCCGGCCTCCGGACGGAAACTGAGTACATCCCGTCCTTCTCGACGTCCGTTGACCCCGAGGACCTGATCCCGATCAGGTTCACCTTCGATCAGAAGTTCGCCCCCCGCCTTGGCGCCGTTTATGATGTCTTCGGCGATTCGAGCCTGAAGATCTTCGGCAGCTTCGGCATCTATTATGACGTCATGAAGATGTACATTGCCGAAGGCGCGTTCGGCGGGTTCAAGTGGAGCACCGACTACTACAAGCTGGACAACCCGGATTGGCGGCTCATCGGAGACACCAACCTCATCTCTGACCGGGCCAGCCAGGAAAACGGCGGCGCGTACATGGGCCACCTCGACTGGAGAATCCCCTCGTTCGATACCCTTCAGCCGGACATGAAGCCCGTCGGTCAGAGGGAAGTCTCCCTCGGCCTCGAAAAGAAGCTATCGGAGGACCTTTCGGCTTCGGTCCGCCTCGTCCAGAAACACCTCATCCGGACGATCGAGGACATCGGCATCGGCACGGCCGGCGGCGAATCGTACTATGAGGGCAACCCCGGCAGCGATTGGGTCGTAGGAAAATTCAACGAACTCCTGCCTCCGATCGCGGTCGGCCCCGGAACCGACTGGCCGGATCTCCCCGCTGGAACTTGGGAATACTGGCCCCAGGTCAAGGCCAAGAGAGAATACTATGCGATGAACATCGACCTCATTAAGCGGTTCAGCCACAACTGGCAGGGCGGCCTCAACTACACCCTGAGCAGGACCGAGGGCAATTACGGCGGCCTGTCCAGCACGGATGAATTCGGCCGGAACTCCCCGAACGTCGAGCGCTCGTTCGATCTTTGGTTCATGATGTACGAGATCGACGGGACCCCGGTCGACGGCGTTTTGCCTCAGGACAGAACCCACTATATTAAAGCCTACGGTTCCTATGCCTTCCCGATCGGCCTGTCCATCGGCGTCACGGCCTACGCCCGCAGCGGCAACCCGATGAGCAGCCGACTGCCCTTCACCAACTCCTACTTCTACCCCACTGGTTATGGGGACCTCGGCCGTCTGCCCTGGACGATCTGGGGCGATGTCTTCGCCGAATGGGCCATCAAGCTCGGCGGCAAGTACACCCTGGCCCTGAATGCTCAGATCAACAACATCCTCGACTGCCGCACGTGGCAGCACTACCAGTACGCGATGAACCGGCTTTCCGGCGGCATGAGCATTCCGGATATTTATCTTCTCAACGGCGAAGCTAACAATCCCAGCACCACCTACACCACCCAGCACGGCGCCGGCACAGTAGAGGATCCTTACACGTACAGGTCGGTTTACTGGAGAGATCGCAACCAGTACTATCGGCCCAACGTCGCCTATGCCGGCTTCGAGGACAGCCAGTTCAAGTATGACAGTCAGTTCGGCCGGCGGAGTCTCCGCCTCGGCGCCCGATTCTCGTTCTAAGCAGAAAGCAGAAGCAGGAACAGTACACGCAGAAGCACAAGGCCCGCCCCCTCCGGGGGGCGGGCCTTTTTTTTTGGTGGGGCAAGCTCTTCTTGCGGAGCCTTTGGCTCCCTCGCGCCGGGACGCCCTGGGAGGCTGCGAATGGGTGGGACCCTCAGTGTTCCGTCAACGAACAAGATGCTCTGGTCGCCAGCGCGGGGGACGAGCGTCCGCCCGAGCCGCACCAGCGCTCTACTTCTTGATGGCCTCGAGGATGGCCTTGGCCTGCGCCGTCCGTTCGGTTTCAGGCTCGAGCTTGATGAACGTCTCGAGCGCCTCGGCGGCCTTGGCGTTGTCACCTTTATTGAGGAGGGCCAAAGCCAGGCGATAATGGGGATCCGCCCACTCCGGCTTGATCTGGATGGCCATCTCGAAATAGTGGACAGCCTCGTCGATCTTCTGGTTCGAGAAGTAGATCTCGGCGACGTTGTAGGCGAGGGTCTCGTCCTGGGGGGCCATATCGATCGACTTCCTGAAGTAGTCTTGGGCTTCGGCGAGCTTGTCCTGCTTCAGAAAGCAGAGCCCGATGGCCGCCAGACCCTTGGCGGCCATATTCTTGCCCATCGTCGTATCGGATGCCGCCTGTTCAATGAGTTGGTTGTATTTCTGGACGGCCGTATCGAACTCGCCCTTCTCCCGGTAGCAGTCCCCGATATTCAAAAGCACCTGGTAGGCACCGGGGTTCTTGGTCAGGAACTCCTCATACATCATCAGGGCTGTGTCATACTTGCCGTCCTTGAAAAAGGCGTTGCCCTCCTCGAGGACCTGGAAGGTGGTCTCGTCTTGGACGACCCCCGATCCGGCCGCTTTCTTTTCGAGTTTGATGGTGACCTTGGGATTCTTTTCCAGCTGGCGGGTATAAGCGCTGACGGTGGCGGGAAGGTAGCCCTCGGCGGTGGCGGTCACCAGCCACGGGCCTGTTCCGACGCCGATAAAACCCCACACGCCTTTCTTATCCGACACTCCCTCGAACGTCGAGCCCCCCGGTTGGTCGAAAACGGCCACGACCTTTGCACCCGGCACCGGGTTCCCATCCTTGTCGATCACGTTGCCGCCGAAGCGGGCAGTACCCCGTCCGGCCTGGCCCATGGCCAGCCCGGCGGTGAAGATAAGGATCGCGGCGCCGGCCGCGAGCTTGGATGAGAGCTTTTGATCCATCAATGCCTCCTGTGGCGAGCCCGCCCGGCGCCGCCGCCGGGACGCGTCCCGTAACCCGCCGCACATTATTATGACTTCCTTCTACTATTATGCGGTTTCGCCGCGCGTTTTTCAAGGCCGGGGCGGGAAATCCCGCACGGCTCACAGCCGCCAGAGATAGGAGGCCTTGAAGAACAGACCCCGCTTCATCTCGAGAAAGCGCCCGGAATCACGGTATGCGCCGTCGACCAACTCGGTCTTGTCATAGAGGGATCCGTAGCCGAGCTGGATGACCGTGCCAGGGATGTAGGTGAAAGAAGCCAGCAAGTCCGTCAGCATCTCCCGGCGGAAGGCGTTGTACTCGACGACCCCACGAAAAAAGAGGAACTTGTTCATCTGGTAGGTCAGGCGCCCCCGCCAGATGGCGTAATCGTACTCTCGCTCTCCGGTCGACCGCCGGGTGAAGTCGGAGTAGGTCAGGCTGGCCGTCAGGTCGAACTTCTCCGAAGGCTTGTAGGTCATGCTGCCCGAGACCCGGCTGCCGTATCCCTGGTAAGGGTCGGGGACGTAGCGGATGGAATTGCCCCGCGAATAAAGCCCCCGGAGATAAAGAGATTTCGTGACCTGGCTCAGGACCTGGACAAGCCCCCCGCTCGTGTCGAAGCGCCGGGCGAGGAAGACTTCCGTGGAATAATGCGCCTGGGCCTGGACCGTCGTGTTCCCGGGCAGGAGCACCGTCAGGCCGAGGGCATCGTTCGTTTCGAAAAGCCCGCTCGGCAGGTCCTTGACAACGGACGCCGAGACGTTGGGGACGACCTTGCGGAAGAAGCGGCTCTTCGGATAGAGCCGGGGCGTGATGTTGGCCTCGAATCCGGCCACGCCCTGGCGTGTCAGATATCCGGTGTCGGCTTGGAAGCGACTGGAAATATCGTAAAATGAAATACTTACACCGATGTTCCGGGTGTCATAAAGATAATCGGCGCCCAAGGCAAGCCCCGTGTCCGTCGTCGCGCCGTCAGGAGGTCGCGTCCACGATCCGAGGCCGTGGAAGCTCAGCAGGCTGGCTTTCGATAGCCGGAGCTGACCGTCGGCGCCGGCCACTTCGTTGAAGCCGCCGCCGTATTCGCGGCCCGTATAGAACGCGCCGAGATAGCCGTCGCTCGCGACCGCCCGCTTGTAGCGAAGCACGGCGAATCCAGCGTACTTGTCGGTCCCGGGCACGTCGATCGGGCCGCTCGATGGCGACTCGTCGAGGGCGAAGATCGAAGCGACCGTATCCCTCTTGCCGACCTTGCCCGAGAGCTTGAAGCCGACCCTCGGGTCGACGATCGTCCGGGTGTGAACGACGGCCGTGAGGGGATCGGAGTCCGAGGTCCCGGCCAGCTGGAACATCTCGCTCCCTTCCAGGAAGAAAGGCCTCTTCTCGGGAAAGAAGATGTCGTAGCGAAGGTTGACGTCGACCTGGCCCGCGTCGGCCTCGATCTGGCTGAAATCGGGATTGTATGTCCCGTCGAGAATGAGCTGGGAAGTGATGCCGTACTTGGCGGTCAGATGACCGTCGTGAGCCGCCGGCCCGCCGGTGAGGGCGCCGTCGATGCGCTCGGCCCCGTCCCGATAGGTATAGGCCGGCAAGATCTCGAGCAGGGTGTACTGCCGGATGTCCTCGAGCTCGAGGGGCATCATCTGGGTCAGGAAGAAGTAGCCGCGGGCCGGGTCGAGGGCCGGATAGGAGGAGTGCTCCGACCGGCGCGAGACCCGGCGCTCGAAGAAGATGGACATCTCCACCCGCTTCTTCCCGGCATAACGGATGCTCTTGAACGGCACGGCGAGCTCGACGCTATAGCCGTCGGGATCGATCCGCCCGGCGCTCGACCAGACGAAATCGACGCTGAAATCCTCGTTGCCGCTGGCATAGCGGCTGTCGGTCTGGATGCCGAGAGGATTGACATAGAGAGCATAAAGGGACTGCCGGTCGTTGAAGCTGTCGAGGTTGATGCAGATGAAGTCGTCAGAGCGGATGGTGTCGCGATCGGCCAGGGCGGCCTTGATCTTGTCCGGCTCCCGGTCGTGGCACTTGAAGGCGAAATAGAGGTTCTCGGCGTCATAGGCCATGAAGGCGACCGTCCGTTCGCTCGCCTCCCGGCCGAAGTCGGGGATGAACGTCTTGGTCAGCTCGACCGAGGGGGCCTCGCGCCAGACAGCGTCCTCGAGGCGCCCGTCGATCGCCGGAGGCGAGACGGTCCGCAGAGGACGGAAGAACTCCCCGTCCCCGGCCGTGGCGGGCGCGGCGGCCGCCAGGAGCGCCGCCGTCCCGAATGCCCCGAGCGCCCTAAAAAGACCCATGGACGTCCTTTCCGAGGGGTCTTGGCCTCCCCAAAGGGCTCACTCTAAGGGAATCCCGGCCTCAAGTCAACGACAGGACGGGACGGTTTTTACGGTCAAAAGGGATTCTGTTATAATGGCGGGACCACGCGACGAAAGCCCGCCGCGGGCGGCCGCCAGCGCCGTGACGGAGATCGATCCTGATCCGGGGAGGCGAGGGATGAGAATCAAGAACACGGCGGTCCTCGCCCTGGTCCTCCTCGCGCTGGCCGCTTCGTCCTGCACCCGCCGCCAGCCGGAGCCGGCCCCCGCCGCGGCCCCCGCGGCCGAGTCGCTCCGTCTCAAGGAAACGACCCTCCGCAACGTCACCAACAGGGCCGTCGCCTACAGGGTCTATCCGGCCGGAAAGCCCGAGGCCGCCGAG
>Ga0209592_1000682_pt1 | contig 10560 bp, 8 predicted proteins | sample PPLLak2March2015_2_FD_187251 | JGI IMG/M metagenome (GOLD analysis project Ga0209592, IMG submission 187251) | Freshwater sediment microbial communities from Prairie Pothole Lake near Jamestown, North Dakota, USA - PPLs Lake P8 Core (3) Depth... | ecosystem: Environmental > Aquatic > Freshwater >... | reverse complement strand
AGACGAACGGTGCCTTCCTCGGTGGTCCGGGCCCCAACCACCTGGTCGACGTCGTCCAATTGGTCGACCAACTCGGGGATGGCGTCATTCGGGTAAGTCATGTCGACGTCGGTCCAAACCACAATCCGACCCGTCGCCGCCTGGGTGCCGTACCGCCGTGCCGAACCGCTGCCACGATTGGTCGCGAACTGGAGCAGCCGGATCCCGTTTATCTGTCTCAGCCGTTCGGCCGAGCCGTCGGTCGAGCCGTCGTCGACCACGATGATCTCGTAGCTGTACCGCGACTCATCCATCGTCTTGCGGATGCGCTCGATCTCGTCGTCTAGATGCCCTTTCTCGTTGAATACCGGAAGGACTATGGAGACATCTACCGAGCCATCTCCGGGTGCGTGGCTCATCGTCATCGCTCCCGATTATGCCAGCGGGCTCTCCAGGAGAGCCATCAGCGCCCGAGATGTCGGGAGATGGCCCCTGCTCCTCTTTGCTCGCTGGTGGCGTTGCGATCCACATCGACGTGATCGGCGAAGAACGACTCCACGCGGAGCCGGTTCTCCGCGGGGTCGGTGTGCACATCGGCCAGAGCCTGACGAAGCTCATCGACCGACGTTGTCACTTCGAAGGCGCCCTGCGGATCGGCGAAGGTCCTCACATTCTCTCCGTGCGGGTTGTGATAGATGAACGACACCCCACGGGCCATGGCTTCGAGCGGCATGGTGCTGAACCGGCTGATCAATATGGTGGCGCTGGGGAGGAGACGGGAAGCCGAGATAGATGTGGTCCGATTCGATCGGATCCTCGATCGTTCCGCCGGGTGCACCGAAACGACGTAAGGGACGCCGGCCCGCCCGCACCCCTCGATCGCCGTCTCCAACCAGAGGTCTCGATCTGAGGTTCGCACCCCGTAGACGAAATTGAGATTGATCACAGCCAGCGGATCCCTAGCCGTCACCGTCGGCGCCCACCACAGTCGTTCCAGGCGGGAGCTCCCCACGATCGCCGTCTCTCGGTCGGAAAGTGCCTCCGCGTCGAAATCACCCTGGCACAGGACGAGGTCGAGGTTGCGGTAGGGCAGCCTCTGATCGGGTGTGTCGGCGTCCCAGAAGTCCTGTGCCCCCTCCACCTTGCCGAAGGTCGGGAGTCCGAGCTCTCGCCATCTTGCCACCAGGGGCTCGAGACTCCCGGTGTCCTTCATGACGAGGACTCCCGACACGTCCGCCGCCACCCGGTCCGGGTCGGGCAACTCGTGGACCTCGAGCTCGGGATACCAGGAGAGGGCCGGCCAGGTCCTGCCCCAGGGTGAGGATCCGATCGCGATGCGGGTCGGCACGTCTAACCGGTTCAGCTCCCGAGCCAGGGGGACGATCTCGGCCAGGTGGTAATCCGCCGCCGGAACGAGGAGCACGGGCCTGACGGGCGCCGTAGCGGGCCAGGGGATGGTGGAGGCGCTCCAGGGCCGGCGTGTCTCGTCGGCCAGGACACGCTCAACCAGATCCAGTCGCGGGTCGGGCAGCGGACGAGGGCTGGTGGTCGGCCTCCTGATTGCGAGCACCGCGGCGACCCCTCCGAGCCCGACAACCACACCGCGAACGAGCGGGGCGATGTCGTCCCAGAAACCGGCGATGACACCCGCGGCCAGCCCAATTGCGACCGCAGCCGCCAGTCGTTTCGGGGTGATAGATCGCATCTTGTCCCGTTGACGGTATCGCGGCACCGATGGCGGCATCTCCATTTCGGTTTGTCATTTCGAGTCACAACGACTTGGCTGCCTTGTCTCGCCAGTCGGGTCGGAGGTTCGAGCATGCTCATGAACGATGGGGGACGGTCTATGGATGTGAGAACTAGTCCTCCCCGCCACCTTCGGTTTGACGCTCAAGGGAATCGGGTATCGGTCCGATAGGGGGAGCAAGCCGTGGTGAACCTTTGAAGCGACTGATCCTGGTGCTGGCAGCTCTGGCCGCGTTGATGGCGGCCGGCGGCCCCGCAGTCGCGGCCGGATTCGACCCGAACACCATGACCTACCCTCTGGATGGGGAGAACCGGATCACCGACAGCTTCGGTGACTGTCGCGGCGCAGACTGCTCACGAAGCCATGAGGGAGTTGACATCATGGCGGCCAAGGGTGTCCCCGTGTTGGCGGCAGGGGATGGAACGGTCACCTGGATCAGCTCGGGGCCGTCCAACTGTTGCTATCTCGGAATCGATCACGGTGACGGCTGGGTCACCCGCTATATCCACCTCAACGACGACGCCATCGACGAAGCGGGCAACTACATACCGAACACCGATGGCCAGGGATGGGGGATAGCGGAAGGAATCGTCAACGGGTCAGCGGTCACCGCCGGCCAGCTGATCGGGTGGGTGGGCGACTCGGGAAACGCGGCCGAGAACGTTCCCCACCTTCACTTCGAGTTGCGCAAGGATGGCTCCCCGATCGATCCCTATCAGTATCTGCTTCATGCAGCGGCGGTATGGCGCGGGACCTTCAGTGATGACGACGAATCTGTTCACGAGGCCAACATCGAGAAGATCTTCACCGCTGGGATCACTGTTGGGTGCAACCCACCGCTCAATGACGAGTTCTGTCCGCAACGCAGCATCACCCGAGGCGAGATGGCCGCCTTCCTCGCCAGAGCGCTCAATCTCTCCGCCACTACCGGGGCTCCCGCGTACGACGACGTGACAGGTCACCTATTCGAAATCGCCGTGGACAGACTGCAAACGGCCGGAATTGCATTCGGTTGCGATGAGGACAGCTTCTGCCCCGATCGTCCTCTGGAAAGGGACGAGATGGCCGAGTTGCTGGTCAGGGCCTTCGGATACGAGAACCCCGACGGCACCGACTTCTTCGCCGATGATGAGGACAACCCGTTCGAGGAGTCGATCAACAAGCTGGCCAACGCCGGCATCACCGTGGGCTGCAACCCGCCCGCGTATGACAACTACTGTGCCGACCGGAACCTGAGCCGAGCCGAGATGGCAACCTTTTTCGTGAGGTCTCTCGACCTCTGAGCACCGCTCAGTCGACCACGTCGTAGTAGGTGCGGATCATTTCCAAACGCCGGTCTCCGTAGGCATCGCTCGCTGCGGGGAGGATGTGCTCCACGGGGATCGGACCCCGCAACAAATCAGCGGTCACGTCGGAGGTGATCAGCAGGGGGATGACCCCGCCGGTCGACTCGGTGGGGTTGTCTACCAAACGCACCCGCATTCGGTCACCAATCGAGGATGGTTCACGGCCGAGCAGACCTTTGATCGCATTCGTCCGCTCCTCGCCAAGCACGTCCTTGACCAGGTCTTTGACCTTCTGCGTCTGCTCGGAGATTGCCACGGAAAGGGGAGGACGACGCCGGGTGAACACCGCGGCCAACTCGACGATGAACCGTGCGGCCTGAGTAGCGCCCCGCATCTCAGCGCGGGTCGCTGCAGCCCGGCCGGCGAGCTCGGCCCTTACGGCCCTGTCCAACAGGCGGACCGTCTCGGTTGCGATCGCCGCCTGATCGGTGTCGACTGCCGAAAGCGCGAGCCCGAGCTCGGCGAGACGCCGTGACCTAGTGACCTGGTCGTCGGTGCGGGTCGATGAGTTGGCAACGAACAAGGTCGGGATAGCGGCCGGAATGAGCTCATGCACGGCGTTGTAGCCGGCCGAGCTGATCGCCAGATCGAAGGCGCTCAGATAGGGAACCAGCGGATAGACATCGCGGATGACGGTGAGGCGGTCTGCAACGACAGCGGGGACTTCTTGCTGTGCGACCGCCGATCTGGTCACAGCGACATGGACGTCGCTGCTCTCGAGGATGGTCTCGAGAGCAGCAGTCCCCGGTCCGGCAACATCTCCAAGAAGACCCGACCCCAATGTGATCAGCGCGATTTCCCGATCTTCTGGCAGCCCCAGCGCAAGCCGGGCGTCATCTCGGCTCAATGGCTCGAGTACTTCGACCAAGCTGATGGGGGCGATCCGCGTCACATTGATCATGTCTGTCGTCGGCATCCCCTGCTAGGTCGCCTGGCTCGATCGCGGTCTCGAAGTAGTGGGCGCGACGAAGCTGTTTACGGCCAGTGCCCTTCCGCCACATTCCTCGGCGAAGCCACACGAAAGCGACGTCTCGCTTGATCGAAGAGGCATGTCCGATACCGGGGTATGGGGCCACACCGTCGAACAGGACCACCTTGCTATTGGTTTCCTCCACGATCGCCACCAGCCGGTCGCGCAAATAGCTGTTCCATGCCCGGGGTGCGATCCACGGTCGGTCATAACTCGGTGTGTACTCGCCCCGCAGCCCGAGACTGGTCGCTTGTGGAAGCCCGATCGACAATGAGAAAAGAACTGGTTGATGCTCGCCGGCCAACTTGAGCCCGATCGCAGCCTGACGGGTCAGATGGCCCATTCCGGTTCCGTTGCTGGTTGCGAGAAGGACGTTGGTCATTGGCGCTCAGCCGGCGACAAGCAGCCGGTGAAGCTCATTGGCGGCGTCGATCTGCATTCGCCTGTAGGCATCAACGTGCACAGCCGTCACCGCGACTGCCTCCTCGGAAGAGGCGAGGATCCTGTCGCACACCTCTTGCAGACGATGCATCTCGTCGGTGCGAACAACTGCATTCTCCTGACCAACCGATCGTGCGAAGTCTCGGACCTTTGGCCGATACTCGACGCCGACGAACGGCGTGCCGGCCGCCGCGGCCATGATCGTGGCGTGAAGTCTCTCGCCCACGACGAGGTCGGCCGATGCCATCAGTCCCATGGTTTCGTCGATGTTGGCGTAGCCGGCAAAGTACGGGAGATCGTCGACCTCGCTTCGGCGCATCAGGTCGATCAGCCATCGGTCATCCTGAGGGAAAGCCGACATGAGGATGACATCGCGCCCCTCGGCACGAAGACGCAGCACCAGGTCGGCGAGAGCGGCGAAGACCACCTCGTCGCTGCCTCCATGGAGGTTGCCGCTGGTGAAAACGGGGCATACCACCACCCTGCCTTCGACGCGAGTGAAGTCATCGGGTGGGAACAGCGAAAGCGCCGGGTCTCCTATCACCGGAAGGTCCCGGTGGTAGCCCAGCTTGCGGAGGTTCTTCACCGAATCCGGGCCCCGCACCGCGGCGACCAAGGCGGAGTCGATGAATGAGAACCAGTCATCCATTGGCTCGGTGACTCCCCAATAGTCGGGGTTCCTCACTCCCGTGCCGAAGAGCGCTCGCTCCACCACGGGAGACTCCTGACGGAGCAGGCGGTTCAAGTAGTAGCGACGGCCGTTTATCAACGTCCCGCCGCCCACCATCAGCAGTCGTGGGTCGACCGGATCCGACTCCAAATGCGCCCAGGGCATGAGACTCTGGATGGCGGTCATCACCGCCTCGTCCCCCAGGTTGTCGTGCCCGGTGAACCCGACATAGGCGACCGATACCCGCTCGTCGTCCATCGATCTCGCCGTTGCTTCATCGGAAGCTCGCTCTCTTCGCATCTCGCGGACCATGACACGCGCCATCTCACCCAGTCCGGCCGAGGAGATCTCGGTGAACCCGATGGATCGAGGGGAGATGGGGGCTGAGGCATCCACCTCGACGAGAGGCGAGACCACCAGGGCCGGAGTGTTGCGTGCCAGCAACGATTTCCAGGCTGTGGCCGGGTCGGTGACGAGCAACGGGTCCTTCATCAACTCGCGCCGGGAGGCGACGGCGAACAGAGGGAGGCCATATGCCCCTAGTGCCCGATCGACAGCCGCCAAGTCGTCGAACCGCAGGTACCGGTCGCCTCCGATCCGATACCCCAGGCGAACGACACCGGCCGAAGGCTTCGCCTCGAACCGCGCCACCGCTTTGCTCAGACTCTCCGGGGGGAGGTGGGCCCGTGAGTCGAAGATGGCAACCAACTCGCCGTGACAGGCTCTCACCGCGGCCCCGATGCTGCCCGGGCCATCACCCTCGACCGTGGTCACCCTGGGGTTGTGCCGGGCCACATCAGCCACAGCGACCAGGGCGGAGGCTGGGCCATGGAATACGATCTCGTGATCCGGGAAGGTCGACTTCTGACAGACTTCCCACGCCGCCTCCACTCCTTGCTGGTCTGAGACCTGGACCACCCAGGACACCTTTGGTGTCGAGTGCAAGGCAGACGGTCTGGGTCGAAATCGACGATGGGGGATCAGGTCCTCGAGGAGCAGCGCCCACCCGGGCGAACCAGTGTGGGGCAAAGCCGGTCCTGACGCCGTGACACTGGCGTCGGGGTCGTGGATGAAGAACGCTCCTTCGTTCCAGAGCCGCCACCCGGTGATCAAGTCGAGTTCGCCGGGACTTCCCAACCTGTCCCAGAGCTCGGTGCGCATCGAGACGTTGGACTGCTGGATGGCGATAAAGGCCTCATCCCCGCTGAGCAGGCGGCGGGACCTGCGGATGATCGCTGTCGATCGATCGTCCTCCGGGACATGTCCTCCCAGCACTACGAGGTTGCTGGCGAGCTGGTGCCACCCGAGGTGCCGTGCCAGCCAGCCGGGTCCGGGGTCTTCATCGGGACCGAGGAAGACCACTACCTCGGCTGGCGTGCCCCGAGCGGCAGCCGGGTCGAGAATCTCGCTGACGCCCGCCGATTGAGAGAGAAGGCTGTCACGCACCGAGCCGCCGGTCAGGATCACGGCTGCGTTTGGTTCCGGACCCGGTTGGACCTTCTCGATCCCCCGATAATCGTTGCCCGGAGCGGTCCAGGCCTTGGGACCTGGTGGCGTCACTGGGCCAGAGGGTGGTCGGCAGGGCGCATCCTGTATCCGGTGCCTCCGAGGTCGGCCCGGAGGAACCCCGAGTCGTAGCTGACGATGGCGTCCGGCCGGTGATCGGCGAGGACAGTCTCGACGGCAGCGGAATGCTCGCCTTCGGCGTACACGTACCCGCGAGCGGCAAGGACGGCGAGCTTCAGCTCGGCCACCGGTCCCCGGCCGATCACCACCGCGTCGATCGAGGACTCTCGCAGGCGCTCCGCGTCACCGAACCGAACCGCTCGATCGTCAAGACCCATCGCGTCGACCTGACCGAAAGTGGCGAGGTGCTGCGTTTCGACGTCCCGGTCGACCACAGCGGCCAGGGGAGTCCTGGGCCTGAAGCTGTCCTCGAGGTCTATGGGGGCGGGTGACGTGGTCGAGGCGATCTCGAACAGCTGATCCACGCGATGGTCGTAGGTGTGGCGGTCCCATGCCCATCGGCGGCCGGCCGCCGCTATCGCACTGGATTCCGCGCTGTCCAGGAGATGCCGGACCTGGTCGGGGACGTCTTCCGTCATCGGCACATAATGCTCGCCTCGTTTGAGCAGGGTGTCGGTTCCGGGGAGGTCTTCGGTCAAGAGAAGCGCACCCGCACCCAGGGCTTCGAACACCCGCATGGTGATGGGTAGGTGACGACGCCCCCCCTCGTTGATCACGATCCGTGCGTCCTGGTAGAGGGCGATCATTTCTTCAGGGCCCAGTCCATAGGAGAACCGTGTGCGAATCGATGTGTACCCCTCGAGCGCCTCGACCAATTCGCGGCGCCGGTCGTAGCGGCCGCCACTTCCGCCGACACCGGCTCCGACCATGGCAACGTCGTAGGACCTCTCCGCCCAAGGTTTGGGCTCGGTCGACAGCTCGGGCGCCACCGCGAACGGGAAGCGATGGACCGGGACTGCGAATCGATGGGCAAGATGCCAACTGTGTGCCAGCAGTACCGCGCTCGCCCCGTACCTCCGGACCAACCGCAGATTGGTGGGGAGATGGTGCTCACCGTGGTGGATCCAGAAGAGCACCGGCACTCGGGGTTTGGCACCTTGCTGTTCCAGGGCGGGATAGGGGCTCTCCACGATGACGACAAAGGAGGCCCCGGGAGGCACTTGACTCCAATCGAGGGTCCCGTTGAGGACGGTGACCGACGCCCCCGAGCGCCGCAGGGCCGCCTCGAGGTATCGACCGGGATTGGTCGGGGTGACGCGATAGGCGATCACCACCGCGCTCCCTGCGTGTCGGCCTGGGCGAGGCACGGAGACGGCCTGCTCGCGGCGAAGATGGAATGGGCCAGTCGGCAAGGCGGGTGAGCTGCTCAACTCCACCGAGTAAGGAGCCAGATTGATCAGATCGAAGCTCGGGGGGCGCCACTCTGGTCGACGTACGACGGGTACGCCGATGTCGTCTACCAGGGAAACGTCGTCCTCCCGGCGCGGGTAGATCAGCTCCGGTCTCGCCTCTATCACTGCCCGGTGCAGTGCTTGGTCGAGAGCGTCACCTTTGACGGTGCTGGCGCGGCGAGCCCGTCGGCGGAACGAGCGCCACAGACTTCGCCCGGCGGCGACCGTGACCACTTGCACCTTGTCCGGAAGACCGGGTTGCGGGCTTCCGGCGCAGACCACTGTGATCCGGTGGCCGGCGGAATCGAGCGAGTTGACCAGGGCCCTGGCCACCGGATCACGCGTGATGTTTCGCCGTGAGACGAGGCAGATCCGCATCCGGTAGATGGTAGGCGGGGCCTTACCTGGCCGGACTTCGAGCAGCCATGATCCGCGCCAGCCACATCCGGGCGATGTCGTCGAGTCGATACTTGGAGAGGACCTCGCGTTGCGCTCTGGCCCCGGTTTCCCTCCAGACCTTCTCGTCGGCAGCAATGGCGAGGATGGTGGCCGCCATCATGCGGGCGCCATCCACAATCCACTCTGGGTCGTAGATCTCGTCGGCTCCCGGCCAGGGGCGGATCACCGGCACTGCTCGCGACGCCATCCCTTCCGCTGGGGAGAGGTGGAAGCTCTCGTCGTCGGAGGTGGAGAGGACGAATCCGATCTTCCTCAGCCAAGTCGCGACATCGTCACCGGGAGGATCGAAGGTGACCGCCTGACCCAGTTCCTGATTCTCGTCCAACCTCTGCCGGATCCGATTGAAGTACCCGGCTTCCTCCGGGCGATCCTCCACCCATTTCAAGCCCCACGGGAGCGAGCCTTTGAGGAACAGTCGATATCGGGGGTCGCTCTGCTGGAGCTCGGTCAGGACATCGAGAGCGAGGTCGACTCGTTTGCGTTCTGAGGCATAACCGATCATTCCGAGGTGAAATCGGGAGCCGTCCTGCTTGGGCAGGGCGAATACCGTCTCGTCGACGAAGTTGGGGATGACGACCACCTTGGCCTCGGGCCACCCCGTGACCTCGACCACCCGTCGCCTGTAGTGCGGCCCCACGGTGACCACCAGGTCCACCGCATCGATTTCGATGTTGCGCCATTCCGGATGGGCCAACTCCATGCGGTGCAATCTGACGATCATTCTCTGGTCCGCTCGCTTGGCTTGGCTGGCGATCACTGCGTTGGGGCCGGCCCACTCACACACGATCACGTCGGCCCACGTGAGTACTTCCTTGGTGATCGATGGGTCGTGCACTCGGAACTTCGGCCATTCGTCGACCCGGACCCGGATACCTTCCTCTCGTTCGAAGCGGGCGAGCAGCGGGCGGATGAACTTGAGGTCGGTGCCGACTATGGCGAGATTCGTGCCGCTCACGTCAATCGGGCTCGACGTCGGGAACCTCGACCCGCTCCGGGTGAAATCCCTCCCAGGAGGGCTCCGATCCGGCAAGGAACACTTCGTCCTCCGTCTCCCAGGTGTGTCCCTCAGGATTGCGCACGTAGCAGAATTCCCATCGGCTCCCCACGTACACCTGCGCTCCCATCTCACGCGCAGCACGAAGGAACCCGGTATCGACATGACGGGGCCGGTGAGGGAACCCGACCTGGTCCCATGCCTTTCGGTGAAAGACCAGCGTGGCCCCATTGGGAGACCCCTCGACGTATGTCTCCTCGAGCCCCGGTCGACGCAAGATCGTGCTGTCACGGGAGGCCACATATGTGTAGTGCGCCCCTTTCCCAACTACATCGGCGCCGGAGTAGGCCAGGGTGTGGAAGCTGTCCTCGATGTGTGCGGGGCCGTAATGGTCGTCGTCGTCGATCTTTGCCAGGATCGGCGCCGACGTCTTGGAGATGGCCAGGTTGAGGCACTCGCCGAGAGTGAACGCCCGATCCAACTCGATCATCTCGATCGGAATCGATGCCGAAGTGAGGATGGCGTCGATCTCGGCGGTGGGAGAAGCACCATGAACACCGACCACCAACTCGGTCAGGAGATGTGTCTGACGGAGAACGGCATTGATGGCGGCAGGCAGGAACTCAGGTCGATGCGAGACCAGGATTGCAGCCACTCTCGGGATCGGCTGCGCGGCTCGCAGCCCGACCAGATTCAGCAGTTGGTGGGCCCGAACCCATGGCGAGTGGTGGCGGTAAGCCCAGCGACGAGCGGCGGTCCCGGCTCCAGGGCTGGTGTCGAAGCCCACACCGCTGGCGGCGGCTTCGATCATCGGCAGTGGGGGACTGGAGAGACGATCTCGACCTCCTTCGATTACCGATGATCCTCCCCGATGAGCTTCTGGGTCGGGTCTGTGCAGCGCCGGATCCAGACATCCGGGGAGATAACGCAACCCATGCTGGTGCGCGGTCTCGGCACTGTTTGTCACAGTGACGTCGCCGGGGCGTATCAGCGTTGGGTCGGGTGCGGAGCCACTCGTCCACCAAAGGAGACGCTG
>Ga0209592_1000677_pt1 | contig 10602 bp, 7 predicted proteins | sample PPLLak2March2015_2_FD_187251 | JGI IMG/M metagenome (GOLD analysis project Ga0209592, IMG submission 187251) | Freshwater sediment microbial communities from Prairie Pothole Lake near Jamestown, North Dakota, USA - PPLs Lake P8 Core (3) Depth... | ecosystem: Environmental > Aquatic > Freshwater >... | reverse complement strand
ACTCAGTTGCTGAGAGGGTTCCTTTTTAAGTTCTTATTTCGCTATTCGATTGTTCTTTCTTCTTGGTTCTTTTTCCCTGAGCTTATTTCCTTCTTGATGAATTGTCCCTGTCAGAATCTTTTGCAGATTCACTTTTTCTGGCTGGTGCACTTGCTTTGCTCTCTCTGCTGCTGCTGCTGCTCCTTGATGAACTGACATTTGGTGTTGACTGTCTGGCAGGCCTTGAGGATTCTACCCTCTGCTGACTCTGTGCAGGTCTGGAGACAGTTCTTTCCCGGGATGCTGAAGGTCTGCTTTCCACTGATTGTGTCCTCTGTTGACTCTGTGCAGGTCTGGAGGCAGTTCTTTCCTGGGATGATGAAGGTCTGCTTTCCACTGATTGTGTCCTCTGTTGACTCTGGGCAGGTCTGGAGGCAGCTCTTTCCTGGGAGGCTGCTGCAGGAGTCCTGCTTGTTGTTTGAGTCCTCTGACTCTGTGAAGGCTGTGATATAACCCTGTCTGAAGCCGATGGGGATGATCTTCTTACGGTACCTGCATTCTGACCGGATTCAGGTTTTGAGGCAGCTCTGTCAGTAGTTGTTGGACTTGTAGATCTCCTTACAGTTCCGGTACTCTGGCCGGATTCAGGCTTTGAGGAAGCTCTGTCAGTAGTTGTTGGACTTGCAGATCTCCTTACAGTTCCGGTACTCTGGCTTGATTCCGGCCTTGATGAAGCCCTACCGGGAGCCGTGGTAGTGGATCTGCGTGAACTATTGGTGCTCTGACTCTGACCTGCAGCAGGCCTGGTGGTGGATCTGCCAACATTTGTCGTGGTAGAACGGCGTGCAACGTCAGAGCTGGTACCGGTTGAGGAACGTTCTCTTGTAGTTTGTGATACAGATCTTCTTTCCTGGCTTCTGTTAATGGTGTTGTCTGCAGTCCTTCTGGTCTGGCTGGGATACATTTTGGTAAAGAGTGCTTCACCGTCGCGTCTTTGTTCCGGACGAGCATAAGTGGCTCTGTACTGGCCTTCCCTTATTCTACTGCTTACCAGTGGGGAGTGTGCTCGTATTCCGCTGTAATAGAAGTCATTATATCTTGAGTAACGTGGATGAGACCAATGGTGGTAATGACTGTAGTAGTGATGGTACCAGTTATAATGGTATCCGTAGTAGTAGTGCCAGTAGTACGGGCGCCATGGATGCCAGTAGGAGGGATAGTAATCCCAGTACCAGCTGGAATGCCACACCACATAGTTTGGTACATACATGTATCTTACTATCGGCCACAGTGAAATTTCATATGGAGTTGTCCTTATTATGGTTACGTTTGTCCTGTTAGCTGCGCGGCCATTATATCCCGGATTTGGTGTCTCGTCATATATTGGCTCGATTATGTAATTTCTGCCATAAAGAGCTTCGTCGCCGATAAGCTGTATGTTGGCTGTCCCGTCACGGAACTTTTCTACTGTAAAGACTGCCACATCCTGGGTTTCTTTCCGGCTCAGTGCAACTCTGAGGACTATTGTGTGGACGTTTCCGTCAATATAGTCATTGACCGTTATATAATCAATAAGGTTATCGCCGTTAAGGTCGAGGTTATTGATCCTGGAATTTTCGTCATTAAGATTTCTTTCGAAACCTTCAAGGGTTTCTGATTCCTGGAACAGTTTCATCACTGCGTAGAGGTTAAGATTATCGCCCGGCAAACCGAGGTATTCTTCCGGGTAATCCTGTGCCATTACTGTGCTTCCTGCTGTAACCAGGAGTGCGAGGATCGATGTGATTATTAACTTTTTCATTTCTTTAAGTATTAGAAGAATCAGCTCTTCGTATAACTATTATCAAAACTCATACCAAAGCAATCAAACTCAGGTTTTATGGCGCCTGGCGACAGGCAAAAAGAGTTCTGCCCAGAGGTCCAACTATGTGTGCCTCTGGGTAAAACTCTGTTTTCCTATATATTTTAAAAAGTATTGAAACCTGTGAAAATATTTCAGACCGCCGGATCAGGTATCAGACTTTCCTCCATTTGATGCTGCAACCCACAGCTCTGGTCCCTGCCACTGCTACCTTTTCTCCGTCAAGCAGACTTTTAACAGCGTCGGCAACATACCTTTTATCTGCTGCCCGGGGATCATCGGAATTATTGTCGATAGCACCGACATACTCAACGATAAGCTTCCCGCCCTTCTTTGACAGCAAATAGATATGCGGTGTGTTTGTGGGTCCATATTTCCTGGCAACTTCCTGTGATTCATCGTACAGATATTCAAACTGATATTTTTTGTCCTTTACAAGGTTTACCATTCCTTCATAGGAATCACCCGGTGAAACCCCTTTGTCATTGCTGTTGATTGCAATTACGGGGTAACCTTTGGGAGCGAATTCTTTATGAAGGTCTATGAGTCTCTGCTCATATTTTTTCACAACCGGACAGGTGTTGCACCAGAATGCCACTACGAATCCTTTTGCATCTTCAAAACTGGAGAGTGATACCATATCACCTTTTACATTCTTAAGACTGAAGTCCGCAGCCACATCACCTGCTTTATACTGTGATTGCGCATCAATCGTAAGTGTAATTATCATACCAGCAACGACCGGAATTATAAACTTCTTCATAGCTTTAAATATTGATTTTATTTTTTGTTAAATATTTTTTCTTATCATATCCCTGAGTGTTGATTCATCGACCTCACCGGGAAGAAATTGCCTTATACTTCTGGTATTATTAAATACCAGCGTGGCCGGCAGATTCCCCTGCCACCCTTCATCCACCTTTCCGATCCAGGTGTCATAGTCAAGATCCATCATCACAAAGACAGCCAGATCAATTTCATTTTTCTTAAGAAACGGAATAAGTTTTTTATCGATTTCGCTGGGGAAATCGAGGCTTACCAGGATGAAGGTGACTTTTTTCCCCTGATACTCTTTTGAAAGTTTTTCAAAATGAGGCAGTTCCCTTACACATGGTCCACACCATGTAGCCCAGAAATTGACCACGAACAGCCTGTCATCAGGATTCCTAAGTATCTTTTCAAGTTCCGGGGTCCTGATCCGTTTTATGCCCTGACCATAGACAGTAGCAACTGATACTGTGATCATTGTGGAAAACAGGAGCATTGTCAATATGTGTTTGTATATTTTCATTGTTACAATAAGGAAACAACAACAGAAGGAGTATGTTCAAAACATCCGGACCCTTTCCCGGTACAGTACATTTTAAGCCGTGTAAAAGTTTTAATAAAGGATTAAACAATTTCCAGATACGAAGTGTTAATAATTATGAATAAAATTCCGGATCTTACAGGTGGGAATCCCCGATCTTTTATAAATTTGTCCAGGTCGGTTCAGCGGGAATTTAGAACTTAAAACTCATATTTAGTATACCATTATTGTTGTCAACAAGATCTTTAATGTCAAGTTCCTTTCCGGTAAAAATTGCAAGGTTCCTGTATGCTGCAATCCTGTTGACAGGTAATGTTTTGTCTGCATTTCCGGTTGTATTTCAGGAAGTTGATACGATCCCGGTAAAAACTGTTGATACGATCCCGGTAAAAACTTCTGACACTATCCCGATAAAAACTATTGATACAATTCCGGGAAAAACAGAAGATACAATCACGGTAAGAACGGTATCTCATGCAGAAGAGTTAATCAGGGCTGAGAGACTTTTTCACGGACTGGCGTATCCTCCTGAGAGATCGGTTAACTGCGTTGAATGTCATAATACCAGGCAATTAGATACTCTGAACTGGAATCCGGACGCAGTGGAGATTTCCAGAAGTTATCTTGACAAAAGCACAGCTGATCTAACCCGGGTATTGCTTAAGCCTGCCGGAAAGAAGATGGCTGAGGTGCACAAGGGATTTCAGCTGACCACCGAAGATATCGTTCTGATCAAGGCTTACATGGACCGGCTGGCGGGAACAGGACTAAAAGAACGAAAACCTGTTATCACAAACCTTGTCTTGCTGATCATCGCATTCATCCTGTTCCTTATCACAACAGCTGATCTGATCTTAAGGAAAATATTCAAAAGCCGGAAACTTAATGCTCTGATCCTTATCGCATCAACAATAACAATTACCTGGATACTGGTGGTTAATGCTATCGGTTTCGGCCGCTCCCGGGGTTACTCACCCGATCAGCCGGTCAAATTTTCACATAAGGTACACTCGGGACAGAACCAGACAGACTGCAATTACTGCCATTATTCGGCAAGGTCTTCCAAAACAGCAGGCATCCCTCCGGGGAATGTCTGCATGAACTGCCACCTCCTTGTCAGAACCGGCACCCGGTCAGGGGTGACCGAGATCAACAAAGTAATAAGCGCTTATGACAGCGGAACACCTGTTGAATGGATAAGGATCTACAGGCTCCCGGATTTTGTCTTCTTTAGTCATGCCCAGCATGTAACAGCCGGAGGCCTGACCTGTGAGGCATGTCATGGTGATGTAAAGTCAATGGACAGACTTTACCAGGAAACAGACCTTAGCATGGGCTGGTGCATCAAATGCCATGATACAAGAAAGGTCAATCTTAATAATGAATATTATAAAACTTACTTTTCACGATTTTACAACGACTTACAGGCAGGCAGGATAGACAGTGTAATGGCCGGAGTCACCGGCGGAAGGGACTGCGGTAACTGTCACTATTGATCGTATAAAATTGATCTCATATGGAATGAAAAAGTACAGGAGAGATACTGAACAAATGCAGGATGATCAGGAAACGAATCTGCTTCATGAAAATACTAATACGGGTGATCCGCTTTCGGAATTACTGACCGGGACCGGGAAAGATTTAAATGCTTCCAGACGGGATTTTCTGAAGCTGTGCGGATTCAGTTTTGCTGCTGCTGCACTATCTTCCTGCCAGTCAAAGATCAGTAAGGCAGTACCTTATTTTATGGCTCCAGTAGAGATTACACCGGGTGATGCCAATTATTATTCATCAAGCTATATTAACGGAAGTGATTATTGCAGTATTATTGTCAAAACAAGGGATGGCCGCCCAATAAAGATTGAAGGAAATCCTGAGTCGGGCATGACACGCGGCGGAACCAATGCCAGGGTACAGGCATCGGTCCTTGATCTGTACGATATGTCACGGTTCAGAGGACCATTAAAAGATGGATTGCCTGTCGGATGGGATCAGATTGACGGGGAAATAACAGCCAGACTAAAGACCATTACAGAGGAGAAAGGCTCTGTTGTCCTTCTCACGCCGACTATCTTCAGCCCTTCAACAGAAGCCGTGATACGCAGGTTTACCGATAAATTCCCGGGATCCGAATGGATCCGGTACGACGCGATTTCCCATTCCGCCATCCTTGAAGCTAACAAAATAAGTTTCGGAAGGCAGGAAATTCCGGATTACCGCTTCGATTCAGCTGATATTATTGTAAGCTTCGGAGCTGATTTTCTGGGAACATGGCTCTCTCCGGTCGAGTACACAAAACAGTTCACTTCACGAAGGGATCCTACCGGGAAAATGAATTTTCTTGTACAGTATGAGGCAGGTCTGAGCCTGACCGGTTGCAGCGCTGATACAAGAATTCAGATAAAACCATCGCAGGAATATGCTCTTCTTTTAAATATTTACCGGAAAATTACTCAGGCAATTGAAGACCGGCAGATCGATGTACCAGTCTCACCTGTAGTTACAGATGAAATACCTGTGATGCTTGCCGGTTCACCAGGCAGGTCATTGGTAATCTCCGGTTCAAATAACAAAGAAGTGCAGCTGCTTGTAAATGAGATTAACAGGATCCTTGGAAATATAGGAAAGACAATATTGTTCGACCGGTACCTCAGGACACATAATGCAATTGATGCTGATATGATCAATCTGGTCAGGAGGATGAACGAAGGTGCCGTTGATGCCCTTATTTTCTGGGGTGTGAATCCGGGTTATACATGGTATGACAGACAGGCATTTTCTGACGGACTCGGAAAGGTTGGCCTGACTGTCTCGCTTTCAGGTTCACCGGATGAAACAAGCAATACGGCTCAGTTTATTTGTCCTGATAACCATTATCTGGAGAGTTGGAATGATGCCGAACCAAAAAAGAATATATTCAGTCTGATGCAGCCGGTCATTAATCCGCTGTTCGATACACGTCAGGTGGCTGAAACCTTATTGAGGTGGTCCGGTTCAACGATAAGTTACTACGAATTCATAAGGTCATACTGGGGAGCAAATATGCTTCAGAGGCAAAGAATATTCACTGACCCGGTAGCTTTTTTTGATAATATTTTACAAAAAGGTGTCTTTGAGCCGGCTGATGCTGCCAATACTTCGGGTTCTTACACAACCACATACCGGTTTCAGTCACCCGATTCTTCTTCATCATTAATGTTAAATAATAATGATGCATCCCCAATCGAAGTTGTTATGTATGAGGCTATTGCCATGGGGGAGGGTCGGCAGGCAAATAATCCGTGGCTCCAGGAGCTGCCCGACCCTGTAACGAGGATCTGCTGGGATAATTATGCATCAGTATCGGTTCAGCAGGCGAAGGAAAGTGGCCTGGTCAACGGCGATCTGATCGACCTTGAAGGATTGACATTCCCGGTCCATATCCAGCCGGGGCAGGCATATGGTACAATAAGCATTGCGCTTGGCTATGGACGCCGGATCTGCGGTCCCGTTGGCGAAGGTGTCGGCACTGATTCCTGGCTGATGCTTTCTTCAAATAATAATAACATAATTTATACACGAAAACTCGATAAAATTAAAAAAGCCGGAAGCGGTTTCCTGTTTGCTCAGACCCAGACCCATCATAGTATGGAAGGACGGTCTTTTGTTCGTGAAGCAGAACTTACTGAATTTATGAAGGATCAGTCGGCGGGCAACGAGATGCACACGGAAATAACAGCGCATGCCAGAAGCCTTTATCCGGACAGGGAATATCCGCATCATCATTGGGGTATGGTGATCGACTTAAATAAATGTACCGGATGTGGAAACTGTGTTATAGCCTGCCAGGCTGAAAATAATATCCCTGTTGTGGGAAAAGAGGAAGTACACCGGGTTCACGAAATGCACTGGATAAGAACTGACAGGTACTATACCGGCGACGACATGGATCCCGGGATCGTTTTTCAGCCGGTCCTGTGCCAGCATTGTCAGAATGCTCCGTGTGAAAATGTTTGTCCTGTTGCAGCCACTAATCACAGTTCGGAGGGATTGAATCAGATGATCTACAACCGCTGTTTTGGAACACGGTACTGCAATAATAACTGTCCGTATAAAGTAAGACGGTTTAACTGGTTCAATTATACTGAGGCAGGCACTCTCGCAGGTAATCTGAGGGACAAGGCAGGTATGACAGGAGATTTGCGGCGCATGGTCCTTAATCCCGATGTGACAGTAAGGTCGCAGGGAGTGATCGAAAAATGCTCATTCTGTATCCAGCGTATCCAGGCTGCCAAGCTTAAGGCAAAAGCAGAAAACAGGGCTCTTCATACTGATGAAGTTCAGACTGCCTGTTCGCAAAGCTGTCCTGCCAATGCAATTATTTTTGGTGACCTGAATGACCAGAAGGGTGAATTACGCAGGCTGATAACCAGCGGGCGAAATTATAACCTGCTTGAGGAGCTTTTTACGAGGCCATCAGTTAATTACCTTACAAAGGTCAGGAACAGGATTTTATCATAACGAAAACGAACAGGTATGTTTCAGTCTCCCCTGCGACAAACTTTAATAACAGGTAAAAAAAGTTACCGGGACGTCACCAGGCAGATCCTCAGCCCGATGGTCAATAAAGCCGGTAAGTTCTGGTACCTGGGGATCACTTTATCCGGGGGTGCCATGATGTTCGGCCTCTTTATGATATTCTGGACTATATGGCAAGGCATAGGCACATGGGGAGAGAACAGGACTGTAGGATGGGCGCTTGAGATCACAACATTTGTCTGGTGGATCGGGATCGGGCATGCCGGTACATTTATCTCTGCAATCCTCCTGCTCTTCCGCCAGAGATGGAGGAACAGCATTAACCGGTCGGCCGAAGCCATGACCCTTATCGCAGTGGCATGTGCCGCCCTTTTCCCGCTGATCCATTTGGGCCGTCCTCTGCTCACATTCTTTATATTCCCGTACCCTAACACCCGGCTGCTCTGGGTGAATTTCAATTCCCCGCTGGTATGGGACGTGTTTGCAATCTCCACATATTTCACCATCTCACTGGTATTCTGGTATGTGGGCCTCATTCCAGATATTGCCACCCTTCGTGACAAACTGATGTCAGGGATCAAAAAGAATGTTTATAATTTCCTGAGTTTCAGCTGGAAAGGATCCGCAAGAGACTGGCACAGGCATGAGATCCTCTCAATAATGCTTGCTGCAATCGCCACTCCCCTGGTGTTATCGGTGCACAGCATAGTGAGCATGGACTTTGCAACATCCATTCTGCCCGGGTGGCACACAACGATCTTCCCCCCGTACTTTGTAGCAGGTGCAATTTTCTCGGGTTTTGCAATGGTGCTGACACTTCTGATAATCGCCAGGAAAGCGATGGGTCTGGAGGATTTTATTACAGTTGAGCATATCGAGAACATGAATAAGATTCTGATAGCAACAGGCTCGATCGTTGGCCTTGCTTATCTTACTGAATTATTCATATCGTGGTATTCGGGAGTTGAATATGAACAATTTGCACTGATGAACCGTATGACCGGACCTTACTGGTGGGCATACTGGATAATGATCATCTGCAATGTAGGCTCGGCTCAGATCCTGTGGATAAAGAAACTCCGCCGGAACCTCTGGTTTACATTCTTCCTGTCCATAGTTATTAATATCGGGATGTGGTTCGAACGGTTTGTGATCATTGTGATCTCTCTTCACCGCGATTTCCTGACATCGAGCTGGACAATGTACAAACCCACAATTGTTGAGTACGGACTACTGATCGGAACACTGGGGATCTTTTTCACCGTATTCTTCATTTTTATACGTGTCTTCCCTGTGATCTCGATTTTTGAGGTGAAATCGATATTGAAAACCGAGAATGCCTTCAGCGGGGGAAAAGAAATAAACCATGGATAACCCGAAATACATATCAGTCTATTTTGATGATGAGGATCCTATGCGGGAGGCAGTCAAAAAGCTGCTGGCAGGCAGGGAGACCATCATTGACGTTCTGACTCCATTCCCGGTTCACGGCATTGACAGGCTCCTTTCGATCAGGAGGTCACGGATCCCGGTCGGCGGTTTCATTTTCGGCATCCTTGGCGCCGCTTTTGCATTCGGCTTCATGACATGGGTTTTTACAGTGAGTTACCCTTTGATATTCGGCGGGAAGCCATTTTTTGCCGCACCGTCATTCATCCCGATCACCTTCGAGGTGACTGTCCTCTTTTCAGGACTCTCTATGGCGTTTGCGTTTTTAATCAGGTCAAAACTAAAACCGGACTCCCGGTTCAATTCTCCTGATGAAAGGATAACCGACGACAGGTTTGTGATACTGGTTGATGCTGCAAACGGAGCTACTCCCGAAAAGATTGGAGCAGTTCTGTCAGGAATTAGAACTTTGGAGATAAAGGCATAAGTACAAACAGGTATGGAAGAGCAATTCATTTTCAGGAAACAGTACCGGAACATCCTGATAATAATTATGGCAGCAGCCTTACTGATCGTGCTGACAGTTATGATAGCATCAGGAACAGGTGCTTCCAGGATCTGGGCCAATATTCTCCTGAATAACCAGTTTTTCCTGGGCATTGCGCTCGGGGCTGCATTTTTTGTTGCAGTGAACCGCGTGGCATTGTCGGGATGGCATACTGTCCTGCAGAGGCTTCCCGATTCGATGACTGCATTCATACCTGTTGCTTTCGTTCTTATGCTGATCATGTATTTCGGAATGAGCAGCATTTACCACTGGTCGCACTATGAAGGTTATGATGAAATTCTCGAAGGGAAGAAAGCCTGGCTCAATGTACCTTTTTTCTTTATCCGGCTGATCTTTTATTTTACCGGATGGATCGCGCTGACATGGCTGATGCGAAAAAATACGGAATCCCTGATGGTCTCCTCCGATCTGAAGTATCATAACAGAAGGAAAATCTTTGCCGGCATCTATCTTGTCTTTTTCGGGATAACAGTATCGGCAAGCAGCTGGGACTGGATAATGTCGCTTGAACCCCACTGGTACAGCACAATCTTCGGATGGTATGTGCTTATTGGCATGTTTGTGACGTCCCTTGCATTTTTAATAATTTTTGCCTGGTTTCTGAAAAGAGCCGGGTACCTGCCACAACTCCGGGATGACCATATTCACGACCTGTCAATTCTGCTCTTTGCTTTCAGCGTATTCTGGTCATACGAATGGTACGCCGAGTATTTCCTGATATGGTATGGCCACCTTCCGGAGGAGACATCCTACTATATTACCAGGCTTGACGACTATAAGCTGTTATTCTACCTCAACCTTGTGATTAACTTCCTGGTGCCTTTCTTCGGGCTTATCAGGGTGAGGTCGAAACGGAACCTCAGCTGGGCGGCGCTCGTTGCAGCCGTTGTTCTGATCGGACACTGGATCGATTACTGGCTTATGATAATGCCGGGGGCTGCCGGTGAAGAGGCGGCTATAAGGATACCTGAGATATCA
>Ga0209592_1000671_pt1 | contig 10639 bp, 8 predicted proteins | sample PPLLak2March2015_2_FD_187251 | JGI IMG/M metagenome (GOLD analysis project Ga0209592, IMG submission 187251) | Freshwater sediment microbial communities from Prairie Pothole Lake near Jamestown, North Dakota, USA - PPLs Lake P8 Core (3) Depth... | ecosystem: Environmental > Aquatic > Freshwater >... | reverse complement strand
AGCTGGCCAAGAACCCGAACGAAACGAAGTACGTGTTCATGATGGGGGATGCCCAGGACGACATCGCCGAAGGAGAGCGCGCGCTTGGCCGCATCAGCGACCCGTTCCTCTCACCGGGCCTGGAGGTCATGTGGCGGCAGCAGTTCAGCCCGGAGCACTACAACGTCGATGATCTTCTGGAGCTGCCGGTCGACACGCTGGGCGGCGCCTACGCCCGCCACATGAGGGCGCACAACCTCCGCCCGGACTTCTATGCGGAGCAGACGCCGCGGCACCGGACGAACTATCTGCGCATGCGCATCCGCCAGACGCACGACATCTGGCACATGCTCACAGGGTTCGGCACCGACGAGTTCGGCGAGGTCGGCCTGCAGGGCTTCTATTTCGCGCAGTTCACGAACGGCCAGTCCGCGCTCATCGGCGCCGGGGCCATGCTCAAGAGCCTGCTGCGCGGCCGCTTCGGCGATCTCGAGAAGCACGTCGACGCGTTCTGCGAGGGCTACGTCGCCGGCAAGCGCGCCGAGTCCCTGCTGGAAGTGAAGTGGGAGGAGCTCTGGGGCGAGAGGCTGGACGACGTGCGCAAGCGCTACCGCATCGAGCCGCCGCGCTGCCGCGCGGGCATGCTGCCGAACGCGACTAGGGCCTGAGATGCGCGGTGAAGCCGCCTTCACCGAACATGCGGCCGAACTGGTAGAAGTTGACGCGCGTGGAATTGACGATCGCGGCCCTTGCTCCCGGGTCCGCGATCGTCTTGACCAGGCGGTTCAGCTTCGCCATGTGGTCGACATCCATCGTGGCGTGTGAGGTGAGGAACTTGAACCCGCCCGCCGCCACGTCGCGGCCCAGGGCCTGCGCGATGGACTCGGAGACCCTGCCGCCGTACACGGAGGAAACGACCTCGAGCATGTAGAGCATCCCCAGCACGGAGCATGGGTGTACCCGGTCCGCGCCATGGTAGTTGAAGGCAATCATGGCCTGCACCGGAGCGCTCGGCGGATTGACGCCGGCCGCGGAGACGTCGCCTCCCAACGCCTCGATGTCTTCCAGCACCCATGCTTCGTGGCCTTTTTCCTCCTCGATGCGCTCGTACAGCGCGTAGCGCACTTCCCGGAACTCCTCGCCGCAGCGCGACGCGGCGGCGGCCATCACCGGGCAGAAATTCCAGACGATGTGGTACAGGTCATGCAGGAAGGCCTGGTATTCCGGCAGCGGCAGGCCGTGGTGGATCATAGAATGCACCTTCGGCACGGCTTCGAGCTCGCGCCGGCTGGCGTCGGTCATCTCGACCAGCGTGATGAAGAACGACAACGGCTCCTGCTCCGCTTGCTTGGACTTTCGGCTAAAAACCGTCGACACTTTGTCCATCCCCTTTGCCGGGGATTGTAGCAGCCGCTAGCCCGTCGACTTCTTCATTTCGACGAGGTAGCGCTCGAGCTCGCCGCGCGCGGCGGCGAGCTCTTCGGTCAGCGAGCGCAGCACCCGCGGCGCCTGCAGGCGCAGCTCCGGATCGGACAATCGGCCAAGGCTCGCGCACAAGCCGGTGAGGCGGTCCGTTCCCATGCTCGCCGCCGATCCCTTGAGCGCATGCAGGAGCGAGCGGAACTCGTGGTAGTCGCGTCCGGCAAGCGACTTCTCGACGCGCTCCAGCAGCGCGCGGTTGTCGGCGAGGAACACGCCGATCAGCTTTTCGACGAAGGCCGGGGACGAACCGAGCTCCTCGAGGTGGCCGAGCGTCTCGGCATTCACGACCGCGGCGTGCTGCGGCAGCTCCACCACCACGCGTGCCGGCGGCGCCGCCACTGGCTCCGGCCGCTTGCCTTCCTGCGGCTTGCCCGCCAACGCCTGGATTTCCTCCAGCAGCCGCAGCGCCTCGATCGGCTTGGGCAGGAAGGCATCGAAGCCGGCCTCCAGCGCCTCGCGCTTGACTTCCGGGGTCACGTCCGCGGAGAGCATCAGCACCGGCAGCCGCTCACGCCCGCGCGTGATCAGACGGATCGCCTGCAGCGTCTCCATGCCTCCCAGGACCGGCATGTTGCGGTCGAGGAGCACGATGTCCGGCCGCTCGCGCTCGAGCGCGTCGAGCGCCTGCTCGCCGTCGTTGGCGAGCATCACGCTGTGCCCGCCGCGCTCGAGGATCTTGCCGATCACCTCGCGGTTGGTCGGGTTGTCGTCGGCCACCAGGACGCGGAGCTTGCGCGCGGCGCCGCCGCGCCGGGCATAGTCCTGCAGCCGCACCACGCCTTCGCGCATCTCGTCGCCGGCACTGACCGAGTGCAGCACGTTGAAGAGCAGCCGCTTGTCGAAGGGCAGCTCCAGCACGGCGGAGAAGCCCGCGGACAGCGCCTCGAAGCGCGAGACCTCCGCTTCGTGCGCTACCGCGAGCACGGTCGGCGGCGCCGGATCCGGCGCCGCGCGGCGGAAGCGCTGTGCAGCCTTGAGGTCCTCCCCGCGCGAATGGATCAGCGCGCTGTGATAGGGCTTGGCCAAGCTGATCTCGGCGACGAGGCGCGCCACGCCGTCCTCGATGCTGCCGACGGCAATCGGCGTCGCGCCCCAACCGGCGAGCGTCTGCTCCAGCGCTTCGCGCTCGGGTTGCGGGAAGCCGATCAGCAGCACGCGGGCATCGGCGAGCTCGCCGTTGCCGGCGCCGGCGCGCTCGGGCTGCTTCTCGACGTCGATCTCGAACCAGAAGGTGCTGCCGAGTCCGACGGCGCTTTCAAGGCCGAGCTTGCCGCCCATCAGCCCGACCAGCTGCTTCGCGATGGTCGTGCCCAGCCCCGTGCCGCCGAAGCGGCGGGTCGTCGACTGGTCGGCCTGGGTAAAGCTCTCGAAGACGCGCGTCTGCGCCTCGGGGGCGATGCCGATGCCGGTGTCGCGGATGGAGAACTTCAGCCGCACGCGGGTCTCGGTCTCCGCCTGCGCCGAAACGTGCACCGTGACGCTGCCGTGCTCGGTGAACTTCACCGCGTTGCCGGCGAGGTTGATGAGGACCTGGCGCAGGTAGTGCGGGTCGCCGCGGACCGCCGGAGGCACCTCCGGCATGATCGAAACTACGAAGTCGAGCCCTTTCGCGGCCGCCTGCGCGCCAAGAATGCGGCAGGTGCTGTTGACGAGGGCATGCAGGTCGAAATCGGCCTTCTCCAGCACCACCTTGCCCGCCTCGATCTTGGAGAAGTCGAGCACGTCCTCGACCAGGCCGAGCATCACGCGCGAGGAGCTGCGCAGCGTCTGCAGCATGTCGGCCTGCTCGCGCGTGAGCGAGGTATCGCGCAGCAGGTCGGCCATGCCGATGATGGCGTTGAGGGGCGTGCGCATCTCATGGCTCACCACCGAGATGAAGCGGCGCTTCGCCTGGTTGGCTGCCTCCGCTCGCGCGATGGCGTCGAACAGCTTCGTCACCAGCGAGCGCACGTATACCGCGAGGGCAATCATGCCGATCATCAGCCCCAGCCCTACGCCCTGGTGCTCCGCCCAGAAATCGTTGGTCGAGAGCACGACGCCGAAGCCCACCACGCTCGCCGCGAGGGAAAACAGCAGGTAGCCGGCGCCGAAGCGGAAGCCGTTGGCCAGCGTTACCCAGATGTAAACGAGCAGCAGCGGAACGGCATGGCTGCCCGACTGCGACATGAAGAACGTCAGCGTGGCGACGTCCAGCAGGATGCCCATGACGCGCCGCGACGATGAGATCGCGGAAGACATCAGGATGCTGGTGAAGATGGCGGCCGCGCACGCGAGGAACGCGAACATCACCGCGAAGTAGGCGTGGTCCAGGCTCAGGCCCCCGGCCAGTACCCAGGCCTCCGGAAGCAGATAGAAGAACAGCACCACGCCGATGACCAGGCGCACGATGGCCTGCTCGTGCTCGGTATCGGGCCGCGCCGCCAGCCTGGCGCGTAGCGCGAGCACGGATTGGCGCAGGGCCGCGATCATCGCGGCTGCGGTGGGTCGCGCCACTCGTTCTGGATCTGCAGCACTTCCCGCTTCAGCCCGGCGAAGGCCTCGACCAGGCGCGGGTCGAGGTGCCGTCCGGCCTGCGAGCCGACGTACTCGAGGGCTTCGTCGCTCGACCAGGCGGTCTTGTAGGGCCGCACCGAGGTGAGCGCGTCGTACACGTCGGCCACGGCGACGATGCGCGCGCACAGCGGGATGTGGTCGCCCACCAGCCCGTTGGGATAGCCGGAGCCGTCGTACTTCTCGTGGTGGCCGAGCGCGATCAGCGCGCCCATGCGCACGTACTTGGAGGCGCTGCCCTTGAGGATCTCGTGGCCGATGACCGGATGGCGCTGCATCACCTGCCATTCCGCCGGGTCGAGCTTGGCGGGCTTGAGCAGGATCTGGTCCGGGATGCCGATCTTGCCGATGTCGTGCAGCGGCGCGGCGAGCTCCACGGTCTCGGCCTCGTCGCGGTCCAGGCCCAGCGCGTTGGCGATGATGCGCGAGTAGCGCGCCATGCGGATCAGGTGGTAGCCGGTCTCCTCGTCGCGGAACTCGCCGGCGCGGGCGAGCCGCAGCAGCGTCTCCTTCTCGCGCTCGCGCACCTCGCGCGTGGCGTCCTCGACCATGTGCTCGAGCAGGCGGCGGCGATCCTCCAGGGCGAGCTGCTGACGGCGCAGCGTTAGCAGGTTGCGGCAGCGCGCCAGGCACTCGCGGGCATCGACCGGCTTGGTGAGGAAGTCGGTGATGCCGGCGTCGAGCGCGGCGTAGCGTACCTTGCGGTCGTCGTGCACGGTGACCATGACGATCGGCACGTGCTCGTAGCCCGGCAGCGCGCGCAGGCGCTTCACGAACTCGATGCCGTCCATGTCCGGCATCATGTAGTCGACGAGCACGAGGTCGCTCACGTGCCGCGTCGCCCACACCACCGCGTCGATCGGGCGCGCGAAGCCCTCGACCGCGACGCGCTCGTCGAGGCTGCGCACCACCTGCTCCAGGATTGCTCGGCCCGTCGACTGGTCGTCGACCACCATGACCGTGTTGCGCGCCGAAGGCAGTACCCTTACCTGCGCCTTGGCCATGACCCCCCCGGGTTGCGAATTACCCGAGGAAGCCTACGCCCGGGGCCCCGGCGCTGTCCAGCAAAGGCCGCGCGGCTGACGCTTTTTTTCACCGCCTGTGGCTTTGCGGTGGTGCCGGAAGAGAGACTCGAACTCTCATGGTGTTGCCACCGGCGGATTTTGAGTCCGCTGCGTCTACCGGTTCCGCCATTCCGGCCGGGGTGGGAGGCGGAAATTATAATTCGCCCGGTGCGCGTCTCCGAGTTCGACTACCCGCTGCCCCCGGAGCTCATCGCGCAGCACCCCGCAGAGCAGCGAACGGCGAGCCGCCTGCTGCGCCTCGATGCGAGGCGCGGGTCCCTTCAGGACCTGAAGTTCGCCGACCTGCCGCGGCTGGTCGGCGAGGGCGACCTGCTCGTGCTGAACGACACCCGCGTCATCAAGGCGCGGCTCGCCGGCCGGAAGGCGAGCGGCGGCAAGATCGAGCTGTTCGTCGAGCGCCTGCTCGGTGCGCGCGAGGCCCTGGCGCTGATCCGCGCCAGCCACCCCCCGCCCGTGGGCTCCGACGTCGTGGTCAAGGATGCCCGAGCGAGAATCCACAGCCGGGAAGGCGAGCTCTACCGGGTGCGCTTCGCCGAGGACATCGCGCCGCTGCTCGAGCGCCACGGCGCGGTGCCGCTGCCGCCTTACATCCGCCATGCGCCGCAGGCCGGGGACGCCGAGCGCTACCAGACCGTATATGCTGCCGCGCCGGGCGCGGTCGCCGCGCCCACCGCCGGCCTGCATTTCGACCGGGAGATGCTCGAGCGCATCGAGGCAGGCGGCGCCCGGGTGGCGCGGCTTACCCTGCACGTGGGCTTCGGCACCTTCCAGCCGGTGCGGGTCGACGAGGTCGAGGCGCACCGCATGCAGCGCGAGCGCTATTCGATCCCGGTTGCCACGGTGGATGCATTGCCGGGAAAGCGCGTGCTGGCCGTCGGCACGACGTCGCTGCGCGCGCTCGAGACCTTCGCCCTCACCGGTCAGCGCGAAGGCGAAACGGAGCTTTTCGTTTATCCCGGCTTCCAGTTCCAGGTGGTCGACCGCCTGCTCACCAACTTCCACCTGCCGAAGTCGACGCTGCTCATGCTGGTCTGCGCCTTCGCCGGCAAGGAGATCATGCTCAATGCGTACCGCCACGCCGTCGAGCAGCGCTACCGCTTCTTCTCCTACGGCGACGCGATGCTGATCGAGCGATGAATTTCCAGGTCAGCGCAAGGGACGGGCAAGCCAGGCGCGGCGTGCTCGAGCTCGCGCACGGGCGCGTCGACACGCCGGCGTTCATGCCGGTGGGCACCTACGGCTCGGTGAAGGCCGTCTCGCCCGAGGAGCTCGCCGCGCTGGGCGCGCAGATCGTGCTCGGCAACACCTTCCACCTCTGGCTGCGCCCGGGCCTGGAGGTGATCGCGAAGCACGGCGGCCTGCACCGCTTCATGGCCTGGGACCGGCCGATCCTCACCGACTCCGGCGGCTTCCAGGTATTCAGCCTGGGCGCATTGCGGCGGATCAGCGAAGAGGGGGTGCAGTTCGCCTCGCCGATCAACGGCGATCGCCTGTTCCTCACGCCCGAGGAGTCGATGCGCATCCAGCGGGTGCTCGACTCCGACATCGCCATGGTGTTCGACGAATGCACGCCCTATCCCGCCACCGAGGCGCAGGCCGCGGCATCGATGCAGCTGTCCATGCGCTGGGCGGAGCGATCCAGGCAGTCTTTTCAAGGGAAGAATCTTCTCTTCGGCATCGTTCAAGGCGGCGTGTACGAGGCGCTGCGGGAGCAATCGCTGGGCAGGCTGGTGGCGCTTGGATTCGATGGCTACGCCATCGGCGGCCTCGCCGTGGGGGAGCCGAAGGAGGAGCGCTCGCGCATCCTTGCGCACACTGCGCCGCGCCTGCCCGCAGACCGGCCGCGCTACCTGATGGGCATGGGCACGCCCGAGGACATCATCGAGGCCGTAGGCGCCGGCATCGACATGTTCGACTGCGTGCTGCCGACGCGCAACGCGAGGAACGGCTGGCTTTTCACCCGCTTCGGCGACGTGCGCATCCGCAATGCGCGCTACCGCGACGACGTGGAGCCGCTCGACCCGGCCTGCGCCTGCTACACCTGCCGGCACTTCACGCGCGCTTACCTCTATCACCTGCAGAAGGCGAACGAGATCCTCGGCGCGCGGCTCAACACGCTGCACAACCTGCACTACTACCAGGAGCTGATGCGCGAGCTGCGCGGCGCGATCGAGAAGGGGAGCCTTTCCGAGCGCTCCAGGGAGTTATTGGCCATGCGTAAGCAGCTATAATCGCCCGTTTCTCCCCTCCGGAGTCTGCAGTGATCATCTCGCCCGCCTACGCGCAGGCCGCCCCCGCCGGCGACCCGGGATTCATCGGCTTCCTGCCGATCATCCTGATGTTCGTGCTGCTGTACTTCCTCATGATCCGCCCGCAGATGAAGCGCGCCAAGGAGCACAAGCAGATGGTCGAGGCGCTGCAGAAGGGCGACGAGGTCATCACCGCCGGCGGCGTGCTCGGCCGCATCACGAAGATCGGCGACGCCTACATCGGCGTCGAGATCGCGCCGAACACCGAGATCAGCGTGCAGCGCGCCTCGGTGCAGACGCTGCTCCCCAGGGGCACGCTGAAAAGCATCCAATAAGTGAATCGGTTTCCGACCTGGAAGTACGCCCTGATCGGCGTCGCCGTCATCGCGGCGTTCCTCTACACGCTGCCGAACTTCTTTGGCGAGTCGCCGGCGGTGCAGGTCTCGAGCGGCAAGGCCACCGTCAAGATGGAGCCGGCGGTGCTCGGGCGGGTCGAGGAGGCCCTGAAGGCCGCGGCCATTCCCTACACCGGCGCGATCTTCGACCAGACCAGCGTGCGGGTGCGCTTCACCGACCCCGACACGCAGCTCAAGGCGCGCGACACCATCGAGCGCGCGCTCAACCCCAACCCGGCGGACCCCTCCTACGTGGTCGCCCTCAACCTGGTGCCCGCCTCCCCGGGCTGGCTGCGCGCCATCCACGCCCTGCCGATGTACCTCGGCCTCGACCTGCGCGGCGGGGTGCACTTCCTGCTGCAGGTCGACATGCAGGCGGCGCTGGTGAAGCGCCTGGAGAGCGTGGCGCGCGACGTGCGCAGCGAGCTGCGCGCGAAGGAGATCCGCGACGGCGGCATCCGGCGCGAGGGGCAGAACGTCCGCGTGCAGTTCCGCGACGCCCCCACGCGCGACAAGGCGCGCGGGGTGCTGCTGAACGCCTTCCAGGACGTGAACATCGTCGAGCGCGACACCGGCGAGAGCTATCTGCTGGTGGTCAGCCTGAAGCCCGAGGCGCTGAAGCGCACGCAGGAATACGCGCTGCAGCAGAACATCACCACGCTGCACAACCGCATCAACGAGCTCGGTGTCGCCGAGCCCGTCATCCAGCAGCAGGGCGCCGACCGCGTGGTGGTGCAGCTCCCCGGCGTGCAGGACACGGCGAAGGCGAAGGACATCCTCGGGCGCACCGCGACGCTGGAAGTGCGCCTCGTCGACGAGGAGAAGATGACGCAGGAGAACCTCGCCGCCGCGGCGCGCGGCCAGGTGCCCTTCGGCACCGACTACTACGTCGAGAGGAACGGCCAGCCGCTGCTGCTGAAGAAGGAAGTGGTGCTCACCGGCGAGCGGCTCACCGACGCGCAGCCGGGCTTCGACTCGCAGACCAACGAGCCGGCGGTGCACCTGCGCCTCGACGCCGCGGGCTCGCGCATCTTCCAGCAGGTGACGCGCGAGAACGTCAACAAGCGCATGGCCATCCTGCTCTTCGAGAAAGGCCGCGGCGAGGTGATCACCGCGCCGGTGATCCGCAGCGAGATCCCCGGCGGGCGGGTGCAGATCTCGGGGCGCATGAGCACCACCGAGGCGAGCGATACCGCGCTGCTGCTGCGCGCGGGCTCGCTCGCCGCGCCGATGGAGATCATCGAGGAGCGCACCGTCGGCCCGAGCCTCGGGCGCGACAACATCGAGAAGGGCTTCAACGCCACGCTGTGGGGCTTCATCGGCATCGTCGTCTTCATGTCGCTGTACTACACGCTGTTCGGGGTGATCTCGTCGGTGGCGCTGGCGGTGAACCTGCTGCTGCTCGTCGCGCTGCTGTCGCTCCTGCAGGCCACCCTCACCCTGCCCGGCATCGCCGCCATCGCGCTGACGCTGGGCATGGCGATCGACGCCAACGTGCTGATCAACGAGCGCATCCGCGAGGAGATCCGCGCCGGCGCCACGCCCCAGGCGGCGATCGCCGCGGGCTACGAGCGCGCCTGGGGCACGATCCTCGACTCGAACGTCACCACCCTCATCGCCGGGCTCGCGCTGCTCATCTTCGGCTCCGGCCCGGTGCGCGGCTTCGCCGTGGTGCACTGCCTGGGTATCCTCACCTCGATGTTCTCGGCGGTGACGGTGTCGCGCGGCATCGTCAACCTGGTCTACGGCCACCGCCGCCGCGTGGCGAAGCTCGCCATCGGCAACACGGCCTGGAAGTGAGGTAGCCGATGGAGTTCTTCAAGATCCGGCGCACCATCCCGTTCATGCGGTATGCCGTGATCTTCAACGTGATCTCGGTGCTCACCTTCGTCGCCGCGGTCTCCTCGCTCGCCCTCCAGGGCCTCAATTTCTCGATCGAGTTCACCGGCGGCACGCTGATCGAGGTGTCGTACCCGCAGGCTTCCGACGTGCAGCAGATCCGCACCACCCTCGAGAAGGCCGGCTACAAGGCCGAGGTGCAGAACTTCGGCTCCTCGCGCGACGTGCTGATCCGCATGCCGATCGAGAAGAACCAGTCCACCTCGCAGCTCTCGCAGGAGGTGCAGAAGCTGCTGCGCACCGCCGACGCCGGCGCCGAGGTGCGCCGCATCGAGTTCGTCGGGCCGCAGGTCGGCCGCGAGCTCGCCGAGTACGGCGCGCTCGCGCTCCTGGTCACCTCCATCGGCATCGTGCTGTACCTGGCGCTGCGCTTCGAGTGGAAGTTCGGCCTCGCCGGCATCGTCGCCAACCTGCACGACGTGGTCATCATCCTGGGCTTCTTCTCCTTCTTCCAGTGGGAGTTCTCGCTGCCGGTGCTCGCCGCGGTGCTCGCCATCCTCGGCTACTCGGTCAACGAGTCGGTGGTGATCTTCGACCGGGTGCGCGAGAACTTCCGCAAGATGCGCAAGGCCGACACCACGGAGATCCTCGACGCCGCGATCACGGCCAACATCTCTCGCACCATCATCACGCACGGCAGCACGCAGATCATGGCGCTCACCATGCTGTTTTTCGGCGGGCCGGCCCTGCACTACTTCGCCGTCGCGCTCACCATCGGCATCCTGTTCGGCATCTACTCGTCGGTGTTCGTCGCCGCCGCCCTGCTCATGTGGTTCAAGGTCTCGCGCACGCACTTCATCAAGCCCCCGCGCAAGGGCCGGGACGAGCACGAGGGCGCAGTAGTCTAGATTTTCTACTTCAGGATCTGCACCAAGTTGGAGTAGTCGTCCGACCAGGTCCGCCACTCGGGCCTGTCCTCCGCCGGCACGGCCCCGGCATCGGCGATCTCCTTGTGCCCGAGCGCGGCGGCATCGCGCGACACCAGCACCCAGTCGCTCGT
>Ga0209592_1000669_pt1 | contig 10655 bp, 5 predicted proteins | sample PPLLak2March2015_2_FD_187251 | JGI IMG/M metagenome (GOLD analysis project Ga0209592, IMG submission 187251) | Freshwater sediment microbial communities from Prairie Pothole Lake near Jamestown, North Dakota, USA - PPLs Lake P8 Core (3) Depth... | ecosystem: Environmental > Aquatic > Freshwater >... | reverse complement strand
GGACTTTTTCAACAATCCCTGTCATAAGCAGGGAGTCCGTGTTGTCATTATTGATAAAGCTTCTTCGTCCTGTCAATCGACCACCCTGTTTTAAGGCCGATAACGAATAACGCCAACGCAAGCGATCCCAAAGCAAACACCATGTCTCCGACGATCCTCAGCCATTTCAGGGTCTGAAGTGCGGGTTCCTGCATGAACTCGGCCGACCGGGCAAACCACATTCCATGCTTTATGCTCGCTATGGTCTGCAATACCCCTACCGGGAGCAGGCTTATGAGCAACATCAGCATCAAGCCGCCGTTGATGGCCCAGAATGCAAAGCTTAGCAGTCTTGTTTTCCAGACATATTTAATGGTAAGGCCTTTAAGAACAAAAAGCATAAGACCTATACCAAGCATGCCAAAGACTCCAAAAAGCGCCGCGTGACCGTGAACGGGAGTTGTATTAAGGCCCTGCATATAGTACAGTGCAATGGGAGGATTGATAAGAAATCCGAACAAACCGGCACCAACAAGGTTCCAGAAACTTACCGAGATAATAAAATAGATAGGCCATCTGTACGACCTGACCCAGGGCGTCGCGCGGCTCAGCTGAAGATTATGGTAGGCTTCAAATCCCATAAATACAAGCGGCACAACCTCAAGGGCGCTGAACGATGCTCCCAGAGCAATTATTGCCGTTGGTGTTCCGGCAAAATACAGATGGTGGAATGTCCCGATAACCCCGCCGGACATGTATACAATGGTTGCAAACAATACTCCCGTGGTCGCGTATCTGATGTTCAGTAATCCCATCCGTACAAACAGGAATGCGGCCATTACGGTAGCAAACACCTCAAAGAACCCCTCCACCCAGAGATGGACTACCCACCACCTCCAGTATTCCGCTATCGAAAGGTGAGTCTGCCTTCCCCACATTAGTCCTGCTCCATAGAATGCGGCAATGGCAACAGATGCAATTGTGAACATGATCAGGAGCTGGCGGCTCTCAGAGGGTTTAATGAGAGCAGGCCATAAAGCCCGGAGCATCAGGAACAGCCAGATGAAAAAACCGGCGAAAAGGAAGATCTGCCAGAATCTTCCAAGGTCTACATATTCATAACCCTGATGACCCAGCCAGAAGTTTTCAACGAGTCCGAGCTTCTGCATTACTCCGGCCCATTCGCCGATGAGTGATCCGATAACTATCACAAGAAGTGCGGCGAAAAGGATATTAACTCCCAGACTCTGGTACTTTGGCTCCGTTCCTGATACGGCGGGTGCTATGTAAAGCCCCGCAGCAAGCCAGGAGGTGGCAATCCAGAAAAGGGCAAGCTGTACATGCCAGGTACGCGAAACCGAATAGGGCATTATAGTGTCTAAATCCAATCCATAGAAACCGGTTCCCTCAACACCGTAGTGAGCTGTTATTACTCCTGTCAGTATCTGGATGAGAAGCAGGATTACAACTATCCAGAAATATTTCAAAGTGGCTTTCATGGAAGCAGTCGGATTTAAACCGCCAAGCGGATCATCCTGGGGCAATAAGGATTTATCAAGCACATCCGACCGGTTTCTTGCATTGTAATAAGCAAGCAGTCCGATACCTACAAGTAGCATTATTACACTGAATCCTGTCCAAAGGACTATCCCCGGAGTGGGTGTATTACCGATGGTCTGGTCAGGAGGCCAGTTGCTTGTATAGGTGATATCCGATCCGGGTCTGTTGGTGGTGCAGGCCCAGGCAGCCCAGAAGAAGAATGCATTCATGTATTTCATGCGCTCCTGAGCCTTGATTGTGTTTTCTGGGATGGCATACGCGGCTCTTTCATTATCGTGTGAGGGATCATCCATAAAAAGACCCCTGTAGTGGTTGCTGTTGCTTCTGATCGCTTCAGCCCTCATATCCGAGACAATCAGGATGCCGGTTTCAGCATTGTAAGTGTTTTCGCGCAATGTTTCCCGGAGCCTTACAGTCAGCATTGCCTTCCGTTCATCGTCCAGTTCATCAAAAGATAATCCGAATTCCTTATGCGACCAGCTGTCCAACATCCAGACTGTTTCCCTGTGAAGCCAGTCAGCCGACCAGTCGGGTGCTACATAGGCTCCATGCCCCCAGATCGAGCCGACCTCCTGTCCGCCAATCGATTGCCAGACATTCTGTCCGTCCCTTATTTCCTGGGCAGTAAACAGGAGAGTGCCGCTTTCGGTCATTACTTTTTCAGGTATCGGGGGCTTTTCCCTGTAGATTTCACGTCCGAAGAATAGAAGGACACAGAAACAAATAAAGGTAATGATCGCAAAACTGGTCCAGAGTGTTCTTGTTTTCATAGAATTGGGTATTAGATAGTCTAAAATTGCCGATAACAATTTATGAAAAAATTACATTATGGAACATTTACCTGGTTCCCTGCCATGATCCTGTTCTCATTCCGGTCATATGAAGTTATTGGAAATCGGTAAACAATCTGGTTTTTCTGTTAATTATCTAACAATAGAAGTTCAAGTAATGTTCGCATCAGGGCCGAATCTTTTTTCAGTACTGCAAAAATGCTCCACTTTTTAACAAAACGTTAATTAGTTGTTAAACCTTTCTTAATCTGTATTGTTTCTTTTTATGGATTTTGTGAAAGAAAGTGTGAAAGAAAGACAGATATTAAAGATAAACAACCAGTTGAGATAACAAATGTGCTCTGGAGTACAGAAATTACATATCAACCGGAATGAGTAATTGTATAAACAGATCTGTCGAATATGAACATAAAAGGAAGAAAGATGAAGAAAATATTACTTCTTGTTGTTTTGAGTGTCTTTACAGGCGGATATGTGTTGCTTGGACAGACAGTTGTAATTACAGGAACCGTAACTTCGTCGGTTGAAGCTGAAGGACCGGTTTCGGGGGCAGCTGTGGTTGCAAAAGGTACAACTCTCGGAACATTAACGAATGCTGATGGAAAGTATTCCATTGCAGTCCCCCAGAGTGTCACCACCCTGGTTTTCTCATTCATCGGGATGAAGAAAGTCGAGGTTGAAATATCCGGAAGGAACGTGATTGACCTGGTTATGGAGCCCGACCTTCTAGGTCTCGATGAGGTCGTGGTTACAGCCCTGGGTGTATCGCGCGAAAGAAAATCACTCGGCTACGCAGTGCAGGATATCAAGGAGGACGTGATTGAGCGGGCAGGCAACTCTGACCTGTCGGCTGCCCTCCAGGGAAAACTTGCAGGCATTGACATTAAGCAATCAAGCGGTATGCCCGGGGCATCGTCACAGATTGTGATCCGCGGAGCCCGGTCATTCACAGGCAATAACACTCCCCTGTATGTTATCGACGGCATGCCGATCGCATCAACGGCAGATATCCAGGCAGGAGCCGGAGGAGATTTCTCGGTTGCAGGGGACGGAGTTACAGGGACAGATATCGCCAACCGGGCCGTTGATATCAATCCGAACGACATTGAAAGCATTAATATTCTTAAAGGGCAGGCTGCCGCAGCTCTATACGGGATCCGTGCATCCAACGGAGTTGTAATCATTACCACGAAGAGCGGCCGCGGAAATCCGATGGGCAAACCGATTATTTCATTTACTCATACAAGTGCTTTTTCGGAAGTCTCGCGCACCCCTGATTACCAGTCAACCTGGGCTCAGGGGAACTACGGGGCATTCGTGCCCAACCTTTCCTTTTCATGGGGCCCGAAAATAGTTGATCTGCCTGACGATCCAGTGTATGGCGGCAATGCGAACGGCCACCCAGGACAGTACCGGGTGCCCCAGCTGGAAGAGGCACAGCTTGAAAACCCCTGGGTCACACCCGAAATCTCAAACGGATGGAAAGATTTCTTCGGGACAGGATATTCCGTGTCTAATTCACTGAGTGCGAGCCAGGCGACCGAGACGGGTAATTTTTCGCTCGGGCTGAGCCAGACATCTCAAAATGGTATTGCTCCTTCAACGGGAATGGACAGATGGAACGGAAAAGCTTCAACTGAAAGAAAGCTGAATCCGAATTTCAATGTGGGTTTTACGGCAAATTTCTCCCATACGAATATCGACAAGCTCCCGTCGGCAAACGATGCAGCACTTAATGGTGCATACGCCTCACCGCGCCACTATAATCTGAAGGATTGGCCATATGCCGTTCCGGGAGATCCCTATGATCAGATCTATTTCCGGTCGCTGACATTCGACAATCCTTACTGGGCCGCTGAACATAACGTCTTCAATGAAAAGACTGACCGTTTCTTCGGCACCGGGTATATTAATTATGCCGGAACTTTAAGCGAAGGCATGCGCGTCAGGTTAAAGTACCAGATCGGAACCGATCTGTATACAACGCATTACACCGATATTTTTGAATTTGGACACAGGGACCTTACAGGTGAAATTGACAATTACGGAATAACTTCAAGAACTCTCAACTCCCTGTTCACATTCAACTATGACTGGAACATAAATGATGACCTGAATTTCAACCTGATGCTCGGCAATGAATTCAATCATGATTTCCTGAAAACATATTCAGAGAGCGGAGAAGTGTTTAACTTCGGAGGATGGCCGCATATTCAGAATGCCAACACCGTTACGGCCAATGAGTCTAAAAACCAGTACCGTACGATAGGTACCTTCGGCAGCATTTCAGCCGACTGGAGATCGATGATCTTTCTGAGCGCCACCGGACGCTATGATATTGTTTCATCAATGCCGAGAGGCAACCGTTCATTCTTTTATCCATCGGCTTCCCTCGGATTCGTGGTTTCTGAGCTTGGTAACCTGCAGAGCTCTGAGTGGCTCTCTTTTGCCAAACTCCGTTTTTCATACGCGGAAGTTGGTCAGGCGGGGCAGTACCTGGAGAACTATTATACCAAACCGAATTACAGCGGAGGATTCTGGTCTGGCGAACCAATCACATATCCAATAGGCGGAATAAATTCTTATATTCCAAATAATGTACATTATGATCCAAATCTTAAACCGCAGAATACAAAATCATATGAAGCGGGGACGGAACTTAAGTTTTTCAACAACCGCCTGGGTATTGATTATACCTATTCACGTCAGAACGTAGTGGATCAGATATTTGCAGTGCCTCTCGCCGGCTCTACCGGAGCCAGCCAGCTCGTGATAAACGGGGGAAAGCTCCATACGGTTTCACATGAAGTGATATTATACCTGGTCCCGGTCTCCACAAGTGGTTTCACCTGGGATATTAATGTAAACTTCAGCAAGTTGACCAACATTGTTGATGAGCTGGCCGAAGGGGTGGAAAGCATCTTCCTGGGCGGTTTCGTAACACCACAGGTTAGGGCCGGTATTGGCACGACCTACCCGGTTATATACGGTACAACTTATGATCGTGACGCAGACGGAAACATCATAGTGGAAGATATTCCCGGAGCCTTTAATCATGGGATGCCGCGTCCCGGCGAACCGGGTGTGATAGGAACAGTTTCCCCCGATTTCATTCTGGGCGGTTCGAGTACTTTCTCGTACAGGAACTGGTCGCTGAATGCCGTTGTGGAATGGAAGAACGGAGGACAGATGTATTCGGGGAGCAACGGATTGCTTTACCTGTACGGTCTGGCAAAACCCACCGAGGACCGTGAGTCGACCTTTATTGTCGACGGTGTAAAGCCTGACGGCACGCCCAACGACATAGTACGTGGCGGACCCAATGACCCGGACGCAATACAGGACCTTTACACTAACATACTCACCAACATCGATGAGTTCTATATCTATGAGAATTCATTCGTAAAGCTCCGGGAAGTCTCTCTAAGGTACAAGACTGCAAAGAAGCTGTTCGGTTCAGCCGGCCTGGGTATCACGGCATTTGCACGTAACTTCCTTCTCTGGACTACCCTTCCAAACTTTGATCCCGAATCAACGCAGGGGAATACAAACATGGGCGGATCGTTCGAAAGGTTTTCGATGCCCCAGACAAGCAGCGTCGGTTTTAGTGTTGATTTAACTTTTTAATTTCAGGAACAATGAGAAAAGCGTTAAAAATATTTCTGGCAGCACTCCTGACTATCCTCTGGTCGTGCTCTGAAGACCTCATGGACAAGATCAATGAGAACGTCAACGATCCGACTAATATCGATTCGAGGCTGATCATAACGGATGCCATGACAAGCACCGCATTTTCGGTGCTTGGTAGCGACCTGGCTTTCTATTCGTCGATATATGCCGAACATAACGCGGGCATTTTCGGCCAGTTTTACAATGCAGAGATCAGGGCAAGCGAGCCTATCAGCTCTACAACATATAACAACAGCTGGGTTTCAGTATACAATAATCTCTATAACCTGAAGGTCATAAGGGAGAAATGTGCTGAAGGAGGGAGTGAAGAAGGCAATTACCATACACTCGGCATTGCACAGATTCTTACCGTTGTGAACCTCGCTACCCTGACCGATCTGATGGGCGATGTTCCCTGGTCGCAGGCTCTTCAACCCGGGGGTATCTTTACTCCCCCGCTTGACAATCAGGCAGCGATTTACGCCGAGATCACGGGTCTGCTTGATGATGCGATCGCCAACCTGGAACAGGAATCTGTATTTCCGTCACTTGATGAACAGGACCTTGTTTACGGAGGGAATACGGAAGGCTGGACGATGCTTGCCTATGGATTGAAAGCACGCTATGCAATGAGGCTGTCGTTAAGGACTCCTGCTTATAACGATGTGATCACATTTGCAGACCAATCCTTCACCGAACCTGACGAACAGGCGGTTTACAGCTATAACGGTGCAACAACGACAAGTCCGTTCTACCGCATTTTCACCGACAGGAACTACTTCGCCGCAAGCCAGAGTCTTCTGAACAAGCTGGAAGAGAGAAATGACCCGAGGGTTGATATCTTCTGGATGCCTCATCCTGATGGCTCCTCAGACGATCTGATTTTTGCTCCTAATGGTACGCCAAACCAGGGTCAGGACTTTTATTCAGTCTCTGCAATCAGCAATCCCACGGCGCCCACTTACCTGATGAGCTACCATGAGGTGGAGTTCCTGAAAGCCGAGGCATATGCCAGGCTGAATCAGATTCCGGCTGCCGAAACTGCTTTGCGTAACGCCATCATTGCAGCTTTCGGGAAGGAAAATATCGGACTCACAGAAGAAGAGGCTGATGCCTACTTTGAGGATGAGGTGCTTTCCCGTTTTAACGCTGATCCGGTTTCTGAGATAATGAATCAGAAATATATAGCGTTCTTCGAAGAGGAATCAATTGAAGCATATAACGACATCAGGCGACTGAGAGCTATGGGGGAAGATGTAATTGAACTTGAAAACCCAAAAAATACAACCCAGTTCCCGTTGCGCTTTACCTACGGATCTTCCGATGTCACAACAAACCAGAATGTACGAGGCGCCTATGGCGACGGTAGTTACGTATTTACGGAAAATGTCTGGTGGGCCGGAGGGACCCGGTAAAATGCCGCCATTATATTTTAACTCAATAACGGATTACAATGAAAAAATTTAAAATAACAGGTTTAATAGTCCTTTTAACAGTGCTCACCTTCAGCTGTGACGAGGAAGTGAAAGATCCTGCAGGCAGAAGAGGTGCGGCAGTTGTTCCTGTGATCTCAGATATCGGTCCCGGCGTTTTTGCTTCCGAGGACCTTGTAAACTCTTATGTGGAATTTGTGGTCAGCCTTGAAGATGGTGTCCAGGCCGAAAAAGCAGTAATCGAAGGATCGTACAATAATGACGGTGCAAGGGTGGAACTGACGGAAGTAACCTCATTTCCTGCGACCGTGCGTATAGTTTCCGGTGAAGCGATCGCGGCGCTGGGACTCACTCCGGCAGAAGTAGAAAACGGTGATGTTTTCAACCTTGAGGTCTTGCTCACGGCCGCTGGTACTGAAACAAGGTCGAATGCTGTTCTGAATGTCAGGGTTGCATGCGGTTTTGTTGACACAAAGGCAATCGGCAGCTATCATTCTCTATCAGGACCTGATGACTGGAACTCCGAAGGGAATATAACAATTACAGCCGACCCGGATGACCCGTATACGATATATGTTGCAGGACTTGAAGCGCTTGAAGACGTTGATGAAGACGGCGGACCGCTCGTGATGCATATCGATCCGGGCACATTTGAAGTTACAGCTGATTATACAGTGCTTGCTTCCGAGGCTTTTGGATATCACAACCTGGCTTATGAAGGGAGCGGGATTTATGATTCGTGCGACGGGAGCTACCAGATGGATTTCGACATATCAGTCGATGAGGGCAATTTCGGACTGTTTGCATTTACCTTTACAAGAAATCAATGAGATAATTTTTTATAAACATTGCGTACTTTTTCATTTATTATAGTTTATCAAGCCTGGAAGGTCGTTTTCGGAAGAAAACGGCCTTTTTTTATAGATCTTATTTTCTGTTCAGAGCGGAATTATTAGTATTAAAAATCCTAAATTAGGGGAATATTATTCTGATTCACATATTACCTGACCATAATAGTAACTTAAAACAGGAGGGGAAAATGAAATCCGTAAAACGTCGCACATTCATCAGGAATTCCATGATGGCATCAGCCGGTATTATAGGAGCGCCAGCCTACATCAGGGGCTATATGCAGAACAAGCCCAACGATACGATCAACGCCGCGGTTATAGGAATAAACGGCCAGGGCGGGGTGCATTACAGGAATTTCGGAAAGATCCCCAACTGCAAGGTCGTGGCTGTCTGCGACTGTACTGATTATCTCCTGCCGGGTGCTTCGGAACAGGTGGAGAAGCTGAGCGGAGCAAAGCCAAAAACCTTTACCGATTACCGGAAATTGCTTGAGGATAAGGATATAGATGTTGTTTCAATTGCGGCGCCCGGATACTGGCATGCACTTATGACAATCAATGCCTGCCAGGCAGGCAAGGATGTATATTGCGAAAAACCGGCATCCTGGAACATCGATGAAGGAAGAAAAATGGTTGAGGCTGCCAGGAAATACAACAGGATTGTACAGGTAGGCACGCAGTACCGCAGCAACAGGCTGACACAGGAGTCAATCAGGCTTCTCAGGGAAGGCGTGATTGGGGATATCTACATGGGCCGGGGAACTGTTTACCGTCACCGCCCTACAATCGGCAGAAAACCCGACACCGAGGTTCCGAAAGGCGTTAACTGGGACTTGTTTCGCGGACCTGCTCCGATGATCCCGTTCAATGAGAACCATTTCCTTTATAACTGGCACTGGTACTGGGACACAAGTACAGGTGAATTCGGGAACAACGGCATTCATGCTATGGACAGGATCCGACTTGGGATGAATATTACCGGACATCCGGTAAAAGTTTCGTCCTGCGGCGGATTTTACTCATACGATTCCGACCAGGAGGTGCCCAACTTTCAGGTGGCAACCTTTGAATATGCTGACGGATTGGTTATGGAACTTGAAGTGAGAAGTCTTTACACACCCCCTGACGAGGATCTGCTGTGGTGCGGCACTAAAGGGTATGCCCAGCTGGGGAGAAGCTTCAGGGTATTTCCCGACGCCAGTACAAGGCCGCAGCCCGAAGGGGAGGGTCGACAGCGGGCAATGAATGTGACGCCGGAACAGGCAGCTGCAGGCGCTTCGCAGCCCACGATAACAAGGGGCGCTTCACAGGAGCCGTCGATAACCATAACCGAGCAGGATCTGCCGCTTGATGAAAGGCAGGCCGGTTTTGCAAAGCTGGGTGTGAACATGCATTATGTTAATTTCCTGGATGCCGTCAGGAGCCGTGATTATAAGGATCTGAAGGCTGACATCAATGAAGGGCACATATCGACTTCGATGATGCATCTTGGCAATATTGCCTACCTGACCGGAAGAAAGCTGGTATTTGACGGCAAGACTGAGAAGTTTACAGGCGATGAAGATGCCAACAGATATCTTTCACGTCCGGGAGGAGGAAGGAAGCCTTACAATATACCCGACAAGGTTTGAGGATAAGATATTAAGATACAGTAAGATATACAGCACTAATAAAAAGAAATATGTCTTATAATACGTATTATAATACGTATTATAAGACATATTTAATTCCCCGGACAGGTCGTTATGGCGAGGATTTTAAATTCCATAATGTTTAAGTTCCTATAAGCAATTCCCTCCAGGTTGACCTGGAAAAAGTTCAGTAGTTATTTAAAGCCACAGGCCCCGGATAATCCAATGATGGGCGAGACTCTTTCAGGTTATCATATAAATTGGATATTAATCGTGAATGGGCAATCTGTTTATCGCTATCCTGAACAAAAATCGTCACTGATTAACAAATGTTATAGAATTATTTCAAATTTTGTTATTTTTGCAGTCCCTGGAGAAACAGGGTTCTCCTTCGCCAAAGCTTCGGAGAATATGGTTCTCCTTCGCCAAAGCTTCGGCGTACACGGTTCTCCTTCGCCAAGGCTTCGGAGAACACGGTCGGTTAACCGTCCCGATAGCTATCGGGAGGCGAGGTAGCGGTCTGATAAACTGTGACCGGGAGTCGAACTGACTAAACAAGGTGAAAAGTTCTTTAAGATATAATAATAATATGGTCGGTTAACCGAGTGGCTAGGTAGCGGTCTGCAAAACCGTTTACGGCGGTTCGAATCCGCCACCGACCTCAACCAAATCCCTGAGCACGAAGTGCCGGGGATTTTTTGTTTTCGCCCGAAGCCGGCTTGCCGGACTGAGGAAAGAAAA
>Ga0209592_1000667_pt1 | contig 10684 bp, 11 predicted proteins | sample PPLLak2March2015_2_FD_187251 | JGI IMG/M metagenome (GOLD analysis project Ga0209592, IMG submission 187251) | Freshwater sediment microbial communities from Prairie Pothole Lake near Jamestown, North Dakota, USA - PPLs Lake P8 Core (3) Depth... | ecosystem: Environmental > Aquatic > Freshwater... | reverse complement strand
AGTCGTAGTCCCGGTGGCCGGACGGCCCCCTTGGCAAGGTAACGCACTTTCGGATCCTGGTCAGGATCGGCGTGGAGGCGGCTGGTCGCGGCGGGTCCCCGGACCATGTAAAGCCCCACCCGCAGCGCATCCGGGATGTCGGGAATCTCCTCCCCGGTGTCCGCATGGAAACCGGAGTGTCGCCGCATCGCGGACAAGCCGTGTCGTCTCCTCTGCGTGCGGGCATCCTTGCAGGCAGAGAACCTCGATGCGATGCGCTTCCCGGTTCATGCGCTGCCTACGCCTCCTGATGGTGCCGGAGCGCAACAGACCGCCTTGCGTCTTGGAAGCGTCATGCCCCGCGCGCAGATCGTGACCGGTCCCAGATTGCGGGCGAGAGCCGTCCTCTCCCGGTCCCTTTCGATGAGCGGATCGTCATTCAGCCAACCCAGGAGGTTCCGCAGGACACTCCCGGCGTATCCGTCCTGGCCGTCGAGGGAGTAGAACACCCACTTCTTGTCCTTGCGATCCGTGATCAATCCCGCCGATTTCAACAGGGAAAGATGGTTCGAAATCGTGGGTTGACTCAATTGGATCACGGCGATGATCTGGCAGACGCAGATCTCGCCGCTCTCCAGGATTTTCAGGATACGGACCCGCGTGGGGTCCGAGGCGGCCTTCATGACGGCCTCGTATTGGGTCAATCCCATTTTGTCTCCTTCATATTGACAAATAGCAATATATTGATATTATAGTCTGCACGCCATACGAAAGCAAATCCCTTTTTGGGAGTACGGAGTGGATTCGATGGAAGACAAAGCGTGTTGCGATCCGGAGGCGGGGCGGGGAGTCGTGGAGCCGGACCAGGCGGCGGTCATCGGATCGAAGAACTACCGGAGCTATCTCCTTCCCGGCATCCTGCTGCTCTCCGGCTGGTGGCTTCTCTACCGGAGCCTCGCACCTTTCTCGAGATGGCTGACCTATGACGTCTTTTCGCTGACCCGGGGGTCTCACTTCGCCTCGGCGGTGGAGTTTTTCGTCTTCGATACCCCGAAGGTCCTCCTGTTGTTGACCCTCGTCGTGAAGGTGTCGGGCAAGGTGCCCTCCGCGGACGAGATGAAGAAGATCCTCGCGGTTTGAATAAAGGGATATCGGGGGAAGGACATCCGTGAAAACCAGATCGCTTGTTACCGTCGCCTTGCTGGCCTTTGTCGTCGTCGCCGTCGGTTTTCTCGTCGTCAAGGAAATTCGCACCTCCTGGGGGATCGCTTCCCCGCTGGGGACGGGGTTGACGGCAGACCCGGTATCGAAAGAAGCGCCGCCTATCCCGGATGCCTCATCGCCGACTACCGGCTCTTCAGCCAGTCGCTGGTCCTCGTAGAGATCCGGGACGGGCGGCAGGTCGGGTGGCGGAACCTTGCAAACCCGGGGCTTCCGAAGGCCCGGGATGGGAGGAACGATGAAAAGGAGTGCGATGATGGGCGTGGCGGTCCTGGCGGTGTTGGCGTTCACGGTGTCCCTGGCGGCGGCCGGCCAGGGAAGAGGATGGAGAGGCAGCGGGGGCTGGGGGATGGGCGGCGGCTACCAGGGGATGTACAACCCGGCGACCGTGGAGACGGTTTCCGGGACGATCGAGAGCATCGACCGGACGGTCCCGATGAAGGGGATGAGCCGGGGGGTGCACCTGACGCTAAAGACGGAGAAAGGGCCCCTTTCCGTTCATCTGGGTCCGGAGTGGTACGTCGAGCGGCTCGACGGGAAGTTGGCGAAAGGCGACGCCGTTGAGGTCAAGGGATCCCGTGTCACGTTCGCCGGGAACCCGGCGATCATCGCGGCCGAAGTGAAGAAAGGGGACGCGGTCCTGAAACTGCGGGACGACAGCGGCACCCCCGCATGGGCCGGGTGGCGAAAGTAGGAATTCGCAACGGGAGTCCCTCGCTCAGGCGAGGGGCTCCCGCGAAACCAATGAAGTCACCTGGAAACTTCGGTCCCTGCCGTTCATGCTGGCAACCAGGCATTGGTGACAGACACTACGTACATTCCGACAGATGCAACGGAGGGAATATGAGTTTAATCGACGCAACAAATATCACGAAAGATTACCAAACAGGCGACGTTACGGTCAGGGCATTGAAGGGATTGAGCTTTGAGATCGAGCCTGCGTCTTTTGTTTCTTTTGTGGGTCCGTCAGGAAGCGGAAAAACCACTCTGTTGAATCTCCTCGGATGTCTCGATAAACCCACGGATGGAAAGTTGATGGTTGCCGCCACGGACGTGTTGCATCTGGACCGGAAGCAGAGCGCCTCTTTCAGGGGGGGCAATGTCGGTTTTATCTTTCAGGATTTCAACCTCATTCCCGTACTGACGGTTTATGAAAACATCGAGTATCCCCTTTTGATGGTTCAGAATACGCCCGCGGCGGAGAGGAAACAACGGGTAAACGCACTTCTCAAAGCAGTGGATATGACCGACCAGAAGGATAAATTTCCCGACCAGATTTCCGGGGGACAAAAGCAGAGGGTCGCGATTGCGCGTGCATTGGTCACGAATCCCAAGCTCGTGCTTGCCGATGAGCCCACCGCCAATCTTGACCATAAGACGGCCTATATGGTCATCGAGCTGATGAGGAAGATGAGGGACGAATTCGGGACGACCTTCATCTTCTCGACCCATGACCAGAAGATCGTGGGCGAGGCGGAAATCATCTTCACAATCGAGGATGGCGAACTGAAAGGCAAAGAGAACAAAGGAGGCGGGGGTAATGGGTAATCTCTTCAAAATCGCGACGCGAAATCTGCTCCGGTACAAGAGGAGAACATTGCTCACCGCTTCGCTGATCGCGATAGGCGTGGTCTTTGTTCTTGTTTTCATTTCCGTTTCCGGATCATTCAAGAACATGATGATCGGGGAGATTACGGACTCGATGATCGGACATCTGCAGGTGCATCGGAAAGGGTATGTCGCATCCATAGAGACCCTTCCCCTGAACCTGAATCTCAAGCCAGGCGCCGTCGCCCGGCTTGAAAACATATTAGACAAGCAGTCCGAGATAGAGGCTTATTCACCCCGGATAAAGTTCGGCGGCATGTTCAGCAATTTCACGGAGACGTCAAGCATCAGGCTGACCGCGGTTTACCCGGAAAAGGAGTACCGGACCACCCCCTTGCTCCCCTTGAGGGTGGTGGAAGGCAGCAATGAACTGAAACAGGGCAAAATCCTTATCCCGGAACTTCTTGCAAGGGGCATGAAAGTGAAAGTGGGAGATACGGCAGTAATCGTTGCAACGAACCAGGACGGTTCTGTAAACGGCAAGCAGTTTACTGTCGCAGGCATTCTGAAGAGTGTTACCGGTCCCGGCGGAAGGGACGGCTACCTTCACATGGACGATGCCAGGGAAATTTTAAGAATGGAAGGCAAAGAGATCAGCGAGTTTGCCATAAGACTGAAAGACTTCGGAAGGCTCCACGGATTCAGTGAAAAGTTGGAGGGTTTGCTTTCCACGGAACTGAACCAGCAGGGAAAACCCATTTTTGAGCTGCACACCTGGGAAAAGCTCTCTCCCTTCTTCAATATTGCCCGCATGATCGATGTCATGACGTTTTTCATCAAGCTCATGCTCATCGCGATCGTCCTTACCAGCATCATGAATGTGATGATCATGGCGGTTTATGAAAGGATCCGGGAAATAGGCACCATTGCCGCCATAGGAACGGCGCCCGGAAAAATCCTGAACATGTTCGTGATCGAGGGCTTCTGCCTTGGCGTGGTCGGGGCAATCACCGGCACCATCGCGGGGATCCTCATTATCTTTATCCTCAATCTCTCAAAGATAACCTTCAACTTCGGCCAGCAGGTCGGGTTGATCCTGCGGTCGAACGTAAACCCGGCGGACATTCTGTTCATATCGGCGACCGTGATCGTCGTCTCGGTCGTCGCCAGCCTCCAGCCGGCGTTCAAGGCATCGAGGATGGAACCGATCAAGGCGCTGCGGCATGTGTAAGGCGCCGTGCAGCCGAAACCCGAAAAGAAGGAGATTCGCGATGAAACGTTCCGCCGGACTGCTTCTGGTGTTGTTGCTTTTTTCCTCGTTGACCGCTTTCGCCGCCGGCCCAGCGGTAATCGGTGTGGCCGCCGAAGGGAAAGTCCCGTCTTCCCTTGTGAGCAGCGTAGCGGGACGGTGTCCGTATTTCCTTCTGTTTGATGAAAAGGGAACGTTTGTCGAAGCGGTGGCCAACCCGCACAAGGATGCGCGGAGCGGGGCCGGGACGCAAGTGGTCGATTTCCTCGCCGGGAAAAGCGTGAAGATCGTTATTGCCGGCGCCTTCGGCCCAAAAATAATCGATGCGATGAAAGGTCGAGGGATGCGCACTCTGGAATTCGAGGGAATTGTTGCCGATGCAGTGAAAAAGGCATCGGTGAAATAGGAGGAGTCAAATGCGCCACGCCGTTGCTCTTGTCTTCATGATGCTGTTCGGAATTCCGTCGTATGCGATCGACGGGACGGCGCTCCTGAAGGAAGTGGACCGGAACCTGAATCCGGAATCCTATGAGTCTTACCGGAAGCTCATCAACGTGGAGCCTGACGGCAGGAAGAAGGAATATACGCTGTTCACCATTAAAAAAGGGATGGACAAGGTTTCCTCTGTATTCCTTGCGCCCGCAAGCGAGAAAGGCAGGAGCACCCTCCGTCTCGGCGACAACATGTGGTTTTACATTCCCAACGTGGGGAAGCCGATCCGGATCACGAGCCTTCAGTCCGTGGTGGGCGGCGTCTTCAACAACGCGGATATCCTCCAGCTCGACTATGCGGCGGAGTACAACGTGGAAAGAGTGGAGCAGAACGGAAACGAGTATCTGCTGTATCTCAAGGCAAAGACAAAGACCGTGGCGTACGACAGGCTCAAACTGTATGCCGACGGGAAAAAGCATCTTCCGGTAAAGATCGAATGTCTCACGGAGGCGAACATGCTCATAAAGACCATCTATTTCAAGGACGTCAAAGATTTCGGCGGAGGCATCGTGAGGCCATCGGTGATCGAGACCGACAGCCCGCTATATAAGGGTTACAAATCGGTGATGATATTTGCGAAGCTCAAAGCGAGGATATTGAAGGACGAGGCGTTTACCCTTACTTACATGCCGAATATTGAATCATTGAGATGACACATGACGGGCTCCAGCAGTCAGGAGTCAGACCGATGGTCCTCGTATTCCTATTCTCCTTCCTGTCCTCCCTCTTTGGTGTTCTGTCTTTGGCCACCGCTGAAGAATACACCTTTGACGTATCGGAAACGGAAAAAAAGCCCTATCACATCGGTGGGTATGCGGAAATCAGGCCGGTTCTTTTCGGACTCGACAGGGATGCATCGCTTTATAAGCTGAAGTTCTACAACCGGGACGAAGGGTCCACTCTGGAAGAGTACAACGCCACGCTGCAGTTGGAAGGCAGTCTGGAAAAAGGAATCGCTCGCCTTTTCGTTCGCACGAATACGGACTACAAAAATTCCTACCTTGGTGAAGATTTCGAAACAACCGTCCATGAAGGGTTTCTCTCATTGAAGCCCTCTTCGTCACTGACCATGGACGTGGGCAAAAAGACGCTCAAGTGGGGCAAAGGCTATGCCTGGAACCCCGTCGCTTTTGTGGATAGGCCCAAAGATCCGGATGAGCCTGAACTCAGCCTGGAAGGGTTTATTGTCGCATCGGCAGACTATATAAAAAGTTTTCAGGGGCCTTTGAAGACGATTTCTTTTACGCCTGTCTTGATCCCTGTCTACAACCACGTGAACGATACTTTTGGAGACATCAATAAACTTAATATTGCAGGCAAAATTTACCTGCTCCTCTATGATACGGACATCGATTTTATTTTCCTTACCGGCGGAAGCAAAACCACAAGATATGGAATGGATTTTTCCAGAAATATTACCACCAACTTTGAGATACACGGGGAGTTCGCTTATATATATAACTATAAGAAAATTTTCGTCAATAGCGACGGAAGTACCTTTGTTACACAATACGACGCTAAAAGCGCTTTGATAGGAATGCGCTACCTCACCGAAAAGGATACCACGTACATCCTTGAATATTACAGGAACGGGACGGGTTTTTCCTCCACTGAGATGAGGGATTATTTCTCGTTTATCAACAAAGGTTACGATACCTATGTTGCAACCGGCAATGATGCGTTGCTGAAAAAGGCGGCTAATATAACCGCAGGCAATTACGGCAGGCCGAACGCCATGAGGGATTACCTCTATCTCAGGGCAAGCCGGAAAGAACCCTTCGACATCCTCTATTTCACGCCGTCCATCACGGGGATTCTCAATATAAGTGACAAAAGCTTCTCCCTGTCTCCCGAATTCCTGTATGCCGGAATAACAAACCTGGAACTCAGGCTGAAGGCCTCGTTCATTTCCGGGGAGCGCTTAAGCGACTACGGCGAAAAGCAGAATGACTCCAGGGTGGAAATAAGGGCAAGGTACTATTTTTAGCAGAAGGTCGTCTATCCTCGGGAGTTGATGGCCTTCTTCGGGCTGGTGCCTGGCGAAAAATCCAGAAATACCCATGTTCGGGTTGAGGTCAAAGGATCCTGCATCACGTTCGGCGGGAATCCGGCGATCATCGCCGCGGAGGTGAAAAAGGGGGATGATGTCATGAAGCTTCGGGACGATAACGGCGTTCCCGCGTGGGCCGGCTGGCGACGTTAGGGATGCGGGAAGGGAGCCCCTCTTCCTGACGAGGGGCTCCTGCAATCAATTATCCACTATGGGCGGCGTCGATCGCTTCGTCTCTGGGGACCTGATTACCTCCTACGCTCTTCATAACATACGGCAACATACAACTGATATGGAGTGACCGACGTCAAGTGGTATTTCGTTCTCCGTTCTCCTTTGTAGCTTTTACAGCAGGCCGTGGCTTGCTCGGGCTTCTTCGACGATGATCAGACTGATATGCGCGGGTTGGGTACCGCATGACAATGATCCGTCGGGAGCTGCCTCGCTCTAAAAGCGCGGATTAGCACATTGGCGTACCGCATAGTTGAACCGAGGGTTCTCCGTATCGTGCCCTTTGTAGCCAACGACCCGCTGTAAAAGATCAAAATCCGGTGTTCTACGTGCGATTAGAGGTTTTTCCCGATCGCCCAGACGAACCCTGCCAGTTCCCTGGCCACCGCCACGACGGCGACACGGGAGCTTTTCCCCTTGGCGGTTATTTTTCGATATTTCTTGCACAACCTCATCTCGGCCTTCCTTGCAATGTCCAACACCTTGGGGGGTTGTCCCTCCCTGCGCTTCCGGATGCCGGGGCCGGCTCCCACGGGCGAGTGCCGGTAATGCCAAGCGGATTCGACGAGGATGCGTCGCACGTGGGCATTTCCGGTTTTTGTGATGCGCCCCCGGCATTTCCTCCCTCCGCTGGAATATTCGGAGGGCACCAGCCCGGCAAAGGCCATCAGTTCCCTGGGATTGGAAAACCGATTCATGTCCACCAACTCGGAGACCAGCGTCATGGCCGTGATCGTATCCACGCCCCGAAGAGTCCGGAGGCGCGCCACGGCAGGTGCAATGTCGGGATGACGGGACTCTTCCTCAATCCGAGAGTCGAACCGCTGCACCCGCTCCAGTTCCTGCTCAAGCGCGAGGACGTACTCCGCGAGAACCGCCTGCGTGTTGGCGTCGTCGAATTTCAAGGACCGGATCCAGTTCCAGTGCACTTGGGTCCACGATCTCCCCTCGTGACGCCTTCCCTGCCGAAGGAGGAATTTCAGGAGGCGATGCCGCCGCCGCAGAACATCCTCCTTCGCGTCTTCCCGTGCGCGGACCAAGTCCCGCAGTGCTTCCTGTGTTGTAGAGGGAACATGGATGGAGGTGAGTTCCCCCATTCGGTGAAGTCTGGCCAGTTTCTCGGCGTCCCTGCGGTCGGTCTTGACACGGTCCCCAGCTTTTTTCGGGATAAGGGAGGGTGCGACGACATCGCAGGGAATCCCCCGGGAATCGAGGACCCGGTACAGTTCGAAGCCGCACGGGCCGGCCTCGTAAACACAGCGGACATCTCCGAACTCCTGAACCCTTGCCACCAACCGGTTGACTCCTTTGTCTGTGTTGGGGAGTTCGAAGCGTGCCCGAATGCGCTCGGGATCGTTCCCGACGGCAGTAACAACGATGCTTTCCTTGTGGACGTCCATTCCGATCCAGGTGATAGAATCGTGCATGACCGGTCCCTCCTGTATTGTGGCTCTGGTCGAGTTCGCGCTCGACTAACCCACGTTATTACACGACGGGGCCGGTCACTCCATAATGTCTAATAATGTCCACTTCATCTGCCGGATCGGTGGCCGATAACTGTCGATCGGGTGATCGGATCATCGAAAAATCGAGTGCCTGCGGGCCCCTTCCCGAAGAGCCAGGGAGTTTCGGAATCCTTGAGGGTCAGGAGGCGGACGAGGAACTGGCCGCTCTCGCCAAAGCGATTGCCCATCCTGTACGCGTAAGAATCCTGCGGCTTCTTTCTCAGGAGAAGACATATATATGCGGTAATATTTCGAAAAACATCCCACTGGCCCAGTCCACGATATCGCAGCACCTGAAAGTCCTCAAAGATGCGGGACTGATCCGGGGAACGGTCGAGGGCCCCAGGATTTGCTACTGCCTCGAACCAAGGAAGATTCGCCGGTTAAAGCTCCTGGTGGTGAGCGTATGAGGGGGTATCTTGGGTTGTTTCGTAAATAGACGATGAAAGAATCCTGTCGAAAGGATCTGACAATGAGAAAGCTTGAAATATACGAGCTGCCGATCTGTTGTCCCACCGGGGTGTGCGGGCCGGCGCCCGACCCCGCTCTCGCGAAACTTCAGGAGGACATCCTCCGATGGAAGAAGGCGGGTGTCATCGTGGAGCGAATGGCGATCAACCAGGTCCCGCAGCGGTTCATGGCGAACCCCACGGTGGTCGAACTGCTGACCCGGGAAGGACAGGAGGTCCTTCCGGTCGCGCTACTCGACGGGAAGGTCGTCTGCAAGGGGAAATACCCGACATTTGACCAGGTCACCCGGGAGGGGATCTATCGTAGGAAATTTCTTTTTTCGCTCTCCGCGGCCAGGGGGGGCACGTGCCCTTTATAGTCGTCTTCTGACGGGCCCGGAGCATCTCCGTAAATATATTCTTATGTCTCATAAGCCGAAGATTATTAACACAATAGACGACAGCAATTCTCTGCCTTTCAGTCAGGGTGATGCTGCTTGGGCAAAGTGAAAAAGAACGTGGCTCCTTTCCCCTCTTCACTTTCGACCCAAATACGACCGGCGTGCGCGTTTACGATGCGTTTGACAATGGCCAGTCCTAACCCCAATCCAGTTTCCGTGCCAGCGGTTTTACCCCGGAATAATAGTTCAAACAGGTGCTGCTGATCCTCGGGGGAAATTCCCGGTCCCTGGTCCTTCACCGCAAATTCCACCTCACCCCCCAGGTCTCGCATGGACAGAACCACCCGGCCCTGAGGCGGGGAATATTTGATGGCATTCTCCATGAGGTTGCAGAGGGCCCGCTGGAATAAGATGGGGTCGGCCTGGAGGACGATGACCTCCTGGGGAAATTCCAGGTCTAGGGATATATCTTTGGCTTCAGCCAGAGGTTGGCAACGATTCATGACTTCCTGGCATTCCTTCTCAAGCTGAACGGCGCTGGGCAACGGCGTCAGAATGTGCAGGTCCAGGCGGACAAAATCCAAAAAATTGCTGATGAGCTTCTCTAACCGTTGGGCTGCCTGGTAAACGGTCTCCAGACAAGTGGCCTGAGCCCCGCTGAGTTTCCCCTCTTTCCCCTGACGCAGGCGGTTCAACAGGCCACCCATCGCCACTACGGGGCCTTTCAAGTCATGAGCAAACATTCCCGCCAGTTGGCGGCGCTCCTTTTCCATCTGTTTAATCGGGCCGATATCCCGAAAGGTTTCCACGCCTCCCAAAAGCTTTCCCTGATTGTCCCGCAGCGCTGAGGCGGTCAACATGACCTCGATTTTCTGACCTAAACGGTTTTGCAATATTGCTTCCCGGGAGACTGCCTCTCCGCTGACCATGGCCACCTTCAAGGGACATTCCCCTCCGCACATGCTGCTCTGCAATATTTCGCCGCAGAAATGTCCCAGGGCATCCTTCCGAGAGCTAGCCGTCAGTCTTTCCGCGGCCAGGTTGAGATCAGTAATGCGTAGCTTTTCATCAACGGTGATCACTCCATCCGCCATGCTCCGAATGATAAAGTGGGGCCAAGCCTGTAATCTGGTCAAGTCGGTACTTTTTTCCTTCATATTTTCTCCAATCGCAATAACTATCAAGTAAAGTTACATAAACTCTCTCCATTTTATAATTGTTATGACTCAATTCCTTTTCTGGCTGACACTCCCCATTTACAATAATGTTTAATTTCTTTCATTTCGGTTACCAGGTCGGCTTTGTAAAACAATTCTTTTAGACAATACCTCCCTGTCATGATAATTTCAACATTTCCAGGTTTATTTAGAGGCGGGCGATCCATTCCAGGTAGTCGAAAGCCCCACTCGCAGCGCATCCGGGATGTCGGGAATCTCCTCCCCGGTGTACGCATGGAAACCTTCGTTCCGCCAGTCCTTCATCCGCTCGACCAGTTCCGGCGAGATCATCCGCTCCCTGAGGAGCAGGGAAAGGACGTTGGCCTGGAACAGGCCCCGCAG
>Ga0209592_1000665_pt1 | contig 10689 bp, 9 predicted proteins | sample PPLLak2March2015_2_FD_187251 | JGI IMG/M metagenome (GOLD analysis project Ga0209592, IMG submission 187251) | Freshwater sediment microbial communities from Prairie Pothole Lake near Jamestown, North Dakota, USA - PPLs Lake P8 Core (3) Depth... | ecosystem: Environmental > Aquatic > Freshwater >... | reverse complement strand
GTGATATTGGAAACGAAGCGGAGGGGTGGATGTTGAGAAAGGGGTACCCTCTCAGAGCTGATATTATAAAAGTCCCTCATCATGGAAGTTCCTCTTCGAGTTCCCCGCTTTTTCTGGAAAAGGTAACGCCCGCGTATGCCATTCTGAGCGTTGGAGAGAGAAATATCGGGAAACTTCCTCATCCAGACGTATTGAAGAGATACAAACAATTGGGTTCAAGGATTTTGAGAACGGATAGACATGGGGCGATCACTGTGGTGACAGACGGAAAAGAGATTGACGTGAAGACATTTCTAAAGGGTGAGTTATAAGTCCTTCCCACAATTGACAATTAGCTTGGCTAACGATATTCTGTGAGAGTGTCCTATCGTCTGATGGTCGTGTAGTCTCATCGTCACGAAAAAGTACTATCCTCAATGACACAAAGGTTCTATAGGAGGTCGGTCATGGAACTGAAGACTGAGCGGTTGGAGATTCCAGAAGGGTGCAACGTCATTTTTGGTCAAACTCATTTTATCAAGACGGTGGAAGACCTTTACGAGATCATGGTGGGAGCCGTCCCTAATGCTAAATTTGGAATCGGATTCTGTGAAGCCTCAGGTGATTGTCTCATCCGTCTGGAGGGAAACGATGAATCGTTGAAGGAGGTCGCCAAGAAGAATTGTCTGAAGATTGGGGCAGGCCACACCTTTGTAATCGTGCTCAAGGATGTTTTCCCGATCAATGTGCTCAATGCCGTGAAGATGTGCCAAGAAGTCTGCACGGTCTTCTGTGCCACAGCAAATCCCGTTGAAGTAATCCTGGCTCAATCAGAACAGGGCAGAGGTGTCCTTGGTGTGATTGACGGTTCCCCTCCCAAGGGGGTTGAAAAAGAGGATGGGATTGCCTGGAGAAAAGACCTTCTGAGGAAATTCAAGTATAAACTGTGAAATAACAAACTCCAAGCACCAATCATCAAATAATAACCAAATTCCAATGACCGAAATTTCCAAAAAACATCCGATAGCTTTTTAGGCCGTTTGAAAATTGGATCATTTAAATTTATTTGGGATTTGGTGCTTGGTTATTGGAATTTAATTGATCGACTACCCCCCATTTTTCACCAAACATTCCAGGGCCGTGATATATTCCTCTGTCATGCAGGTGGGGATCCGATGCTTTTGCAGGCATTCGAAGCATTTCGTGGGTTCATAGAGGGGCGTGCTCACATATTTTTCCCCGCCGTCCGGCAGGAGGGTAACGATCACGCCTTTCTCCAATTCCATGGCCTTCTGGGATGCCCCCCACATCGCAGCCCCAGAACTGATTCCGCAGAAAATTCCTTCTCGGATCGTCAGGACCCTTGCCATTTCGAAAGCATCCTCATCTTTCACATTGATCTTTTCATCCAACCGGCTTGGATCGTAGATCTCAGGGACATACTGGGAGCTGAGGTTCTTGAGTCCCTGGATACTCGTATTTGGATAGGGCTCTACGCCGACAATTTTGATCTCGGGATTATATTCTTTGAGCCGCTGCGAGACCCCCATCAATGTCCCGGTCGTTCCAATCCCTCCAACAAACATATTGACCTTTCCCTTCGTCGCCTTCCAGATCTCTTCACCGGTCGTCTCATAATGGGCAAGCACATTATACTTATTCTCAAATTGGAGAGGCATATAATATTTAGGGTCTCTGGCCATCTCTTTAGCCAAATCAATCGCCCCGTCCATTCCCCTGGCCCCTTGGCTTAAAACGATCTTCGCTCCATAGGCAGTGATAATCTTTCTTCTCTCGATGCTCATCGTCTCCGGCATCACCAATTCCAATCGATACCCTTTCACCGCACAGACCATCGCCAGGGCAATGCCGGTATTTCCGCTGGTAGGCTCGATAACGATCTTGTCTTTCGTCAGGAAGCCTTCCCTCTCCCCATAGTCGATCATAAATTTCGCAATCCGGTCTTTCACGGATCCCGCCGGATTATAACGCTCCAGTTTCGCAAAAATCTTTACTTTTTTGTTGGGAACAATGTGGTTGATCCTCACTAAGGGCGTATACCCCACTAAATCGACCATATCTTTCGCTACTCGGTACATAGTTTCTCCTCTGCCTCCCTGCTACCCCCATGACGTGAATCGTGATTCGTGACGGGTGAATCCTGTCATAAGAAGTCTTTTGGAATGAACGTAAACAAACTCAACTCTCTCGTCGAACCACGAACCACCAGCACAAGCCACGTGATTAGACTTTAGAGCGTGCTCAAAATCTCGGCCCCATCGTCAGAGATGGCGATGGTATGCTCAAAATGGGCAGAGCGTTTTCCATCTGCCGTGATGACGGTCCAGCCGTCCGAAAGAACCCTGACCCCATAGGCCCCCTCATTCACCATCGGCTCCAGAGCAAAAACCATCCCTTTCTCCAATCTTGGCCCCTGGTGGGGGGCGCCAAAATTTGGAATCTGCGGCTCCTCATGGAGATCCCTTCCGATCCCATGCCCTACGAAATCTCTTACCACAGAGAATCCATGGGATTCCACCCATCTCTGAATGGCGAAAGAGATATCGTAAAGTCGATTTCCGATCATCGCCTTTTCAATACCGACGTACAGAGCTTTCTCTGTAACCTCAAGGAGTCTTTTGGCCTCTGAGTCTACCTCCCCCACAGGAAAAGTCATGGCTGCATCTCCAAAATAACCCCCGAGATTGACCCCAACATCCACACTGACGATATCCCCTGGTTTCAACTGGCGTGGGCCGGGAATACCGTGAACCACCTCCTCATTGACGGAGATGCAAAGGGTCCCGGGAAATCCCCTGTAACCTTTAAAGGCAGGGCGGGCTCCTTTGAAGAGGATATGTTCCTCGGCAACCCGGTCCAATTCCTTTGTGGTGACCCCTGGAGTGATCATCCCTTTCACCTTCTCAAAGACCTCCGCCACAATGGCGTTGGATCTCTTCAATTGCTCAATCTCCCGGGGAGATTTGATGATAATCATAGCCTTAATATGCATTTGAACGAAAGAATTGTCAACAATGAACAACCCCTGCAATTCAGACACCTATGCCGTGAGACATCAGACTCTTTTCGTGTAACAATTTCACCCATTCGGCCGCCCGAAGCCCCGCCTCTTACGGTGGCGAAACAATGTGCAGCTCAGGGTGAACCTCGAGCCAGTCTCCCGCATTCATGCGGGGGGAGTCGAGAGGTTCACTCCTTTGAGATTCTTTTGTTTATGCCAAGGGTGGAGTCCACTCCTGCCTGCTACGCCCATATGAATTTCCGAGGTCTAGGGTCTGACAGGTTGGGTCAAATATTTAACAACCCGTTTTCCATTGACTTTTCAACCTCATTCGGTAATATTGTTTAATACACTTCATTAAGGAGCCTTAGGTGATTCCAAGATACACCCGACCGGAGATGGGAAAAATTTGGACAGATCAGCGGAAGTTTGAAACCTGGCTCCAAATTGAACTTGTGGTCTGCGAGGCTCTCTCCCAATGGGGTCAGATTCCAGCAGAGGCCCTCCGAGAGATCAAGGAAAAAGCCTCCTTTGATCCCCATCGTGTTGACGAAATAGAGAAGGTGACAAAGCACGATGTCCTTGCCTTTTTGACCAATGTGGGGGAGTTTATCGGTCCCCTTTCGAGATATCTCCATTATGGCCTCACCTCTTCGGATATCCTCGACACCTCCCTGGCGCTGCTTTTAAAAGAGGCCTCTGACCTCATTCTTCAAGACATCCAACGCCTTCTGGAGGTCTTAAGGAAAAAGGCCTTCGAACATAAGGAAACCTTGATGATCGGCCGATCGCATGGCATCCATGCGGAGCCCATCACCTTCGGGCTCAAAATGGCGCTTTGGTATGATGAGATGAAACGAAATCTTATCCGCATGGAGAGGGCAAAAGAGGCTGTCCGCGTGGGTAAGATCTCAGGGGCTGTGGGAACATTTGCCCATATCCCTCCCTCCATTGAGGAATTCGTCTGTGGAAGATTAGGGCTCAAGCCCGCTCCCATCTCAACACAGGTTGTCCAGAGAGATCATCATGCTGAATTCTTCACCACCCTGGCCATCCTTGCTTCCTCGATTGAAAAGTTTTCTGTCGAACTCAGACACCTCCAGCGAACCGAGGTGTTGGAAGCGGAGGAATTCTTTTCCAAGGGACAGAAGGGCTCCTCTGCCATGCCGCACAAGAGGAATCCTATCTCCTCGGAAAACCTCTCCGGTCTGGCACGCCTTGTACGATCTTACAGCGTGGCTGCCCTGGAAAACATTCCCCTCTGGCATGAGCGTGACATCAGCCATTCCTCCGTGGAAAGGGTCATTGCTCCGGATGCCACGATTTTAATCGACTATATGCTCAACCGCATCAGCTCCCTGATTGACAATCTCATCGTCTATCCTAAGAACATGAAGGCCAATTTGGAAAAGATGGGAGGCCTTATTTTTTCGGAATCGATCCTTCTCCATTTGACTCAGAAGGGCCTTTCGAGGGAAGAGGCTTATGGGGTAGTTCAAAGGAATGCGATGAGGGTTTGGGAGAAGGGGGAGGATTTTAAAACGGTTCTCTCCCAGGATGAAACGATTAAGCGTCTCGTCCCTCAGAAGGAGCTGGACGCTTTCTTCGATCCCCGGACTCATCTGAAACACATCGATGATATCTTCCGGAGAGTATTTGGAGACTCCTAAATGAAGAAGGATCAGAAACCTTCCTCTGACCTGAGAGATCTTCTTCGAATCAAAGAACCTTCAGATCGAGGCGGAAAGAAACCCATTTTTAGAAAGACCCACTTTACGATCTGGTACTTTGTCATTGCCTTCCTCATTATTCTGCTCATCCAGAATTACATGATGACGAGGAAAACCGAGGATGTTATCCCCTACAGTGAATTCAAGGAATCCTTGCGGACGGGCAAAATCAAGGATTTGACCATCACCGTGGAATCGATCAACGGGGAGAGGGAGACGGAAAAGGGGGTCCGGGGATTCCAGACCGTTCGAGTGGAAGACCCGGACCTGGTGAAGGAATTGGAGTCTTACCATGTCCCGTATAAGGGGAAGATCGATAGCAAGTGGCTGACCAATATTGTCTCATGGATTATTCCTCTCGTTTTTTTCTTTATCCTATGGAGAATCCTCTTCTCCCGGATGGGACCGGAGACGAGTGTGATGTCCTTCGGAAAGAGCCGGGCTAAAATCTATGCGGAGAAGGAGAAGAAGATCACCTTTGCCGATGTGGCCGGAATTGACGAGGCGAAAGAGGAATTGAAGGAGGTGGTGGAGTTTCTTAAAACCCCGGCGAAATTTCAACGTCTCGGCGGAAAGATCCCGAAAGGGGTTCTCCTGGTGGGAATGCCCGGAACGGGTAAGACCTTGCTCGCCCGGGCGGTGGCCGGGGAGGCCAACGTTCCCTTTTTCTCGATCAGCGGTTCTGATTTTGTGGAGATGTTTGTCGGCGTGGGAGCAGCGAGGGTCAGAGATCTCTTTGCCCAGGCGCAAACCCACGCTCCCTGTATCATCTTTATTGACGAACTGGATGCCCTGGGAAAAGCCCGCGGCGTCAATCCGATGGGCAGGCACGACGAACAGGAGCAGACCCTCAATCAACTCTTATCCGAAATGGATGGTTTCGACCCCAATACAGGGGTGATCATCATGGCGGCTACGAACCGTCCTGAGATTCTGGATCCCGCTCTTCTCAGGCCGGGAAGATTTGACCGTCACGTGGTGGTTGACCGACCCGATATCATTGGCCGGGAGGAAATCCTGAAGATCCATGCCCGAAATATCAAATTATCTCCGGATGTCGAATTGAAAGTCATCGCTTCAAGAACTCCCGGATTCGTAGGTGCCGATCTTGCCAATATCGTGAACGAGGCTGCCCTCCTGGCCGCTCGGAAGAATAAGGAATCTGTAGAAATGCCCGATATTGAAGAGGCCATTGACCGGGTGGTGGCGGGATTGGAGAAGAAAAACAGGCTCATGTCGAAGAAGGAGAAAGAGATCGTTGCCTTCCACGAATCCGGTCATGCCATTGTCGCTTCCCTCTTACCGAACGCGGATCCCGTTCGTCGAATCTCGATCATCCCGAGAGGGATCTCCGCATTGGGCTATACGCTTCAATTGCCTACGGAGGATCGTTATTTGATGACCAAAACAGAACTCCTCGACCGCTTGGCCGTGTTGCTGGGGGGAAGGGTGGCTGAGGAAATCGTTTTTGGAGAAATCTCCACCGGCGCCCATAACGATCTTCAGAGGTCGACCGACATTGCGACCAGCATGGTGAAAGAATTCGGGATGAGCGAAAAATTGGGCTACGTCACCTTCGAAAAAGAAAAACAGCCTCTTTTCCTCCCCTCCTCCTTGCTCCCCACGAGGGAATATAGTGAGGACACAGCCAAACAGATTGATGAAGAGGTGAAGAAGATTGTGGATGAAACGTACCTGAGGGTCAAAGAAATACTGACAGGGAAGAAGGATAAATTGGAAGAACTCGCCCGTCTCTTGCTTGAAAAAGAGGTGGTCGAGGAGACGGATCTGAAAAAGATTCTTGAATTGCCCGCATCGAGCGCATGACGAAAAGGTTTTTTAAACATCTTCGAACAAAGATTTTTGCGGGGATTTTGGTCGTCCTGCCTCTCGGGATCACCTTCCTCGTTCTCAAGTTCGTTTTCAACACCCTGGACAGCATCCTCGACCCCCTGATCCCCAACATCAATATTTCTCTGTTCCATCGCGTCTTCCAACTCCCCGGGATAGGGATCATCAGCTTCTTTTTTTTGCTCTACCTGATTGGGCTGATTACCACGAATGTCCTGGGCCGCGAGCTGATTAGCTGGGGGGACCGTCTTTTCAAGACCATCCCCGTCGTTAAAAATATCTATACCTCTTCCAAACAACTGACCGATGCCTTCTCGGCCACGCAAAAAGGCTCGTTCCGTCAGGCTGTTTTCGTCGAATTTCCACAGGAAGGAAATTATGTCCTCGGCTTTGTAACGAATGAGTTGATCGATCTTGAATGGCAAGCGAAGGTGACCGTTTTTGTCCCGACCGCCTTTGTCCCGCCCCAGGGTTTTCTTCTCTTCCTTCCTAAAGAGAAGTTACTCCCTTCCCAATTGACCATCGAAGAAGCGATCAAGGCCATCATGTCTGTGGGAATCGTCACTCCTCAAACCCTATCGGTCCCATTGCCCTGCCCGGGATCCGAGAAGGATTCCATTAAAAATTCTGAAGGGTTGAAGTATCTTAATTTAAAAAATGAAGGAGGGCCGTGAAGATGACTGGAGTGATTCTTACGATAGGTGTGATTGCTGTAATAGCCATTATTCTTTCCTTATCAATTGCCCTTGGCGCGGGTCCAGCGGCACTGATCGTCTCATTGATTTCTATCGCCATTTCTGTCATCGCCTACCACCGCACCGGGGGAACCGCAGAGCTGATGCGAAAGATTGAATCAACTACCCCGTCCGAAGACCTAAAGAAACAAATGGACGCTTTGACGACGATCACCGATGCCCTGAGAGAAAAAACGGCCGATGCCCTCGACCGGTTGGAAAAGGTCATCCGGAAAACAGAAAAAGGGGAATAGACCTAAGGGCATAAATCAATGTCAAATGCCAAAGTTCAAATGCCAAAGTTCAAGTTCCGAATCTTACGGACTCACGACGAATGAATTCTAAAAATTCAGATTTTGATATTTGGCATTGACTTGAGCTTTGATGTTTGACATTGCCATTACATTACACGTCTTCTATCAACATTGAGGTATCCATGGAGAAACCTTTAAAAATCCTGTTTGCAACGCCCGAGGCTGTTCCCTTTGCCAAGACAGGAGGTTTGGCGGATGTAGCTGGGGCCCTTCCTAAATCCCTCCAGGCAATGGGATGTGAAGTGAAGGTCGTGATGCCGTATTACCGAATGGTGAAAAACTCAGGGCTTCCCCATCAATATTTGGGCGAGGGGATCGAGGTTTCCCTCGGAGAGGAGAAGCTCAAGGCGGATATCTACCAAGGTCACCTGAATCAGGACATCCCGGTTTATTTCATCGGTCGAGAAGAATTTTTTGACAGAGAGTATCTCTACAGTACTCCCAAAGGCGATTACTTCGACAATGCAGAGCGATTTATTTTCTTCTCAAAGGCCGTGCTCAACTTTTGTCAGCGCTTGGGGTTCTCTCCTGACATCATCCACCATCATGAATGGCAAACCGGATTGATTCCCGCTTATCTTAAATCGACATCCCATAACGATCCTCTCTCTTCCGCGGCGACGGTGTTCACCATTCATAATATCGCCTATCAGGGATTGTTCAAAAAAGAGAAGTTCTGGCTCACCGGTCTCCCCACGGAGATGTACAATCCCGAAGGAATTGAGTTTTGGGAAAGGATCAACTTCATGAAGGCAGGCATTGTTTATGCCGATGCTGTCAATACGGTGAGCAAAAAATATAGCGAAGAGATCCAGACCCCTGAATATGGTTACGGCCTGGAAGGAATTTTGAGAAAGAGAAAGGAAAGTCTTTTTGGGATCCTCAACGGGGTGGACTATGAAGACTGGGACCCCTCCCATGACCCTCACTTGATCGCACGATACGATTCAAAAAATATCTCCGGCAAGAGGGAATGTAAAAGGGACCTCCTCAAGGAATTCCATCTTCCCCTTTCCCTCGAGAACGCCCCCCTTTTAGCGATGATTTCCCGGCTAGCCGATCAGAAGGGATTTGACCTTCTGATGGAAATATTGGAGCCCCTCTTCTCGCTCGACATCGGATTTGTCCTTCTGGGAACGGGAGAGCAGAAATATCACGACCTCTTCACCCAAGTCGCACAAAAATACCCTGAAAAGGCGGGAATCCGGATCGCCTATGATGACCGGTTGGCGCATAAAATCGAAGGGGGAGCAGATTTCTTCCTCATGCCATCGAAATATGAGCCGTGCGGTCTGAATCAAATTTATAGCCTGAAATACGGGACGATCCCCGTGGTGCGGGCCACGGGAGGGCTCGACGACACCATCCTCCATTATGACCCTGCCTCCAAAAAGGGAAACGGCTTTAAATTCACACGCTACGACGCCAAGGAATTTCTCAACACCGTCAAGGGAGCGATCGGTTTCTATTCTCAGCCGGGGCATTGGAAACAGCTCCTCCAGAATGCCATGACCGCGGATTTCTCCTGGAAGAGGTCGGCTGAGGCCTACCTCCAACTCTACCGAAAAGCGTTGGAGAAGAAGAGAGGGGAGTTCCCAGGTTAGAAGGGGATTGAAGGCCCGTATGGAGAAACGAAGATCAACCATCCTGGCAGGAGGAGTTCTGATTTCAATGGTTTTATTCCTTCCGGCCCTCCTCTCTGCCAAGAATCCTCCCCTAATCAATTTCAACCATCCCAGGCTGATTGAAACACGAGAATTGGCAGGCCTGACCGGTCATCCCTCGATTCGCATCATTGACATGAGAACGTCGGTCTCCGATTATCTCAAGGGCCACATTCCAAACGCCGTCTACCTCCATTTTGAAAATCTCCAGATTCCGGACAAGGGCACACCCGACCAGGCACCCGACCGAATCTGCTTGGAAAGATTGTTAGGAGACAATTTAAGCCTTTCCAATTCCATGTGGGTGATCCTTTACTCTGAAAAATCAAACCCCAATGCGACGTTCCTCGCCTGGACCTTGGACCACCTCGGCCACCAAAAAGTGGGCATCCTGAATGGAGGCTGGGAGAAATGGACGTCAGAAAGGCTTCCCGTCACTCAAGAGTTCCCCTCTCTTTCCCCTAAGAAATTTTTTGGAAAGGTGATTCAAGAGACGTTAGCTGAGAAAAAATGGTTGCTCCATCGACTCAGAGCGAAAAATGTGGTGACCCTGGACGCTCGGCCCCCCAACCAATACAGCGGCGAAGAAGGAGAAGAAATAAGGAAAGGCCATATCCCCGGAGCCAGGAATGTATTTTGGGAAACGACTCTAGAAGGGGAAGAGATAAGGGTTTGGAAGAAAAAAGAGGATTTGGAAAAACTCCTTTCAGAATCCGGAGTGACGAAGGACAAGGAGATTATCGTCTATTCCAGAGCAGGAAGGGAGGCAAGCCATCTCTATTTTACCCTCAAATATGGTGTCCGGTTTCCCAATGTTCGTCTCTACCGGGGATCCTGGGTAGATTGGTCTGCGGATAGGACCTTCCCGGTCAAGATCGGAATAGATCCTTGAAAGTATCAGAGAGCGAAAACTAGTTTTTCAGAGCTCTCATGTTTTTAACTTGACAATCGAGAGCGATTTATGTCATTAAACTATAAATTTTTTCTCTTTCAATTTTCCCGATCTTATAGCCGGTTCGGAAGGAAGGGTGAATGACTTACAAGACCATGGCGGTGGGAATGATCTTGTTCCTATCTTCTGCATGCCTGCCCCACCCAGGCTCTCTTCCTGAAAAAACACCGTCCCTTCCCCCCTCCGCAAAGGAAGAGGTTTCTCTTCTTGCCCCAACGGAATCGAAGAGTGTACCTTCTCAGAAGAATATGGCTTCTCAGAAGATTCCTCCCTCCCCGGAAGAGCCTCCGCTCCCCCCTCCTCCATCCTCTTCACCCTCCTCTGTACCGCCTCCTTCTCCATCCCCGACGGAGAGGCAATCGGTTTCGAGTTTAGATTTGCCGATCAGCGATGAAGCCAATGACGACTTCACCTTCGAGGTTCTCCCGGAGGACCGACCGAGG
>Ga0209592_1000664_pt1 | contig 10698 bp, 8 predicted proteins | sample PPLLak2March2015_2_FD_187251 | JGI IMG/M metagenome (GOLD analysis project Ga0209592, IMG submission 187251) | Freshwater sediment microbial communities from Prairie Pothole Lake near Jamestown, North Dakota, USA - PPLs Lake P8 Core (3) Depth... | ecosystem: Environmental > Aquatic > Freshwater >... | reverse complement strand
ATCGGTCCAAATGCGACCCTGATTTTTGAAATTGAGTTGATTTCCATCCAGGAGAAAAAATAAGATTTTTCGAACAAGGTCACAGGACAAACAAAGCATTTCTTCAATCTTAAGTTGCCAAAAGAAGGGTTTGCAACGGTGAATCCCACTCATTTCTTCACTCCGTCTCTAGCCCTGATATTCGTAAGAAAATTTACCCCCAAGACGTGGAACATCACGGACTGAGAACAAAGAGACCATGAAGCAGAACGTGATGAAGTTTCTCTCGAAGCTGAACAGAGAGGATCTCAGGGGCACCCTCTCCCGCTGCTGGTCGCTTAGCTGGCCCATGGCCTTGATCATGTTTTTTGAGTTCGTGATCGGGCTGACGGATGTTTATATCGCGGGAAAAGTGGGTCCGGAGGTTCAGGCGGCCTACGGTTTTGTCATTCAGTTCTATTTCATCTTTATTGTGATTGGTAATGCCCTCACGGTAGGGACGGTCTCCGTCGTCTCGAGACTGTTTGCCTCAGGGAAGGAAGAGGAACTCCATCGGACGATCTTCTCTTCTCTTGCCACAGCTGCTGTGATTGGAATCGTCTTCGTCCTCGGAGGGCTCCTCCTCACACCACCCATTTTAGGTCTTCTGAGCCTTCCCGGAGAGCTGAAACCCCTCGTCCTGCCCTTCATAAAAATTTATGCCACCGGTCTGCTCTTCCACTATCTTCTCATCAATAGCAACGGGATTTTGAGATCTTGTAATCGGATAAAAAAATCTTTGATGACGATGACCCTTGTATGCCTCCTCAACATCGCCCTCAATTTCATTTACGTGTTTAAGACGTCTCTCGGTTTCAAGGGCATCGCCTTGGCAACGGTCTCCAGTGTTTTCATTGGAAGCCTGATCAATTTGATCTGGGTTAAAAGGTTGATGCATTCAACGAAAAGCTTCGCCTGGGATCCTGTGAGAAGGGTCCTCCGCATTGGATGGCCCATCGGAGTACTCCAGGCCTTATGGCAACTCGCCTCGATGGTTCTCTTCTTGATTTTGAGTGCCCTGCCTGAGAAAAGGGTGGAGACGCTGGCTGCCCTGACGGCGGGTTTGAGAATCGAATCTGTGATCTATCTTCCTGCCTTTGCCTTTAATATGGCCAATGCTGTGGTCGTCGGGAATTTCTTGGGAGAGAAGAAAGAGAAAGATGCATTCCGAGGCGGGATGGTAACGGCCCTGATAGGCGTGGCAATGGTGATGATGATGGTCGTCGCGGTTATCCTGAATGCTCGGTGGATTGCCTCGGCCCTGTCGCCTGATGAGAGGGTCGTCCAGGAATGTGTTAAGTATATCTATATCAGCATGGTTAGTGAGCCTTTCATGGCCTGGGGTGTGATCCTCGGGGGAGGTTTAAGTGGAGCCGGGGATACAAAAAGTGTTATGACAAGGGTGGCCCTCAGCCTATGGTTAGTGAGAATCCCCCTCAGTTATCTCTTTGTTGTGATCCTTGGGTTTGGAGCCGTTTCGGTGTGGTGGTCCATGAATCTTTCCCAGTTCCTCCAGGCTTTTCTCATCACGAAGAGATATCTAACTGGAAAGTGGTTGCAGCCAATCCGTTAAACCGTAGTGGGTTTCGTCCCCGAGAATGCCTTAACCCCTTCATTTTCTTGAAAAAAAAAGGAGTTCATGTTAGTTTCTATTGCAATATGATTCAGTTGACCCATGTCTCTAAGACCTATCCGAGCCAGATTTCTGCCCTTTCTGATGTCACCTTGGAAATTTCAGCCGGAGAATTCGCCTTCCTCACAGGACCCAGTGGTTCCGGGAAAACGACCCTGCTCCGCATTCTCTACTGTGCAGAGAGGCCAACGAGTGGAGAGGTGATTGTCAACGGAATCCACATTACCCAGAAGGGGTTCCGAAAAATCTATCAATTGCGAAGGACGATGGGAATTGTTTTCCAGGATTTTAAGCTCCTTCGAGATCGCACCGTAGGCGAGAATATTGCCTTCGCTCTGGAAGTGACGGGTCATTCCTCTAAAGAGGTTAGAAAGAAGGTGTCGGAGATTCTGAACCGGGTAGGCCTTCAAGCGAGGGAGGAAGATCCGGTCCTCTCTCTTTCAGCAGGAGAACAGCAGCGGGTAGCCATCGCCCGGGCCCTGGTGAATGATCCCCCTCTCCTTTTGGCCGACGAACCGACAGGAAACCTGGATGACCCGATGACGGGTGAGGTGATGCAGATCCTCGCCCATCTCCATCACCGGGGAACCACCGTCGTTTTCGCGACCCATGACACCGATTTGATCCTGCGCTATCCCTATCGGGTCATCCATCTCCTTAGTGGAAGAAGGATGGAGAATTCCCCCTAGGGATGGGGTGGAGGGAAGCAGATGCTCTTCTTTCTCCGTTTTGTGATGCGACGGGCGTTCCAGAATATGAAGGGAAACCTCCTGCCTAATCTGACGACCATCGCCATCATCGGAATCTCCATGCTTATCTTCTCCTCCTTCTCCCTCATCGCCTTTAACCTCACCTCCTTTCTCAAAGCCTGGGAGGAGAAGATCGAAATCATCGCCTACGTTAAGAAAGGGGTTGCTTCAAGCGATGTGGAAGGGCTATTAAAGAGGATCCGCCGATTCGAAGGGGTAGAGACAGTGAAATATGTTTCCTCTTATGATGCGATGGCTTTTATGGAAATGAAGTTGGGCCATCAGAAAAATCTTCTCGATGGGATTCAACCCGGAATCCTTCCTTCTTCCTTTGAGATCCGTTTGATGAAGGATTTCCGAAATACCAGTAGCATGAAAGGGATCGTCACCCAACTGAGACAACTTCCACAGATCGATGAGATCCAATATGGCCAGGAATGGGTGGAGACCTTTCTCACTCTCGCCCATCTCTTCCGCATCACCCAGTGGGTCTTAGGGGGACTCCTCCTCATGGGGATTATCTTCATCACATTCAATACGCTTCAGCTGACCATTTCCTCCCGAAAAGAGGAGATCGAGATCATGCATATTCTGGGTGCCAGCCCTTCCTTTATTCAGGTCCCTTTTTATATTGAAGGACTCATCCAGGGGCTTGTCGGAACGGGTCTAGCGATTCTTTTCCTTTTCTATCTTCACTACGAGGTCCTGCTCTACAAAGTCTTTTTTCTCTACATCACTCCCTCGATGAAAGAGTGGTTGGCAGGGGTCCCCATCCTCTTCTTGCCTCCTGAAAGAATCGTCCTGGTGATCCTCGGGGGAATGGTGCTTGGGTTTTTTGGGAGTTTTGCAGCCTCGATGAGGTTCCTGAAGTATCGGGTGTAAGCGCTTCATGAAGCATTGGACATTTCTTCTGATCGGATGGGTCTTGTTAGGGTGGGGCTTTCCCGCCGGGCCAACCTCTCTTTGGGCCGCTCGGCCGGAGCAGATTGAGAAGGATTTGACCCAGAAGAGAAAGGATCTGAAAGAGATTCGGAAAGAACTCACCACCACTCGCGAAAAGGAGAAAAAGATACAGAAGAAAGAATCCTCTATTCTCGAGAGCCTCCATCAAATTGAAACGGAACTCTATCAGAAGGAGAAAGAATTAAGACAGATGGAATCCCAATTAGGCCAGACGAAATGGAGGCTTCAACAGGCAAAGCAACAAATCCAGGCCTTTAATCAAGGGATGGATCGAACACGAGGAGAGCTCTCCTCGAGATTGGTCGCCCTCTATAAGATGGGAAGGAGACCCCCAGAGGTATTTCTGCTCACTTCTGAATCCTATCTCGATCTATTAAAGGTCGATAAATATTTAAGAGTCGTCATCGATTCCGACGCCCGCTTGGTAAGCACCTTTCGAAATCAGGTCTCCTTGAAAGAAAAATATCACGACGAGCTGACCGAGGATCAGGTCCAGTGGCAGCGAAGTATCTCTGAAGTGGAGAGAAAGAAGGAGGAGATTAATAAGACGAGAAGGGCGAAGCGGGCTCTGTTGAAATCCATTCAAGGCCAGAAAGCCATCACTCAGAAACTCATCGGTGAATTGGAAGGCCGGGCCAAGGAGCTTCAAACTCTCACCGAAAAACTGGAACGAGAGAAAAGCCTTCTAGCCTATAAACCCGTCAAACCCGATTCGCATAAAGGGAAGCTCCTTCCCCCCATTCGAGGAAACATGATCAGCCAGTTCAAGGAGAGGGGACAGAATGGGATTGAAATCAGAGCCCCCATGGACGCTGAGGTCCGGGCCATTCTGCCAGGGAAAGTCCTCTATGCAGATTGGTTTAAAGGCTTTGGCAACATGGTCATCATCGATCATGGCGATCACACCTTCACGGTTTCGGCTTACTGTTCCCAACTGTTAAAGAAGGAGGGAGACGCGGTTTTTCAAGGGGAGACCATCGCCCGGGTTGGGAGCGCTGGGTCCTTGAAAGGTCCCTGTCTCTATTTTGAAATTCGCCATCGAGGGAAACCTCAGGATCCTATGGATTGGATTTTGAATCCAGAAAAAGCTGTGTCCCTCCACGAGGAGCCAAAAAGAGGGAAGAAATAAGGCGGCAAAAATCTCGCATTCAAAGCAGATTAGAGGTATAATTAAAAGTTGTCTGAACGCGGCAAATCCTGGTGAATCAGGAGATCCGTAAAGGAGGATCGTATGGATAAAGGCAAGGGAATGGGGAATGTCAAGATCGTTTTAGTCATCCTGCTGGTCTTTGGTCTTGGGATTTCGATTGGGTTGAGCCGATCCCCAAAGGTTTCAGCCCTCTCCACCGATGTCTATGAGGACTTGAAGATCTTTACCGATGTCCTCGGGCTCCTTCAAAAGGAGTATGTGGAGGAGACGAATTCGAAGGACTTGGTCTATGGAGCGGTTAAAGGGATGTTGGAGACCCTTGATCCCCATTCTGCCTTCATGCCTCCCAGTGTCTATAAGGAGATGCAGGAAGAGACCAAGGGGCGCTTTGAGGGATTGGGGATCGAGATCACCTCAAAAGAGGGTGTCCTCACGGTTGTCTCACCCATTGAAGATACGCCCGCCTTCCGAGCAGGAATCCAAGCAGGGGACCAGATTCTGAAGATCGATGGAGAATCGACGAAGAATTTGACGCTCATGGATAGCGTGAAACGATTAAGGGGACCCAGGGGGACCAAGGTGACGATCACCATCATGAGGGAAGGACTTTCCAAACCCAGGGAATTTACCCTGACCCGAGATGTCATTCCCATCCGGAGTGTCCGCTATGAACTGATGGAGAAGGAGTATGGCTATATTCGCCTCTCCCAATTTCAAGAGAAGACAGAGGGCGAATTTGATAAAGCCCTCAAAGCCCTGGAGAGCGAGAGCAAAGGAGCGATCAAGGGCCTGATCCTCGATCTTCGGAATAATCCTGGAGGTCTTCTGGATCAAGCGGTCAAGGTGTCTGACCGCTTGATCGAGTCGGGTCTCATCGTCTCCATGGAGGGAAGAAGAGAAGATCAGAAGATGAAATTCTATGCCCATCCTCAAGGCACGATCGCCCGTTATCCTCTAATCATCCTGGTGAATGGTGGGAGTGCCAGTGCGTCGGAGATCGTTGCCGGAGCCGTTCAGGACCATGGGCGGGGCATTCTGGTGGGAACCCAGACTTTCGGAAAAGGATCGGTGCAGACCATCTTTCCCATGAAAGATGGATCAGGACTGAGGTTGACCACGGCCAGGTATTTCACCCCCAATGGCCGTTCCATCCAGGCCAAAGGGATTCTCCCCGATGTCATTGTGAAGCCCGCCTTACCTGAAGAAGAGAAGATCGTCCCTCCTCCCAAACCGCCCGCATTGCCCGCAGAGAAGGATCTGGAGAGACATCTGATGGATAACAAGGAGAAAGAGAAAACCAAGAAAGAGGAGGTCAAGGAAAAGAAGCCGAGCGATCCACAACTGGAACGGGCTCTGGAGCTCCTCAAGAGCTGGGAGATTTTTAAAAGCACCGTCAAAGGGAAATAATGGCAAGAAGACAGCGTTCGAAAAGGGGAGGAGGTCGTCCCTGGTTGGGTTACCTTCTCTCCTTTCTTTTTGGATCTCTACTGACCCTTGCGGGCTACCTCTATTTAAGCCAAGAAAGGCCTCTCTCAAAAGAGGCCTTTTCTCAGAAAACCTTCCTCATCGATCAGATCATCCGAAGTCAATTCTACGAAATCGGCATCCTGCGAAAGGACATCTTTCTTCGACAATCCTTATCGAAGCAAGAAGGGGCTCTTACCTGGGAAGCGTCTGTCATGAAGATCCGCCTCGCCCGGGGCCTTCCTTTTTCTCTGATTGAAGAAAATCTCAAGCGAAGCCTCTCCAGGCTCGGGAAGCCTATCTCCCTCCGCTCTGTTACAGGAAAGGACTCTCTCGAACTCGAAATTAAGGTCCAGAACCGAACTACCCATCAACTCACCTTCCTCTATGCCAAACCTTCATTACCAAGACTTGCAGTCCGTCCCAAGGTCGCTATTGTGATCGATGACCTTGGCGGCGAGAATCAGATGTCTCAAGAGATCCTTCATTGGAATGTCCCTCTCACTCTCTCCATCCTCCCTTTCACTCCCTACTCCAAAGTCCTCGCTCAACAAGCTTACCAGAGGGGGAAAGAGGTTATTCTCCATCTTCCCATGGAACCCCATGGGTATCCCAAGACGAAGCCAGGCGAGGGAGTCCTGCTTCAAGAGATGGAGGAAGAGAGATTCCTGCGCCAGCTTTCCATGGATCTGGAGGCGGTCCCCAACATCAAAGGGGTGAGCAATCACATGGGGTCCCGACTGATGGAGGATCCTGGGAAGGTAAGGATCATAATGAAGGAGTTAAAGAGGCGAGGCCTTTTTTTCCTGGACAGCCGAACCACCCCACAGACCATGGGTCTCCAAATCGCAGAATCCATCGGCGTCAGGGCTACCGAGAGAAGTCTCTTTCTCGACCATTCGCAAGACCCTGAAGAGATCAAACGGCAACTGGAGAAGCTGGCTCAACTCTCCCTTGAGACGGGAAAGGCGATCGGAATCGGTCATCCTCATCCTTCAACGCTCAAATCCCTCAAAGAGATGATTCCACGGATGAAAGAAAGGGGAATTGAAATTGTTCCTCTCTCTTCTGTCGTGGAATAGAAAGGGGTATGAATTGTAAACTTATATCTCCTACTAAGTTGACATTATCTCCCCCCTATGTTATCCCCTATAACCTGCCATGGGGAAGATCGACTTCATCGAGAAAGAGCTCCAATCTTTAAAAGAGAGGGATCGATATCGTCAGATTCGATGGATCGAAGAAGGTCCTTCTCCCTGGGTGAGAATGAATGGGGGAAAAGTTCTCCTCCTCTGCTCCAATAATTATCTTGGCCTGGCCAATGATCCCCGATTAAAAGAGAAAATGCTTCGAGCCATCGAAGCATGGGGATGCGGGTCAGGCGGTTCGAGATCGATCTCCGGAAGCCTCGCCATCCATCGTCTGCTGGAGGAACGGTTAGCCCGGTTCCACGGATCTGAAGAGGCGCTCCTTTTCAACTCGGGATATTCGGCAAATCTCTCTCTCCTGACCGCCCTGATGGGGGAAGGGGATGTGATTTATAGTGATGAGCTCAACCATGCTAGCATCGTGGATGGATGCCGCCTCAGCAAAGCATCGATTCAAATCTATCGCCATCTCGACATGGAGCATCTGGAGTCCCTCCTCAAGGAAAACCAGGAGAAGAGGAGGAAATTGATCGTCACCGATGGAATCTTCAGCATGGACGGGGATGAAGCTCCCCTTCCCGAATTGATTCAACTGGCAAAACGATTCGATGCCCTGACCATGGTGGACGAAGCTCACGCCATTGGTGTCTTCGGGCCCACGGGCCGTGGCACTCTGGAACATTTCCAGCTATCACAGGAAGTGGACCTCCTCATGGGGACCTTTGGAAAAGCCCTGGGCTGCTTCGGTGCCTATATGGCGGGGAAGAAATCATTGATCGAATTCCTGATCAACACAGGAAGAGTCTTTCTCTATACGACTGCCCTCCCCCCTTCGGTATCTGCCTGTGTCTTGGCGAGCCTCGATCTCCTTGATGAGGAACCCGAGCGGAGAGAACGGCTCTGGATGAACGTCCATTATCTTAGAAAAGGTTTGAATCAGTTGGGTTTCGACACCATGAAAAGCCAGGCTCATATCATTCCTGTCCTCATCGGTGAACCGAAGATCACCATGGAAATGGACCGGAGGCTTCTTGAAAGCCGGGTCTTCGTCCAAGGGATTCGTCCTCCTACAGTTCCGGAAGGGAAATGTCGTTTGAGGGTGACCGTGATGGCAACCCACACTCGAGAGGATATAGATTTTGCTTTAGAGAAATTTGAGAAGGTGGGTAAGGAGCTAGGACTCATTTGATATTTCTTATGACCGTAAGTCATCCTCGAACCATGAAAATTGATAATCCCCCCTTCCCCCCCTTTAGAAAAGGGGGGATGGGGGGATTTGAAAGTTATCTTGAAGGCATTCACCCTTCCTGACAGCCGAAAGGCAATTCGACCATGAAGAAAATCCGAACGAGACTGAATATTCGGCGTCTTGAGAAGATCGATCAAAACGTGCTGTGGCATCCCTTCACCCAGATGAGGGATTATGGTCGAATTCCTCCTCTCATCATTGAGGAAGGCAAGGGGTCCTATGTGAAAGACATTTATGGGAGGTGGTATCTTGACGGAGTTTCCTCCCTCTGGGTCAATGTCCATGGTCATCGAAAAAAGGAGGTTGATCAAGCAATCGTCCGCCAGATCGGAAAGATCGCCCATTCGACCCTCCTCGGAATCTCAAACGTTCCGGCGATTGAACTGGCAGAGCAACTGATGAAGATCGCTCCTCGAGGGCTCGCTAAGGTCTTTTACTCTGATAACGGTTCAACGGCAGTGGAAGTAGCTCTGAAGATGGCCTTCCAATTTTGGAAACAGTCCTCCAAGAAAGATCCTAAGAAGAAAAAGTTCATCGCTTTAACGAATGGCTATCACGGCGATACGATCGGTTCAGTAAGCGTAGGGGGAATCGACCTCTTTCATGGGACTTACAAACCTTTGCTCTTTCCTACCTTTCGAGTAGCGTCGCCCTATTGTTATCGATGCTCTCTCCGTCGAGCCTATCCGAGCTGCAGGGTGGAATGTCTCAATCTTCTTGAGAAGACGATGAAAAAACATCACGCCGAAGTGGCAGCCCTTATCCTGGAGCCCATGGTTCAAGGAGCAGGAGGGATGATCGTCTTCCCCAAGGGATATCTCAAAGAGGCCCGATTCCTCTGCAATAAATATCATATCCTGATGATCGCCGATGAAGTGGCCACTGGTTTTGGTCGAACAGGAAAGATGTTTGCCTGTGAGCATGAGAAGGTGTCACCCGATTTGATGGCGATCTCGAAAGGGATCAGCGCTGGCTACCTTCCCCTGGCAGCCACACTGACGACAGAGGGGATCTATCAGGCCTTTCTCGGAGAGGCTCAGGAACTAAAGACCTTCTACCATGGCCACTCCTATACGGGCAATCCTCTGGCCTGTTGTGCTGCCTTGGCCAGTCTCGAACTTTTCAAGCAAGAGAGGATTCTCGAAGCCCTTCCATCGAAGATTCAGTTTTTGAAGAGGGAACTCCGGAGGTTTTATCAAATCCTTGTTGTCGGGGACATCCGGCAGAAGGGTCTGATGGTGGGGATCGAATTGGTGGCGGATAGGAAGAAAAAAACCCCATTTCCAATGGAAGCGAAGGTGGGTCTCAAAATCGTTTTAGAGGCGCGGAAGAGAGGAGTCATCATCAGACCCTTGGGGGATGTAATGGTCTTGATGCCGCCCCTCTCTATAACAAAGGAAGAGTTAAAGAGATTGACTCAGGTGGTCTTCGATTCGACAGAGGCCGTCTTGTCCTGACCTCCTAATAACAGGATGGCCAAGAGAGCAGCGATCAGGGCCATCACCGCACCGAAGGAGAAGGCCCACTTAACCCCTATTGCCTTCCAGATCAATCCCATCAGGAGGCTTGCGGGTAAGGCCCCCATTCCAATGAAGAAATGGTAAGCTCCATAGGCTGTTCCCCGCCTCGATTCCTCCACCAGGTCTGCCACCCAGGCCCTTTCCGTCCCTTCCGTCAGCCCGAAGAAAAGGCCATAGATGAAGAAGAGAAACCAGATGTGGTAAGACTGAGAAGCAAAGGCAAATCCCAGGTAGACCAGACCATAAACAGTCCACCCAAGGATCATCACCTTTCTTCTTCCTATCCTGTCAGAGAGGGCACCCCCTGGGACCGAAAAGATCGTCTTTGAGAGGTGGAAGAAGAACCAGAGAATCGGAATAGCCACCATATCGATTCCCAGATCCTTTGCGCGGAGAAGTAGAAAAGCATCGCTTGAGTTTCCCAGTGTGAAGAGCGCGATGATGACGAGAAAATATTTGAATTTTCTGTTCCATGATTTCCACTGAAGTTTGAAAGGAGGAGGGGGTGTCGTTTTCTGTCCTGCAATATCGGTCACTCCCCGGGCAAGAACCCAGAGGCACAAGAAGGCTGGAATGATGGAGAGGATGAAAACCACCCTGAGATTATCGGTCAGCGTGGCAAGGAGAAGAGCAGCGACGAGAGGTCCGACCATGGCTCCAGCGTGATCCATCGCTCTCTGGAAGCCAAAAGCCTTTCCTCTTCCATTCTCTTCACAGGATTGCGAGAGGAGGGCATCTCGCGGAGAAGCCCTTACTCCTTTTCCTACACGATCAAAAAAACGGAGAAAAAGGACGTGGTAGGCC
>Ga0209592_1000660_pt1 | contig 10720 bp, 7 predicted proteins | sample PPLLak2March2015_2_FD_187251 | JGI IMG/M metagenome (GOLD analysis project Ga0209592, IMG submission 187251) | Freshwater sediment microbial communities from Prairie Pothole Lake near Jamestown, North Dakota, USA - PPLs Lake P8 Core (3) Depth... | ecosystem: Environmental > Aquatic > Freshwater >... | reverse complement strand
CGTGACATACCCAAGATCATCAAGCTCTCGCAATTAACCTACGCCAAAATGATGCAGAACCTTTTTTGGGCATCCGGCTATAACCTCGTGGCCCTGCCGATTGCAGCTGGGGCCCTGGCCTCAAAAGGCGTCATTCTTCAACCGGCGGTCGCGGCCATCTTCATGTCGCTGAGCACGGTCATCGTCGCCGTGAACGCCTTGCTCCTGAGGAGGGGGAAGCCTTGAAACGAAGTAATAACCAAATATTCTGAGCATACCTAAGGAGAAAAAACATGGCTCAGTGCGGACGGGAAAAGGTCCTGATTGACTAGGAGAAGGTTTCTCGGTTATAATACTATTGTTCCGATAGGAATAGTAAGTACCCATAGCCAAGCCGACAGGGCTTGCAATTTTCTTCAGGAAGGAGGCTCTATCATGAAGAGAGCGATGTTGGCGCTTTTATTGGTTGGTTTTGTGGCGGTAGCCTTTCTGGCAGCTGAGCCGATAACCCTCAAAGGGACGCTCATCGACAACCATTGCGCAGGCATGGCCAAAGACAACCTGGCGGAATTCGTCAAGACTCACACCAAGGCATGCGCCATAATGCCTGACTGTGCCGCCAGCGGGTACTCGATCTTTGCCGACGGCAAGCTCTACAAGTTTGACGTGGACAGCAACAAGAAGGTCGAAGAGTTCCTGAAAAAAGACGAGAGCAAGCTCGAAGTCGTGGTCAAGGCCGAGATAGTCGGCGAAGAGCTCAAGCTCGTCTCCATCGAAGACCAGAAATAGCCTTGTCAGCGGGATTCGTTCGGGGACCGTCGTTGTTCACAACGCGGCCTAAGGGAGGAGGTTTATAAAAAGGAGGCGAAAAGATGGCCAAGATTAAAGTGACTCGCAAGGGCTATACTCGTAAGGGCGGCAAAAGGGTGAAAGGCACTACGTACCGCAGCAAAGATAAGGGCAAGCCAGGTAAAACGCCCGAGAGCAAAAAGTGGTACGAGCATGGCATAAAAATGGACTGGAGCAAGGACGACTCGGCAGAGACAAGACGAGACAAAGCGCTCAAGGCCCATAAAGGAGATGAACTGGCCACCGCCAGGGCTTTACAGGCTCTGGCCAACGTGACAACTGATCCCGAGACGAAAAAGCTGGCCGGAGAAGACGCCGATTATTTCTTCGCCAAGCATAAGTAGCACGAATTCCAATAAGGTGCGTTTTTAAGGCTGGCGGCGCCACAGAGCTCGACCTCTGGCGCCATATCAACCCAAGCCGATTCCTTCCCCAACGGCCGGCCGCAGAGGCCACCACTGCTTCATCTGAGCTTTTCAGGCCTGGGGACACTCATGGCCATTCTGGCTATCGCCGCGGGCGCGTTGATCGCGCTTGGGCAATAGGCTGAACGGACGATCCAGCAACGCAGACAGCGCCGCAGGCGTGGTTTGATCCTCTAGCCTGACCGCATCAAGAAGCGAAACGAGACCGTTCTTTTTTCTTTATCAGGTTTTTATTCGCCGGCCCGTTAATTATTTTCCCGCTACTGGAAAAGCGCGAACCGTGGCACGGGCAGTCAAAAGATTTTTCCATACTATTCCAGCGGACAATGCATTTTAGGTGGCTGCAAATTGGAGAATAAGAATGAATTCTACCTTTTTCATCTCGGAAAATGGCTTCAGCATGAGTCCCTTTTTTGATGACCGCGCCCTGACCGGGTCGCAGGTCATGCGGCCCCTTAATATTTTTCAACCAAGCGGAATACCGGGCGGCAACCCTAGCATTTTCACTGGCAAATTTTGGCAAACTTCCCACAGTTTTCCGTGCCGGATCGTATAATCTTGCCCACGCGTTGCGCTCGCGGTTTATTAAGCCACATATCACCAGGGCGCCGATTACACCATGCGTCAAACCACTGCCGGAATCCCCGGTAATGATGTACTCATTTTCTTTTTTTGGCCAGCGGCCGGCGTAGCCAAGATAATCATGTGCCTCCATGATTTGTCCTGACCAGGCAAAAAGAATTTTGCTGAATTTCAGCCGAGATTTGGCCCATTTTTTTAGCCGGGCTAAATGTAAATGCTCATAACCAACTTCCCCCACCCTATGATCCTCTCCACCGATTGTCACGAGTTTCTCTTTTTTATTAAAAGGCTGCGAGCGTATGTAATGATAAGGATAACCGGTTTCCCAGAGCAGGGCATGCGGAGCGTCTTTATTCTTTACCGTCACGCCGATAACATAGGTCCGATTGGGTGTTTGTTTTGTATGTATTTTACTCTTAGTTATAGGTGCGTTAGTCGCAATTACGATTGCCTTGGCGCGGACTTTTTTGCCTGCCGAGGTTTCTAATTTGCCGCGGTTAATATCGTCAATGTGTGTCTTAGTAAAAATCTGTCCACCCTGTTTTATAAATACATTGGCCAGCCCATTCATGAACTTAAGGACATGAAATTGGGCCTGATTTGGAAACAGCAAACATGGTCCGGTTTGAAAACTGAGCGGTGCCTTTTTTATTTTTTTGACATCAGCAAACCCAAGGCGATGCGCTATTTCTAGTTCTTTGTCGAGTGTCATAACTCGGTCATTAGCATGCAGAAATAAGTAGCCGGGAACACGCGCAAAGTCGCAGGCAATTTCTTCGGTCCGGCAAATCTTTTCAATCAGATCGATCGCGGCCGTATGGCTTTCCCAAACTAGCTTTGCCTTATTGATTCCATGCAGTTCAGCAATCTCGAAATAACGATTGTCGAAAGCGTTAGTGAGATGTCCCGTGGTTCGGCCAGTTTCTCCGCTCGCGATTAAACCATCTTCCAAGACGGCGACTTGCTTTCCTTTTTGGGCCAGCAAATAGGCAGTCATCAGGCCGGCAATACCAGCGCCAACCACGGCCACATCGACTGATATGTTTTTCTCGAGAGTCGGAAATTCTTTGCGTCGATCAGGGACAAGCCAGGACGATTGCGTAGCGCCGGAAGTCTCCTCTTCATAGTGAACCCTTTTTTTTGTCATTTGAGTGACCTCAAGATAATCATGTCGTTTTCAGTTGGGCAGTTTGAATGGGCGTTAATTTGAGTTCTATCTCCTCCCCTCGCCAGGAATGATAAAAACAAAGGATGTCGATGTCAAATCCAGCCGGAAATGGCAAAAGATGAGGATGGGCACGCTACCATAAGGAAGGGTTTGATGCCGCTTCTTCGAGCTCGTCAGGGGGACCATGACACCGACTTGGAGCGGGGACAGCAACGTCAGCTAATGCCCTGGCGCTTATGGGGAAGCACGACCAGCCCGCCGTGCATCTTGTCATGTCCCTCTCCGCAATAGACGGAGCAGTGAAAGTGATGGCGACCCGGTTCATCCGCGGTGAAAGTTATGACTTCTGTTTTTCCCGGCTCGAGCTTTCTGTTGAGGCCATAGCGCAGAATCTCGATCCCGTGGGTCACGTCTTCGCTCGTAATCTCAAGCCTCACCTTTTCACCCTGTCCGACGACTATTTCATTCGGAATGAATTCAAAGCGTCTCGCCCGGAGGCGGATCACACGCTCGCCCTCGACCAAGCTTCCGGATAATTGACTTTCGGGAGGAAGCCTGGTGGCAGAGGATTCTTCAGAAATCATCCCCATGATCTTATCGTACATCTCTTTCCGCAGGACACGCACAACGGTGCTCATGCCCTGGATGGCCCCGGACCAGCCTTCGGCCATCCCGTAGGTTTCCGGCTTGGCCACCGCTTCATCCATCGGCATCCACATGTCCTGAGGAAACCCGGGCACCCGTTTTTGAGTCTCCAGGGTTGCGGCCTCAGGGTGCCGGTGTTGCTGGCCCCCGTTCTGACCGACCAGGTTGGACACCTGCCGCTCTCGTCCCTCCAGTCCCATGCCGCGGCCCAAGGCTGGCCCGAGCTCTTCGGAGAGCGCATGGCCCTGGCGCACGATGCCCATCCCTTCCTCCATTCCCAGGCCGGTCTTCAGCTCGTGACCGGCGTGGGCGATCGGCCCGACCATGGAGACCATCTGGTTCATCATGTGATGGGGCAGATGACAGTGCAGCATCCAATCGCCCGGGTACTTGGCCTCAAACTCGACCACCCTTGCCTGGGCGACGCCGACGAGAACCGTGTTCTCAGGAAACCAGAGCGAGCTGGGGATACGGCCCCCTTCGGTCCCGGTGACAAAGAACTGCTGCCCGTGAAGGTGCATGGGGTGATGGTCCATGCTCAGGTTGAGGAAGCGGATGCGGACCCGCTCGCCGAGCTTGACCAGGAGCGGCGTTGTGGCCGGTCCCGCCTTACCGTTGATCGTCAGGAGGTTGAATTCCATGGACATCGTGTTGGGGATGGTGCTGTTCGGGAGGACCGCCCATTCCTGCAGGATCAGGCCGAAATCCTTGTCCACTCGGGGCTTGTCGGGAACCCGGGGATGAATGATGAAGAACCCGATGAGCCCCATCATCTCCTGCATGGGCATGTGGGCGTGGTAAAAGAAAGTGCCTTTCTGATGGACGGTGAACTCGTAGGTGTACATCTGACCGGGCATGACCTGGGGTTGGCTGATGGCCGGGACTCCGTCCATCTCGATCGGCACCTCAAGCCCATGCCAATGGACCGTCGTCGGCTCGGGCAGGTTGTTGTGGAAAACGACCCGCACCCGGTCTCCCTCGTTGACCTCGATCGTCGGCCCCGGCATGCTGCCGTTATACCCCCAGACATCGATGGCGCGTCCGGGCAGGAAGTCTCGCTTGAACACCTCGGCCGCGAGATGGAACACCTTGATGCCCTTTTCGAGGGTCCAGGCCAACTTAGGGATATCCGGAGTCTCGACCGCGACGGACCCGCGGGCAAACTGCTTTCCGGACTGCCCCTCCTGCGCGGCCGGCTGAGGCTCTGAATACCTGCCGGGTTGCGACCGGCCGAGGCCAAGCCCGGCCCAGCTCCCCAGGGCAAGGATCAAAGCCAGAATCGCTATAACCTTCACCTTGGCCATAAGTGTTAGTCTGGGCATCGTCTTACCTCCATCCACTCGCTTGGCCGGCCGGACCTCCGGATTCCATCGGGCCGTCCTGGACTGCTCCCTCGCCCGGAAATCGCAGGCCTCCGCTAAGAAGCATCCCCCGGATAACGACCAGACTCTGCCTCAGGTCAACCAGAGCTTCGATAAAGTCTATTCTCGACTGAAAAAGCGTCCGTTGGGCGATGAGGACCTGGGGATAGGAAGCCGTCATCTCGCGGAATCGGGCCAGGTAAAGGTCGTATGCCTTCTGGGCCCGGGGGACGATTTCTTGCTTATAGCGCGCCACCCTTTGGAGCGCCTTCTTATAATCGCGAAAGGTCGAATCGAACCGGGAGCGCAGGTTTAACTCTAGGCGTTTGACTTCGAACGCCTGTATCTCGAGCTCGGCGGAGGCCGCAGCGATCGTCCCTTGGTTCCGGTCAAAGAGAGGAAGCGAGACTCCTACCTGGAAAAGAGCCTGCATCTCTTGGGCTTCCTGACTGTATCCCAGTCCGCCCTTAACGATGACATCGGGGAAACGCTGGGACTTGGCCAGAGTAAGCAACGCCTTTGACTCCTCGACCCGGCTTCTGGCCAGTTTGACCTCCGGACTCTGCAAGAGGAGAGACTGGAGCAACTCCTCCTGGTCCAAAGGCCCCACTTCGGGCTCGAGCTCACCCGCCAGTGGGACTCGGGGAAGCTCCGGGTTTCCGACCACCGCGGCGAGGGCGGCCCACGACCTCTCGAGCTCGGTTTGCGCGTCCTCGAGGTCGAGATCGGCTTTTTCAGCCTCAACTTCAACGGCGAGCACGTCGGGCTGGTCGGCCTGCCCGATATTAAACAACTCTCCGGAGACGTCCACGGCGTCCTTCGAGATCCGGGCCAACTCGCGGCGCAGCTCAACGTTCTCCTGAGCCCCCAGGGCCTGAAAAAAGGCGACCCGGACATCATTGAGCAGGCGTATCCGCTGGAGCTCCAGCCGCGTCTCCGACTGCTCGACCTGCCGGCTCAGGAGATCCTTCCGACGACCTAGTTTCCCGGCGGTGACAATCCTCTGTTCGAGAAAGAGATAGTTTTGACTCCTCTGGCCGGGAGCTTTGAGGCTGAATTCCTCGGCCTCATAACCCAGGACAGGGTTGGGATAAAGGCCGGCTTGGATTCTTCGGCCGGCTGCCGCCTGGACAACCTGGGAGGCCTGGGCGATTGTAGGATTCAACTCTATCGCCATCCGCTCCAGGTCCTCGAGGCGGAGCGCGGCCGCTGAAGCGGACGCTTGCCTGTTGCCGACGAAATCCGGCTTCTCCTGAACAGAGAAGCCGAAGACCGCCCCTGTTATGGCCAGCCAAACGAGGGAACGGGCAATCGGTTTCATGGTTGAACTCCTTTCTTGCTACCACAAATTATACAGCATTCGTGGCTTCTGTTCTCTCGCCCGAAACTACAGAATCAAGACCGCGCCTCCGTCCTGGCATCCTTGACCTGCCTGGGGCGTTGGTATATAAGCTCATTCCTGAGTCCCGAAAAGGAGATCCCTCCATGAAAAGATTATCTATCTTGTTTGCCGGAATTTTCCTTCTCATTGCCGCCGCCGCGCAAGCGCAATATACGCCCTGGCTCTACTGGACATTCCTGCCCAAGGCGCAGATGGATGAAATCGTCGGCGAGGCTTCGGGCGAGACGGCCTGGCGGACCATCTCGGTGCTCAACGGCTTCAACAGGGACCGCTCGGCCGCTGAGTTCAAGGGCACATTTTTCGAGACACAGTACGTCGTCGACCAGCTCAAGCGTTATGGAATCGAGAAGGTCGATGTCGTCACTTACCCGGGAGGTGAAGCCTGGGATGGAATTAAAGGGGAGCTCTGGGAAGTGACGCCCCTCCGGCAGAAGCTGGCGTCTCACAATGATATGGTGCCCATGCTTGTCAACGGCAGCTCGTCCACAAAAATAACTGGAGAACTCCTCTGGATCGGACGGGGCACGGTCGAAGACATCCGCCAGGCCAAGGTGGAAGGCAAAATTGTCGTCACCGAGGGAAATGTCAGTGCGGTTCACGGCGAGGCCTGTCTCAGGCAGGGAGCCCTGGGCGTTATTGCCATCAGTCAGGGACGGCCGGACTCCGGACCTCTCGAACTTCCCTGGAGCAGCCTCGCCGGCCGCCGAAGGCCGCCGATTCCGGGCTTGGGCCAGGCCGAGCCTGCCGGCGCAGAGCCGCAGGCCCCCCCTCCTCCTTCCAGGTTCGGCTTTAACCTTCCCCTGCGCGAGGGAGAGCTCTTAAAAAGTCGGCTGCTTAGGGGAGAGACGATTACCGTCGCGGTCGATATCGAAACGGAGACGCTGCCCTACGACCTGGAAAACGTGGTCTGTGTCATCCCGGGGACGGAACCTGATTCCGGCGAGATCATCTTCTCCGCCCACCTGTTCGAGGGAATCGCCAAGCAGGGAGCCAACGACAACATTTCCGGGAGCGCCGCCATACTCGAGGTGGCCCGGACTCTGCAGACGCTCCTTTCCGACGGACGGCTGCCCCGGCCCAAGCGATCGATCCGTTTCATCTGGGGCCCGGAATTTGCCGGCATCGGACGCTGGGTCCAGGCCAATCAGATGATCATGGAAAAAACGCTCTGCAACATCAACATGGACATGGTCGGGGAGTGGTTGACCAAGTGCCAGGCCCATATGTGCTTGATGCGGACGACCTACGGAAATCCCCACTACATCAACGATGTCGTGGAAAACTACTATCGGTACGTGGGCGAGGGAAACCGGGAGCGCGTCCAGAACAGAAGCTTGTCCTATCCAGTGCCCAACAGGATTGTCGCCCCGTTCGGCGCGGATGAGCCCTTCTATTATTCGATCGAAACCCATTATGGCGCCTCTGACCATGAGGTGTTCAATGACTGGGGCGTGGGCGTTCCGGGCGTGATGATGATCGCCTGGCCCGACCCCTGGTATCATCTGTCCGGCGACTTGGCCGACAAGTCCGACCCGACACAGCTCAAAAGAACCGTGGTGATAGGCGCGGCGGCCGCATATACGGTCGCTTCGGCGGATGACGGAATGGCTGTCCGCATTGCCGCAGAGACAGCCAGCAACGCCACGCGGAGGCTCGGGCACCAACTTGCGGTCGGCCTTGAGGGGCTCAACTCGGCTGAGGCCGAATCCTTTGCCGACTCCTACAAATCCGCCCGGGCTGTTATCGAGGCGGCATTGACGAATGAACGGGAGACGCTCGACAGCATCCTGGAGCTTGCTGCCGATAGGGCAATGGTCGGCGCCTACATCATCGAGATGAAAAAAACGGCTGAGGCCGTGGCCGCCGCCCATCTCGCCGTCCTGCAGGCGCACATGGAAACGGTCGCGGCAAAACTCGGGACGAAACCCGTGGCCCCGGTTTTGTCGGACCTTGAAAAGAAGGCGGCCAAAATGGTACCGCGTCCGACTTCCAAGGTCAGGGCAGAAGGGTACCGGGGATACGCCAAGTTCATCGAGCAGGTCCCCAAAGAAGAGAAGGCGAAGTTTCCTTATGCGCAGCTCGGGCCCGGCGACTTCATGGGCAATACGGCGGAGCTCCATAGCCTGATCAACGGATCCCACAGCGTCCTGGACATCAAGAAGATGCTCGATGCTCAGTCCCAGCGGAAGGCCAACCTCCCGCACATCATCAACTACATCCAAGTCCTCAGGCTTGCCGGCCTGGTTGAGATCAAGGAGCTGAAATAGATTGTTCCTGGTCGGCGGCTAGGGTTCTGCATCCTGGGAACCGGCGGGTAGCTGTTTTTCGAAACCGTCGAGGGTCTTGTATTTTTTCCAGAAATCCCGGCTGGTCTTGGCCACGACTCCGCTCAGCACGAAAAGGGCGATGAGGTTCGGAATGGCCATGAAAGCGTTGGCGACATCTCCGATATAGAAAACGAGCTGGATCGAGATTAGGGCGCCGATGAAGCCCAGCCCGATGTAAATGACCCGGTAAACTTGGGTCACTCGGTATCCGAAAATGAATTTCATGCACTGCTCGCCGTAATAGTACCAGCCGATGAGGGTCGTGTAACCGAACAGAAAAGACCCGAGAGCGACGGTGATACTCCCGATAACGCCCGCCTCCGAGGCAAAGGAGGAGGCCGTAAGAGCCGTCCCCTGGATCGCGTCGGCGGCCTTGGTCGTCTGCCAGAGTCCGGTCGAGAGGTTGATGAGCGCGGTGAACGAACAGACGATGATCGTGTCTACAAAAACCTCCGCGACACCCATCAAACCCTGGTGGATGGGCGACTTGGCCTGGGCGGCGGCGTGGGCGATAGGCGCGCTCCCGAGCCCGGCTTCGTTAGTCAGGAGTCCTCTCCGGAAGCCCATCTGCACGGCCGTCTTCACCGTATAGCCGATGGCCCCGCCGCCCAAGGCGTAAGGCGTGAACGCATGTTCGAAGATGAGGGTAAAGACTTTCGGCAGCACGCTGATGTTAGAGAGGATGACGAATGTGCCGACAATGATGTAGAGGAAGATCATCACTGGGACGACCCGCTCGGCCACGGCGCCGATCCTCTTGATCCCGCCGATGATGACGATGCCGACGAGCACGGTGATGACGACGGCGCTGACGATCTTGGGGATTCCGAACTGGCTGTTGAAAACCATAGTCATCTGGTTGGCCTGCATCATATTGCCGGTGCCGAACAGGGTGGCGAAGGCGCCGCAGATGGCGAAGGCCGGGGCCAGGAAGGCGGCGAACTTCTTGTTTGTGAAGCCGTTCTTGATGTAATACATGGGGCCGCCGGCGATCTTGCCGTCCGGGTAATGTTCGCGGAATTTTACGCCCAGGAGGGCTTCCGAATACTTGGTGGCCATGCCCACGAACCCGCAGACCCACAGCCAGAAGATGGCGCCGGGGCCGCCTGTCGTTAAGGCGAAAGCGACGCCGCCGATATTCCCGTTGCCGACGGTGGCGGCCAGGGCAGTCGAGAGCGCCTGGAAGGCCGAGACATCGCCTTCCCGTTTCACTTTCTTCCCTATTCGGAAAAGCCCGGCGAACATGAGCCGGAAAGCGTCACCGAGATGGCGGAACTGGACGAAGCGCGTCCGGATGGTCAGCCAGATGCCCGCAGCGAGCAAGAAGAAAAGCAGAAACGACCAAATATTGTAGGCCGTCTTATCGACCCAACTGGCGAGGTTGTCCAAGAATCCTTCCATCGGCAGCTCCTTAAATGAAAAAGATCGAAAATCTTCGCACTTTTATGAACGCTATCTATAACATAAATCATCTCGGCCGTGCAATAGCCTGAATTGGCATGGTGAATCAGTGCTCCGCAGGGAAGTTGTCTTTGATGCGCCAAGCTGATAACATCATCAAGGTTATGATTCATTTTCTTGCGACCGTTATTTCGGCTGTTTGCCTTTTTGGGAGCTCTCAACAAGTGAACGTGCTGGTCTTTTCCAAAACAGCCGGTTTCCGCCACGAGTCGATCCCGGCCGGGATCTCGTGCTTGGAAAGAATTGCGGGACGGGCGGCTCAAAAGCCTCCTGACCCTCAGACTCTGGCCATAGGCGCCAAGGCGCCGGATTTTAACTTGATGGGCACGGAAGGCAGAAACTGGAGTCTCAAAGATTTTGGCAGGCACAAACTGGTGGTCGTTGTCTTCAGTTGTAACCATTGCCCGACGGCGCAGGCTTATGAGGACCGGCTGATCCGCGTCTGCCTTGATTACCAGGCCAAAGGCGTCGGGATGATCATGATTTCACCCAACAGCCCGAAGGCGCTCAATTTGGCTGAG
>Ga0209592_1000658_pt1 | contig 10730 bp, 8 predicted proteins | sample PPLLak2March2015_2_FD_187251 | JGI IMG/M metagenome (GOLD analysis project Ga0209592, IMG submission 187251) | Freshwater sediment microbial communities from Prairie Pothole Lake near Jamestown, North Dakota, USA - PPLs Lake P8 Core (3) Depth... | ecosystem: Environmental > Aquatic > Freshwater >... | reverse complement strand
CCCAATCAACCCGTACTCCCCAGCCGCAGCCCGAACTCCCGGCGAAGCAGCCACAAGCTCCCCGCCATCTGCAGGACGGTCGAGCCGACCGACAGGTACCAGATCCAGCGCAGCTCGAAGCCCGGCAGCCGCGACAGCAGGAACGCCGGGATCGCGACAATCACGATCCGCATGAACGAGGCGGCCAGCGCGGGCAGGGTGTTGCCCATGGCCTGGAACATCGACGCCGTGACGAAGATGAGGCCCGAGGCAACGAAGTTCCAGGACGAGATGCGCAGGTATTCGTCCCCGACGGCGATGACGGCGGGGTCGTCCGAGAAGATGCCGATGAGCGCGGCCGGCGCGATGTGTGCCAGCAACGCGAACAGCGCCATGCCGGTCGTGGCGATGAGCGCGGCGGCCTTGAAGGTCGCGCGCACGCGCTCGGGATGCCGCGCGCCGAAGTTCTGTCCAGCCACCGGCGCCACCGCGAAGCCCAGCGCGACGATGGGCAGGAAGCCCGACTGCATGATGCGCAGGCCGATACCGAACCCGGCCTGCGCCGGGGCGCCGAAGGGGCGGATCACCGTGTAGACCACGGCCAGGTAGATGGCCATCAGCGCGAACTCGGCGCCGGCGGGGAGGCCAATCTTCAACATCTCGGCCCACATCCGCACGTTGGGCCGTCGCCAGTCGGCGACCGAGAACGACAGGTCGGCCGAAGCGCCGACGAAATACGTCGACAGCCAGACGACGCCGATGAGGATGGCGATGAACGACGCCAGCGCGGCACCTGCCACGCCCATCGCGTAGCCCGTGCCCCATCCGAAGATGAGGATGGGGGCCAGCACGATGTTGATGATGACCGACGCCGTCTGTACGACCATGCCGGGCTTGAAGTTGCCGGTCCCGCGCAGCGCCGCGCCCATGGCCACCAGCGCGAACTGCAGCGCCATGGCCGGCACCATCCAGGCCAGGTACTCCACCGCCAGTCGCGTGGTGCCCTCGTCCGCGCTCATGGCGCGGGCGTAGACCCCGCTCGACGCCAGCGTCGCGACCAGGAAGATGACGCCCGCGACGAGGGACAGTGCCTGCGCCTGGTTGAACACCGCGTTGGCGCGCGCCTGATCCCTGCGGCCGGCCGCGTGTGACACCAGGGTCGTCGTGCCGACTCCGAGCATCTGGGTGGCGGCCAGTACAAGAAACATCAGGTTGCCGCTGATGGCCACCGCGGCCACGGCGTCGGTGCCGAGACGTCCCACCCAGTAGAGGTCCACCAGCACGTAGAGCGTCTGGAAGACCATGCTCACCAGCATGAAGCTGGTGGTCCTGAGCAGATGAGTGGTGACCGACCCTGTCGTGAGGTCCTGCATCCGGGGCGCCCACGCGGGTGGGCGCTCGAACTATATCAGGACCGGCTCAATGGACACCGAGATCGGATCGCAGGCCGTCACGCCGAAGGCGTTCAGGATCTCCTCCTGCCGGAACGTGAAGATGCCTTGCAGGTCGCGCCGGACGAAGAGGGCATGCACGAGCGCGCCGCCGAGCGGACGATAGCGGACGGTGTCTTCCACCCGGCTCCCGCCCGCGACGGGCGTGAACGTGTGGTGCCACAAGCGGTAAGGGCCCCGGAGCTGCCGGTCCACGAACCGGTGGGGAGGCTGCCACTCGGCGATTTCCGTCTGCCAGCGGATGGAGATGCCGTGCACGCGAATCCGGTAGTCGATGAGGGCCCCTGCGCGCATGGGGATGGGCCGTGGCGTCAGAATCGAGAAGTCCAGCCACGGCGGCGTCAACCGCTGCAGGTTGCCGGCATCGGCAAAGAAGCGGAACGTGGTCTCGAGATCCCGCGCCACGAAGAGCCGGGTCTGGAGCTGGTAGTCGCGTGGCATGCCACCGTTATGACGCTCGGGCGCGAGCGCACGTGGCAGAAAGCGGAAAACGGCACGGAAACAGCCGATAATGGGCCCATATGCGTCCCATTACCGAAATTGCTGACCACCTCGGCCTGTCGGCAGACCTCCTGGAGCCCTATGGACGGTACACCGCCAAGATTCGTCTCGAGGCGCTGGACCGATATCCCGAGCGGCGCGGCAAGCTGATCCTGGTCACGGCCATCACGCCCACGACCAGCGGCGAGGGCAAGACCGTCAACACCATCGGCCTCACGCAGGGCCTGGTCAAGCGGGGGCACAAGGCCGTGGCGGCGCTCCGCGAGCCCTCGCTCGGTCCGGTGTTTGGCCAGAAGGGCGGCGCGACCGGAGGGGGCCGGGCATCGGTCGAGCCCATCGACAAGATCAACCTGCACTTCAACGGCGACTTCCACGCCATCACCGCGGCGCACAACCTGCTGGCGGCGCTGCTCGACGCGCACCTGCATTTCGGTAACGAGTCGAAGCTCGACCCGCGCGAGATCCTCTGGCCTCGCGCGATGGACATGAGCGACCGGGCCCTGCGCCGTATCGTCACGGGCCTCGGCGGCCGCGACGGCGGGCCCGCGCGCGAGACCGGGTTCGTCATCACGGCCGCGTCCGAAATCATGGCCATCCTGGCCCTGTCGGTCAGCCGGGCAGACCTGCGCCGGCGGCTCGGCAGCATCGTCGTGGGGTTCAACACCGATGGACACCCGGTGATTGCCAGTGACCTGAAGGCCGTCGGTCCGATGATGGTGCTGCTCAACGAGGCGCTGATGCCCAACCTCGTGCAGACTACCGAGGGCGTGCCCGCCATCGTGCACTGCGGGCCCTTCGCCAACATCGCCCACGGCACCAGCAGCGTGCTGGCGCAGCGCATCGGCCTGCACCTGGCCGACTACGTCGTCAACGAAACCGGATTTGCCGCCGATCTCGGCGCCGAGAAGTTCTTCGACCTCGTGATGCCCATGTCCGGCCACGTCCCGGCCGCGGCGGTCGTCATCGTGACCCTGAAGGCCCTCCGCGCCCAGGGTGGCGCGCCCGACGGCGCGGTGGAGGGCGGCTTCCCGAATCTCGACCGTCACCTGTCGAACCTGTCGCGATGGGGCGTGCCGGCAGTGGTGGCGTTGAACCGCTTTGCCAACGATAGCGATACGGATCTCCAGAAGGTCCTGAACCACTGCCGTTCGCACGGCGTCGAGGCGGCGCTCTCCGAAGGGTACCTCAAGGGGGGCGACGGCATGACCGATCTGGCGGACCGCGTGGTGGCAGCCGCCTCGGCGAGCGATCCATCCAGGGTGACGCCCATCTACACGGCCGACATGCCCCTCGACGCCAAGATCAGGACGGTGGCGACCACGGTGTACGGTGCCAGCGGGGTCAGCTTCAAGCCCGCGGCGCGGGCGCGTCTCGAACGATTCGCGTCGATGGGCTACAACCGCCTGCCGGTCTGCATCGCCAAGACCCAGTACTCCTTCACCGACGACCCGAAGGTGATGGGGGCGCCCCGGGACTGGACGCTCACCATCAGCGACGTCACGCTCTCGGCGGGCGCCGGCTTCGTGGTCGCGATCGCCGGCAGCATGATGCTGATGCCCGGCCTGGGGAAGGTGCCGCAGGCGCACAAGCTCGACGTCGACGACGCGGGCCACGTGCTGGGGATGGAGTACTGACGCGGCTATAATCGCGGGCTGGGAGCAGGCGTGGAATACCTGATCAAGCAGTATCCCCTCGAGAGCGGCGCGCTGGAGATCCAGTACATCGAGGAGTACTTCGGCGAGTTCCCGCGGCGGAAGACGGCCGCGGAGATCATCAATCGACTGGGCGACCGCGAGTCGCTCATCCTGATGGCCGAGGCACCCCTCCCCGACGACCCCGCGTCGCTCGTGCCGGTGTCCTACAAGGTCGTCCACGAGATCCGCGCCGACGAGTCGGTGTCGAAGCTGCGCGACCTGGTCGAACGACTTCGGGGGCACGTGGAGTTCGACGGCCGCCGCGTGCTCTATTCCTGGATTGGCGCCACCCGCCGCGACTGGCGCGGCCAGGGGCACTTCCGCGCCCTCAGCGAAGAGTCCGAGGCGTGGGCCATCGCCAGCGGCTTCGAGGAGATCGTCGTCAAGACGAAGAACCGCTATCACGACATGCGCGCCGTGCTGGCGCAGCTGCAGTTCAATGTCGTGAAGTTCGAACCGAGCGCCGCCGACAATGCCGAGTCGAAGGTGTATCTCGCCAAGCACCTGCCGGCCGAGATCGTCCGCGATCACCGCAGCCGGCGCACGGTCGTGCACGCCGGCTAGCCGAGGGCCGGGTGGCGCTCGTGCCAGTCGGTCGCCGACTCGAACGCGCCGGCCACCTGCAGCACCAGGTCTTCGCGCCACAAAGGCCCGGTCACCATCAGGGCCATCGGCAGGCCGTCGACGAGGCCGGCCGGCACCACGGCGGCGGGATGTCCCGTCAGGTTCGTCATCGTGACGCTGTCGGATGAGGACGGCGCGAGGAACACATCGATGCTCTCGAACGTCGCGTTCATGCGCGTGGCCAGGAGCGTCCGCACGCGCTGCGCGCGAATGTAATCCACGGCGGGAATGAACCGCGCTGCGCGCAGCTGGTTGGCCCGGCCGTTGGTGCCCTTGTCCGCCAGCTCGTTGATGCCGCCGCTCCTGAGCAGCTCGTCGAACATCGCCCCGGCTTCGGCGTTGAGGATGGCGTAGACGGCCGCGGCCGGGAGATCCGGCAGCGAGATGGGCACGAAGGTTGCGCCCGCCTTGCGATAGACGGCGAGCGCCGCATCCAGGTGCACCTTGCGCAGGGTCCACGCCTGGCGCTCCTCCGCCGAGGCGCCATCCGGGGGCAGATCGAACTCGCGTGTCACGACACCGATGCGCAGGCCTCTCATCTCGCGGCTCCCGTTCCACGAGAACGGCACGGGGGTGACGGTGTCGTCGTGCCCGTCCGGGCCCACGAGCGCCTGAAGGACGAGAGCCGCATCGCCGACCGAACGTGTGATGGGACCCACCTTGTCGAGCGTCCAGCGCAGGGTCATGCACCCCGTGCGAGGCACGCGCCCGTAGGTGGGCCGCAGTCCCACCACGCCGCAGGTCGAGGCCGGCGAGATGATCGACCCGCCCGTCTCGGTGCCCACCGCGAAGCCGACCAGTCCGGCGGCCACGGCCGACGCGGGCCCGGCGGACGAGCCGCTCGCGCCCTTCTCGGGGTTCCACGGATTGCGCGTGCGCGCGCGGAACCACAGGTCGCCCACGGCGAGCTCGCCCGTGGACAGCTTGGCCACGAGCACCGCGCCGGCCTCGCGGAGGCGCGTGACGGCCGTGGCGTCGTAGTCGAACACCTGGGACGCGTAAGGTTGGGCCCCCCAGGTGGTGGGGATCCCTTTCGTCGCGAACAGGTCCTTGATCCCGTACGGGATGCCGTGCAACGGGCCACGGTAACGGCCCCCCGCGATCTCGCGATCTGCGGCTTCGGCCTCGGCCAGCGCCAGGGGTTCGGTGAGCGTGACCACGCAGTGCAGCGTCGGATCGTGGCGCTTCAGGCGCTCGAGGTACATCCGGGTGAGCTCGACCGACGAGACACGGCGCGCGCGCACCAGCGCCGCCAGCGTCGTCACCGGCGCGAACGCCAGATCCTCGAGGCGCGCGGGCCGCGCTAGGGCCGGGGTGGTGAGCTCCGGCAAGTCCACCGTTCCAGCCTGGCTCGACCCGTCGCCGGGCAACGCGCCGCCGCGAGGTCGGAAGCCAAAGGCAGGTTCGGTGTCAGATGGCACCGCGACGCTTCTCAACTGGGTGATGTTCGCGCGATTGCGTTCGACCAGCGTGCGCGCCTGCTCCAGATCGGTCGGGGGCAGCGCGAGGGCGGTGACCTGCTGTGCCACGCCCAGCATGTCGGCGGTCAGCGTCGTCGAATCCGGGGCGGCCGCTGGTTGTGCGATCGCGGCGGCGTTTTCGGCCAGCGTTGGCGCGGCCAGGCCGGCGGCGACCGCACCGGGCAATTGCTTCAGGAATGCGCGGCGTCCCCGCCGCGCGCGATCCGTGGATGGCATGCCCGGGATGATACGTTCAGTCGGCCCTGAGCGCCGCCACCGGATCCACGCGCGTGGCGCGCATGGCGGGAATCCAGCTGGCTGCAAGGCCCACGATCGCCATCACCGCAGCCACCAGCCCATAGGTCGGCCAGTCGAGCGGCCGCACGCCGAACAGCTGCGACTCGAGCGCCCGCGACAACGGGAACGCCGCGGCAAGCCCGAGCGCGAGGCCCAGCATCACCAGCGTGACGCCACGGCGAATGACCATCCCCCTGATGGCGCCGGGTGAGGCGCCCAGCGCCAGCCGAACGCCGAACTCCGTCCACCGCTGCGAGACACTGTAGGCGATGACGCCGTAGACACCGATCGCGGCCAGCAGCAGGGCGACCACCGCGAATGCCAGCAGCGCGGTGGAGGCAATGCGGGGGCGCGCGAGCGACCGACCCACCACGTCGTCGAGCGGCCTCACCTGCGACACGGGTTGATCGGGCGCCATGGCGCGTACGGCGGCCACGGCCGGGCCGGCCAGCGACACCGGGTCGCCCTCCGTCCGCATCACGTAGGTCATCATCGGAATCGTTCGCTGCGCGTTTGGCAGATACACCGTCGCCCGCACTTCGCCATCCAGCGTGGTGAGCCGCACATCCTCGACGACGCCCACGATCTCGACGGTGGTGGGCTTGTCCCATGAGTAGGTGAGCCGCCGGCCCATCGGATTCTCACCGGCCGAGAAGCGGCGGGCGAAGGTCTCGTTCACGACCGCCACGAGCGGGCGCTCGGGCGTGTCCCCGGCCTCGAAATCACGTCCCGCGAGCATCACGATCCCCATGGCCCGAAAGTAGCCCGGCGTCACGGGCCGGATATCGGCCACCGGGCGATCCGCGGCGGACGGTTCGGGTCGATCCGCCATCCAGAACGACGTTGCCGACCCCATCCCCGCCAGCGGCAGGAACACCGTGCCCGCCGCGTGCGTGACACCGGGAATGGCGCGGAGCCGATCGACTGCATCCTGGTGGAAACGCGCCACGCGTGGGGCGTCTGCCGGAGAGGCGGCCGACCGGATGACCTGCATCGTGAGCACGCGCGAAGGATCGAAGCCGGGGTCCACGGCCTGCAAGGCCAGCACGCTCCGGACCAGCAGCCCGGCGCCGGCCAGCAATGCGACCGCCAGCGTCACCTCGGTCACGACCAGACCGGCGCGCAGCCGGCCGTGCCCGGACTCGGTGGTGCCTCGCCCTCCGTCCCTGAGCGATGTCACCAGCGACGCGCGGCGGAGCGTCCACAGCGGCGCGAGCCCGCACAGAAGAGCTGTGAGTGCGGTGGCGCCTGCGGCGAAGCCGACGATCGGCCCGTCGAGCGAGACCTCACCCAACAGCGGGACCGGCGCCTGCGCACGGGCCGTCGTGACGATGAGCGTCTGCAGCCATGAGGCGAGCAGCAGTCCGGCCGCCCCTCCGGCCGCGATCAGCACAACCACTTCGGTGAGCAGTTGCTGCGACAGGCGCGCCGTCCCGGCGCCCAGGGCGGAGCGCACGGCCATCTCCCGCGCGCGCGTGGAGGCGCGCGCCAGCAGCAGGTTGGCGAGGTTCGCGCACACGATCATCAGGACGGCTCCCACCGCGCCGAGCAGCACGAGCAGGGCCGGCCTGATGTCGGTGGTGAGTTGCACGCGCAGCGGCACGACGTTCACGCTCCATCCCGCGTTGAAGTCCGGCTGCTCGCGCACCAGGCCCTCGGCCACGCTCTCCAGGTCGGCTTGTGCCTGATCGCGGGACACGCCAGGTGCCAGCAACGCCAGCGCCAGGAAGCCCCGTCCGCGAAACAACCGGTTCGCTGGCGTCAGGACCAGCGGGCGCCAGACGTCGGCGCGCTGCCCGAGGACCTCGAATGTCGAAGGCAGCACGCCGACGACGGTGGTCGGCTGGTCCGAGAGCGTCACCACCTGGCCGAGGATGTCGCTGCGCCGGCCGAACCGGCGCGCCCACAGGCCATCGCTGATGATCGCCACCCGCGACGCCCCCTCCGCGTCCTCGCCGGCAGAGAAGACCCGGCCCGTGACGGGCCGCGCGCCGACCATCGCGAGGAGGTTCGCCGAGACGACCATGGCCTCCAGTTCCTCGGGCTCGCCGCTGCCGGTGAGGTTGACGCGCGTCGGCGAGAAGATCGCCATGTCCTCGAATGTCCGGTTGCGCTCCTTCCACGCCAGGAAGTTCGCGGCGTTGATCACGTTCGTCGAGCGATTGAGCACGACGTTGTTCTCCCAGACGACGACCAGCCGCTCGGCATTCGCGTAGGGCAGGGGCTTCAGGAGCACCGCGTACACCAGGCTGAACACCGCGGTCGTGGCGCCGATGCCGAGCGCCACCACGAGGATCGTGCTGATCGTGAACACCGGAGCGCGACCCAGCAGGCGAAGCGCGTAGCGAAGATCACCGGAGAGGGTCATGGCTGGCCTCTTGGCGGTTCGAATGGCACGACGTCCGGATCATCGGAGCACCGAGAGCTTCAGGGCCTTGTCCCGCACGTGCGGATCCGGATCGATCCGCGCGCGATCGATCGCGGCATCCGCGCGGGCATCGCCCGAGAACACAAGAGCGACGAGCACCTTCTCGCGGACGTGCGCGTCGTCATCGGCCGCGGCCTCGAGCAGCGCGGGCACGATGCGCGGGTCGCGTCGCCATGCCAGGCCAACGGCTGCCTTCTCGCGCACGCGACTGTCCGGGTCCTCGAGCGCCTTCAGGAGGGCGGGCACGACCTTGTCTCCCGCGGTCAGGGCAATCTGGAACGTCGCGCGCTCACGCGCCGCCGCGTCGGGTGAACCCGTTGCCTCGCGCGCGTATGCGTCGATGCGCCTGGCCTCCTCGTCGATCAGGCGGGTCCCGATCCACGGACTGATATTCTCTGGCGTCATCGAAGCCTCGATGCCCTCGACCGCCAGCGAGGTCGACGTGGACGCACTGGCCACTGCCACGGCGGCGCACGCCACCAGCAGTGGCACGGCGCCGCGGGCGACGAGGCCCATGCGCCGCGGGCGGTCGGCCAGCATCGCGAGCAGGCGGCCCTCCATTTCCGACGGGTGCGCCATCGATAACGCCACAACCGGTGCGCGCCGGCCCAGGGCCTCTGACGCCATCGCCAGCAGCTCGGTGGCGTACCAGGCCGGCGGCACACCCGCGGTGAGCACGGCATCGTCGCACGCCAGCTCTCGCTCGCGACGCATGTCGCGTGCGGCGAGCCACGCCAGCGGATTGAACCAGTGAATGGCGCACACGGCATGGGCGAGCAGCTGCGCCTGCACGTCCCGGCGGCGGATGTGCGAGAGCTCGTGCACGAGCACGGCGTCGCGCCGCGCCTCGGGCCAGTTGGCGGCCTCCGACGGAATGAGGATGGTCGAGCGGGCGAGGCCGCAGACCAGCGGTCCCGGCACGAGTGGCGTCACGCGCACGTCGGGCGCGGTGGCGAGACCCAGCCGGCAGGCGAGCCGGGACGTCGAGGCGGCCCACGACAGAGGCGCGGGCGCCGAGCGGCGGCGAAGGCTCCACAGCCGCAGGTGACCGAGGGAAAAGAAGAGCGCGATGACGACCGCGCCGACCGCCCAGGCGAGGGCGGCCGCCGCCACGATGGAAGTGGCCGCGTGGGACGCAGCGAACGACAAGACCTGTGACCCTGGGGTGACCCGTGGATCGCCTCCTGGTGCCGGCCGCGAGCTCGCGCTCGTCTCTGCCCGCATCGGGCCCGTGACTCCGGACAGATGCCGGCCGTCCACCACCACCCAGCGTGGCGACGCCATGGTGATGAGCGGAAGCAGCAACACGGCAAGGAGGACGAGCCGCCACAGCGTGTGGCGCGTGGCGGCCGATGCCGTCTTCAGCGCATGTGCGGCGGCGAGGCCGCCGCCGAGCAGTGCCGTGGCCCGGAGTGCGAGCTCGAGTGTCATCATTCCTCTCGCCTGGCCTTGTCGATGAGCGAAGACAGGCGCGCCAGCTCGGCCTTCGACAGGCGCTCGGTCCCGATGAGCGCCGCGGCGGCCTGCGCGGCCGAGCCCTCGAAGAAAGTGGAGACCAGCCGCTTCAAGGCCGACTTGCGGGCGCGCTCGCGGGACACCTGTGGGAGATAGACGTAGCGGGGGCCCTGTTGTTCGTGCCGGGCATGCCCTTTCTCCTCGAGGATACGGAGCAACGCCCGGACGGCCGAGTAACTCGGCGGGTCGGGCAGCGCTTCGCGCACCTCGGCGGCGGTCGCCGACCCGCGCGCGTAGAGCACGTCCATGATCTGGCGCTCGCGGCGGGACAGCGTTTCCGGTGCCGTCATCGTGGTCCACTCCTCAACTGCCCGTCGCCGGGTTTCAACCGACCCTGCTTCAGCAGGTGCAGGTGCGCCTGGGTCAGGACCTCCCCACGAAAGATCACGGCATCGATGGCCCGGACGTTCCGGATGTCCATCAGGGGGTGCTCGGACAGGATCAGGACATCGGCAATCTTCCCCGCCTCGATGGATCCGAGTTCCGCATCCCGGCCGGCGCGCCTGGCCTCGCCAAGGGTCGCCTCCTGCAACGCCTGGCCCGCCGTCATCCCCTCGACGCTGGTGAGACGAACCAGCGTGTCAAGAACGTTGGAGCCGCCCGGTCGCGTGCCCGTTGGAAACGTCATTCGGGCAGGCAGCTCGAGGCCCACGAGGCGAGGGCCGTAGAACTCGCCGCGGTCGAGACCGCGCTGCCAGCGGTCGGCCTCCGTCCGAGACCACCCGCTTGCCCACATCGACGTCACGCCACGCGCCAGGAGGGCTCCACGCGTGTCGGTCGA
>Ga0209592_1000656_pt1 | contig 10733 bp, 13 predicted proteins | sample PPLLak2March2015_2_FD_187251 | JGI IMG/M metagenome (GOLD analysis project Ga0209592, IMG submission 187251) | Freshwater sediment microbial communities from Prairie Pothole Lake near Jamestown, North Dakota, USA - PPLs Lake P8 Core (3) Depth... | ecosystem: Environmental > Aquatic > Freshwater... | reverse complement strand
CTCGGTTCGTTTAAAATTCTGATTGCAATGGCCTTCAAAAGAAAATACCTCATATAAATATGCCTGAAGAAAAGCAACCTCATGGATTGGAATTGGTAACTTTACATTATTCATATTCATATTCATATTCATGTGATATATTTACTACAAATTCGATTCTTATTTGATGTTCTTTTAAATATAATTTTTATGGCCTTTTCACTTAAATACATTTTCCGGCATCTGAACTGCCACAACCCTGCCCTTAGCAGTAATGATACCATTCGCAGAAATTATAATTTCAGATACTACTTTTCTGCCTTTAATCTCAATAATCTTTCCTCTCAATTCAAGTTCGATACCAAGAGGTGTTGGCTTCAGGTAATCAACCTGTAATGAAGCTGTAACAAATCTGAATGGAGGAAGTGAATCATAATCTCTTCCTTCAGCTTTGTATGCAGCAAGAGCCGCAGTACCCGTTCCATGGCAGTCAATTAATGAAGCTATCAAACCTCCGTAAACATAACCTGGAATAGCAGTGTGATATTCTTTTGGTGTAAATCTGGTGACCGTTTCATCTCCATCCCAGAATGTTTTTATCTGGTGTCCGTGCTCATTTAATTTTCCGCATCCGTAACAATGAGCCACATCATCAGGATAATAATCTTGAATTGCTTTTTGTTTCATTATGTTTTACCTATGTCGATGTCTATGAGAATGATGACCGTGTTCTATGCTTATTTTTGATGTCGGTTCGCTCAATTGAATCAAATCACCTTTTAAGAAATTTTCAATTGCTTCTTTAACCATCATTTTTCTGGCAAGATAAACTTTGGTTTTAGGTGTATTGATTATATCAAAAGCAAACGGGCCAATATTACCGACAATAAATGCCTCAATTCCTTTATTTAAGAAAACCCGCAGGTTATTATGATTATGTCCTTCATCATTATTAGCATTTGCATTGAAGGTTTCAGTTTCTGTATTAAAAATGATATAATAATTTGCATGTCCAAATCTTTTAGCAATAGGACTTTCTAAATTTCTTCCGTCAGAACCAAGTAATATTAACATTTCTATTTATCTCTGTATTTATAATTGTTTACAAGTGAAGTAAGCGCTCTGGATTGCTGAGACAACGTCACCAACTTTATCGGAATCACCAATTTTATACGAAGGTATTTTTTCTTTTATTACCTCATATAGTTTATTATCCGGCTTCATCCCGACAGCGATGACAATGATATCGACATTTTCAATTTTCATTTCTTCATTAATATCAGAATTAAAAAAATGTACTATTGAGTTCTCAATACTAGTAACTTTAGAATTGGTGTAAACAGCAACATTATGCTTTTGTAATTTCATCAGGTTTAATTTACGGGTTACCATTTCCATATCACGTGCAATATCTTCCAGCATTTCAATGATTATAACATTATTTCCGTAATCAACTAAAGTGTTTGCGATTTCAACTCCTACTAAACCTCCGCCAATTATTACAACTTTTTTGTTCCTTGGTATGTTAACTTCATTTAATATCTCAGCCCATTTATATTCTTTGAGCCCATCTATTCTTGGAATAACTGGTACTGAGCCTGTTGCAAAAATTATCCCATCATATTTCCCGATAAGATCATCAGGCTTTGCTTCTTTGTGAATTAATGGAATGTCTTCTACTTCGTGCTTTAAATAATCAATCTGCTTTTGCAGGGATCCTTTTTGATAGGGTAAAGGTGCGAAATTAAACTGTCCACCTAAATCACTTTTTTCAAATATAGTAACCTGATGTCCCCGTTGATGAAGAGTAATTGCTGCTTCCATTCCTGCCATCCCTCCACCAACAACAGCATAATTTCTTGTTTCTTCTGCCTGAACAAGTGGTTCAAGTTCTCTACCCACTTCAGGATTTATTTCACATTGCAATCCTTTACCAATTTTTATCCTTCCTAAACAACCAGTTAAACATGAACTGCATGGACGGATTCTTCCATCAACGAGCTGTAAATATTTACCAACAAAATCAGGATCAGCAACAAGTGCTCTTCCGATAGCGATAAAGTCAGCTTGTTGTCCGCTGAAAATTGCAGTTATATCCGTTTGCTCGGTAATTTGTCCAACTGCAATTACCGGCAATGAAGTGCTTTGTTTAATTTTTTTTGCTAATTGCCAGGTAGCACCTTTAGGAATAAAATGATGCTGATAGTACCAGGCTGGTGTTTCACAGACATTACCGGATGTAACATGAATGGCATCGGCATTTTCCTTTTCCAGAAATTTTACCATCTCAATTGAATCATGAATTGTCAATCCACCTTCAAACATCTCATCACCGCTAAGTCTGATAATAATCGGCAGGTTAACAGCAGATTTTATTCCGCGAAAAATTTCCATTCCGAATCGAAGACGGTTTTCAGAACTTCCCCCATATTTATCATTTCTTTTATTGGCTAGAGAAGATATAAACTGAGCGATGAGGTATCCAAGACCAAATTGTAATTCAATCAAATCATAACCAGCTTTTTCTGCACGTATGGCTGCATCAATATATTGCTGCTGAACAGTTTTTATTTCATCAATTGAAAGAGTGGTCGGTTTTTGTCCACCGTTCGGGCACTGAATATCCGAAGATGAGATATAGACATTACCCGGTAATTTCGGGTTTGCCATCCTGCCGGGGTGATTGATGTTTGCGATTGCTTTAGCTCCGTTCAATTTTACGGTTTCAACTAATCGTTTATGTCCGTCAATTTTATCATCTGAATCAATTCCAATTTGTGTAGGAAGTTCACGTACTCGTTTATCTACATAGAAAGGCTCAAATATTACTGCAGAAACATGGTGTGATCTTCTATCCCAGAATGCAAGATGTCTGTTTGTAATGTTACCTTCGCTATCCCCGTATCCGGTTTTAACTGCGCTCATAAAAAAACTATTGCGAAGTCTAACATTTCCTATGTTCATGGATGTCTTCATAAAAATTATATTTAGTTAAAACTTTTTATTTCAAACAGATTATGATTAGAATCGCTGATAAAATAAGTTTCTCCGGAATTTCTTTTTCGAATAAAAGTTCGGTAACCATTCTCACTGGCTGTTTCAAATATTCTTTCAGCTTCGGATGATTGAAAACATACATGTCCGAATGTTGGGGATTCGATTTTCCCATCGATAAAAAGCTCAAGCTCAATACCACCGCAAGAAACACGTAGGATTTTTACTTCCTCGTTAATACCAAAAATGTTAAAAGAATCTTCCGGTTGTAAATTAAATGTCCTTTCAATTTTACAGTTAAGCACGTTTGTATAAAATGATTCTAAATCATTTTCAATTATATGTAAGCCAATATGTAATATTTTATTCATAAGATTTAATTTTTTAACTCATACTATCAGACTTGGAGAATGATCTTTCAATTGAATCAACAGAAACGATTTTATAATTGACTCGATTCGATGTAATTAATCCAACATCCTGTCCAATTAATTTCTGAAATCTTTTCCCATTTACTACCTTTGATTTATTCAGATCAAACAATGCACATTTCTGTTTACCACCGGCAGCAATTTTGCCATTCAATCTAATTTCTGATTTTAATGTAATGATACCATGATTGCAGTACTCTATGCACAAAACACCAATAGGCTTATCAAAAAGTTTTAAAAATTTTTTATAATGAATCTCGGTTGAAACAACAACAGGATATATGTTTTTCGATAGAAGCTCTGGAAGATTAAAATATTCATTGAATAGTTTTGTGCGTAGATCTTCAAACCATTTAATATAGACATTGTTATTTACATGTCCGGCAATGTCTATGTCATAGGTTTTAATTTGAAAATTTAGCTTTACAGATATCTGATTCATAATATCACAACATTCTACAGGAATTCATTTTTTCAATAATATATTGCTTTCGTAATAATTCTGCTCTCGTTTCCCTATAAAAAGGGTTAGTAACTATGGCTTCATCCACCGGGCATAAACTTTTGCATCTGGGTTCATTATAAATACCAACACACTCTGTACACAATTCAGGATTTATTTCGTAGATAGCTTCACCGGCAGATATTGCACTATTAGGGCAATCTTCATTACAAGCACCACAAATAATACACTGCTTGGTTATCATTAATGCCATTTTAATACCTCTAAAAAATTCGAATTAATTTATTAAGTGGACGAAATACTTAAATCATTTCAATATTATTCGTCGAGTTTCATTAACTAAAATTGTTTACCGCTTTGGTTGCTTTTAGAACAACAAAACCACCTTCACCATGTCCTTTTTTATAAGATTGGATACAGTTAATCGATTCCAATTTGCCAAAGACAGTCTGGATTATTTCAATATTTGAAAATTCGTTTTCCTTTAACAGCTTTATTACTTCCTCAGTGGAATAAAATGTAGCAATTCGATAAAATTTATTTTGTTCCTTAAAGTTTTCATAAGTTTTACCTAGCTGACTATTCTTATCAACAAGACCAATTATAAAACTGCCACCGGGTTTTAAAATTCTTTTTATTTCACAAAATGCTTTTTCAGCATCATCAACAAAGCAGATTGTAGTTACCATCAAGGCAAAATCAAAAGATTCATCAGGCAAGGGCAGTTCTTCTGCAGTACCTTTAAAAACGTTAAGCCCGTTATATATTGCAAAATAACGCATAACTCCGGACGGCTCTACTCCTTCTTTTATTCCAAAAGGAATAGCAAACCTTCCGGTACCAATTCCAATTTCTATCCCCTTTTTATTATTAGGAATAAAGTGTCTTACAGCCTCAAGTTCCGATTCATAAACATATTTATGTTCGGTAAACCACTCTTCGTATTCGACCATATGTTTATCAAACGATTCTGTTCTTGCCATATACTTTTCAATCATTAATCAATTGTGATAATTCTTCCCACGCCAATTTCAGTGTAGTTTTCTTTATATATTTCTTTGAACTTTTTTCGTGCTAAATCACCTGAGCAATGGCAAGGTCCAACCGAAATAATTTCCATATCCATAATTTCATTTACTTTTTTGCCAATATCCTTTTCAGTTTGATTGTGAAGGTGAAAACCACCAAGAACAAGGTAAATTTGTTCGTTTGGGAAAAAACTTTTAGCCCGTTCAAGTATTTTTACAATTCCCGGATGAGCACATCCGGTTATCACAACAATCCCTTTATTTGTACGAACAGCAAACGATTGTTCGGGTATTGCACCGTTAATCTCGCCAAGTGAAAAGATATTTTCCTGTATTTGCTGAAAAGAAGAAACAGGAACCGCTGTTACACCGGGTTTTTTAATTAATTCGATTAATTGTTCGGGAAATGACTGTGGGAAATAAACTGTTACATTCGAGTTTTTTCCTAAGAAATCACCTAATCCGCCGGTATGATCGTGATGGAAGTGAGATAAAAAAACAAGATCAACATCTTTAGGATCAATATTGAGTTTTGACATATTACTTAATAAAATTTCACCGTTATCACCAGTATCGAAAAGAAGTTTCGTTTTACCAATTTCAACTAAACAGGCAAATCCCCAGTCTGTTTGCAGATTTTTCACAAAAGGATTGTTGTCATATATGATTGTTATGCGGACTGTGTCTGCTTTGTTTTCATTTGTATTCTTTGTTTGTGCCATTGCCAAATTCCCTCTAAAAATTATTTGAACTATCAGAAGTAAGATTACAATTCCAGAGTTTATAAAAGTTTTCATCTCTAAATTTTCAAATCACTTAGTAAGTTTATTCTTTCTTCCACAGGTGCATAATCAATAATTAAAACTCCGTTTAAATGATCTATCTCATGTTGAATAACCCGTGCCGTAAGTCCACCTATTTCAGATTCTTTTTCTCTTTCGTTTTTGTCAAGGTATCGTACAAATATTGATTCCTGTCTTTTAACATTAACTCTCGTTTCAGGTAAACTCAAACAGCCTTCTTCCAAATAATCTTCACCAAAGCCTGTCAGGATTTCAGGGTTAATCATTGAAATTAATCCTTCACCAATATCTGCAATTATTACACAATCCAGACTACCAACCTGTGGTGCTGCTAACCCAATTCCTTTATGATGATACATGATTTTCGACATTTTATTAATCATATGTATGATTGAACTATTCACCTCGGTTACTGGTAAACAAATTTTTCTGAGCATAGGATCAGGATAATATTTTAGATTATACTTTTTCATATCAGTATCCTCTGACCAATTTTAACATCTGAGTTTTCTTCAATTAAAATTTTTAGATGATTTGGGAAACACAAAAGCATAGTTGAACCAATACTAAAGTATCCGCAAGGAGTGCCTTTTTTATAATTCTGCACTTCTTCATAATCGATGTGAATTCTGTTTACATTTAATGACCCTACAGCAACCATAGCAATCAGATAATCTTTTGTTTTAAATACAGAACAGATTGAAGCATTCTTTTTTACAGCTTTGCTGAACATTTCTATACCAAAAATATTTTCCAGTCCTATGTAAACAGGCAACCATGCTTTGCCTTCATTCTTATGCGTGTAGATAAACATTCCGTCAAATGGAGTTACCCAGAAATGTTTATTTGACGGATTCAGGTAGAAATTGAAATAATTATATCCTTTAAAGTGATTTGTAAAGCTGCCGGTGATATCATCTAAATTAACTTTCTTATCATTTTTAGAGACAAGTATTCCGTTGCTATTTATGTTTCCGATTTTTACCACTTTAGCCTCAACAGGACTTATCATTGCAGAATCATCCGGATCTACTTCTATGTCGGTATATTCACTAAACTTTTTATTTACACCGAGATTATCAGCTATCTTTCCTAATAACGAGTTCTTAGTAGAGAGTATCATTTTTCATCTCACAATTCTTTCACATTCTTCATCTGAAATATTTTTCTATTCTGTCAAACGCTTTGTTTATCATATCTTCCGGAACGCAAAACGATAATCGTAGATGTCCTTCACCGGTTGGACCAAAATCACTTCCGGGCGTGGCTGAAACTTTTGCTTCGGATAATAATTTTTTACAGAATTCCATTGAATTAATTTTAGTGTCTGAAAGAATTTTGGGAAACATCAGATATGCTCCGCCGGGTTTAACATATTGAAATACAGAGTTAAGCCGGTCGAGTCTTTCACACATAAGATTTCTTGCACTCAAATATTCCTTTCGGAATTTTTCTACAGAGTCCTGACTTCCTTTTAACGCTGCGAGAGCTGCATATTGAGAAACAACCGGTGCACAAATAGCAAACGGGATATGTGCTTTTTTTATTTGAAGTAATTTTTCTTCATCAGCAAACAGATATCCAATACGCCAGCCGGTCATTGCATAAGTTTTTGTAAATGTATAAGCTGTAATAACGTTCTTTTTTATTTCAGGGATTGAAGCCATACTAAAATGTTTCTCATCATCAAAAACAAAATATTCATAAGCTTCATCAACGATTACAGTCAGATCATTTTCCAAAACAATTTCAGATAGTTTACGGAGATCTTCTTCAGGAAAAACAGTACCGGTAGGATTATTCGGAGTGCAGAACATTATCGCCTTTGTTTTGGTAGTAATTGCTTTTTTAATCCTCTCGATATCTAAGGCAAAATTCTTCTCTTCTATCAAAGGAACCAAAACTGGTTTTGCTGAAGCAAGTTTGGCCTGTGTAATATGTGTAGAATATGTAGGCGTTGGGAGTATTACTTCATCTCCCGGATCAACAGTGGCTAATACAGTTACTGCCAGCCCTTCAATTGCCCCGACAGTTAAGATAATTTCGGAAGTTTTTGCATCAATATTATTATCACGCTTAAGTTTTTTCACAATCTCTGTTCTTAGTTCAGGTAACCCTTCGCTTTGAGAGTATCCGGCGGTTAAATTTTTTCTGATTGCATCAATTGCTGCATCATTGATATGCTGTGGAGTTCCCGAAGCCGGTTTTGCCCAGGACAGAAATGCTACATCATCATATTGCGCTGACAATTTCGTCATCTCGTGTATCGCAGATTTTTTAAGTTGACTTACTCTAATTGAACTTTGCATAATTACTTTCTTTAAAATTTTTATTCTACTTCCCATAAAAAACTTGATTAGGGTTTTAAGATTTACATCTTGCCCCAAAAAGTTTTGTTCCAACCCTGATAATATTAGCGCCCTCTTCGATAGCTATTTTATAACTATTACTCATACCCATAGATAAATATTTCATTTCAACATTCGGAATATTTAATGCTTTAATTCTATCGAATGCTTTTTTAGTTGCAATGAAATACGGTCTTGCATCTTCAGGATTTCCGAATCGTGGTCCCATAGTCATCAATCCTTTTACCTGAAAATTTGATAGATTATTTATTTTTAAAATCAGATCTTCAACGTTTTCAGGAAGCACCCCGGTTTTATTTGATTCTTTCCCGCTGTTAATTTCGATAAGCACAGGCATTATTTTATTTTCAACAGAACATTGCTTATCAACAGCCTGAGCTAATTCTAATGAGTCAATAGTTTCGATCATATCAAATAGTTTTACCGCTTTCTTAACTTTATTTTTCTGCAGATGCCCGATCAAATGCCATTTAACCTGGTTGCCAATAACCTGATACATTTTTTCTGCTTCCTGCACATAATTGTAGCCGATAATTTCTATCCCGGAATTAATAACCGCCTGCACTTCTTCAGGTGTTCTTGTCTTTGATGCGGCAACAAGCAACACATCGGATGGAATTGATTTGATAAGTTCTGTAACCGATTCTTCTATCGTAATATCAAGCTCCATTTCCCGACTCTGAAATATTTTCTAATCGTTTAATGATCTTAGCAATTTGCTTTTCAGCATTACACTGAGAAATTCTTTTACCTTCAAGTCCTGCTTTATGTATTTCTTTGTCGAAATTTATGCTGCCGAGATAATTAACCTTTCGTTTATTCAGAGACTTTTGCATTAACAAATCGGTTTCATTTGAATCAACTTTGTTCAGGATTGCAAAGACATTTTTATTCCCCATTAGTGCAGACATTCTTTTCACAATTTCTGCTATTATAAAAGATTCAAATGTGGGATCAACAATGACAAGGATAATATCTACATTCTTTTCAATTCCTCTTCCAAAATGTTCTATGCCTGCTTCCATATCTATAAGCGTAACAAAATTATCTTTAACTATAAAATCACGTGCGACTTTTTGCATCGGACCGTCGCAGCCTTCATAAGCTTCCTTTATTTTTCCAATCTGGAATAGAGTTAGATTTTTCTTTTTTACAGAATACTGTTTTGGAATTTCAGATAATTTTATTGCTTCTTCATTGATCGGCACTTTGTCGTTATTCCTGGTCAAAGGAGATGGATCATCAACCGGGCATGTTACTTTTTGTCTGCCGCCGAAAAAATCAATTAAAGGTTTGGGAGCTTTATCATTATTGGTTAATAAATGAAATAAACCTCCCGGGTTAGAAGCGTCTGCATCGAGTAAAATTACTTTGTAATTTTGTTTCGTAAGTTCATTTCCAATCAGAGAAACAATTGAACTTTTTCCGCTGCCGCCCTTACCACAAACTAAAATTCTTTTGTTTTTCAGAATATTCATTTTGCATTTCCTTTTTACTTCCTTTCCATTTCTGCCACAACACCGCTTCCATTATCAGGTACAGTCTCTTTATTTTTTGGTACCATTCGCAGGAAGTCACCATATTTCATCGGCTCCTCAAGTCTGCAGGACCAGACAAGTTTTTCAGTTCCGTCTTTATCCTTCCAGTAAGTAATATCCGGGCAGCCATCACACATACTTTGATCACCATTCGACATTAAATCAACGGGTTGAATAATCATGATTGACTGCATATATACTTTCTTAAAAATTCTGAAAGGATTTACGATTAAATATTTTAAATAATTGCCGAGTGCTTTTTTAATTCCTTTATCTAAAAACCACGTATTGAATAATGTCAGTCGTCCGAGACTTAAAGTTTTTGGTGAAGCATAAGAAAGATATTTGTCTTTTTTGTAGTGATATAATGTCATAACAAGTTCAAGAAACTTGTTACCGGCATATCCCAAAATTTTCTTTTTAGTACCAATTCTTTCTGAAAGAAGCCACTTAAAGTGATCAGCTTTGGCTGTACCATTTAGAAATGCAGCGGGAGTAAACTCAGGGAATTTTTCTTTAATCACTTTTACAGCATCCGTTGCCATCAAATCTGTAATTTCTTCTTTATTAGAATGATAATGAATATCATCCCAGACAATTTTTTTATCACCCGCATAAAAATCGAATGGTGTATCGGGAGTTATGTATCTGAACAAAATGAAAACCATTGTATGTACTATATCAATGTGCTTGTGTGCCCATTCAACAATATCGGGGAGATACTGAATAGTATCAAAGTAAACAGTCGAATTAAATGAACAGGTAATCCCTCCCCTGGCAGCTAACATTTCTGCATAATAGAGACGAAGTTCATTAAACTCTACTTCATTTTTGTTATTCCACTTTAAATCTCTGCCTCTGCCTTGCTTGCTGTCTATGTGAAAGGTAAACCCAAAGACGCCCGCTTTTTTTAATTCATCAAGAAGATCTTCTGTAAGTGCAATTCCATTTGTATTTATGATGGGTTTTAATCCTCTTGATTTTATATCAGCTACAAGCTCAACAATATCCGGGTATAAAAGCGGATCTCCTCCTGCGATTGAAATGCAATCAGATTTTCTTACAGATTGAAAAAAGTCCAGCTCACGTTTTACCTCATCAAGAGGTTTATGGGAGTTCTTAATATTT
>Ga0209592_1000653_pt1 | contig 10769 bp, 8 predicted proteins | sample PPLLak2March2015_2_FD_187251 | JGI IMG/M metagenome (GOLD analysis project Ga0209592, IMG submission 187251) | Freshwater sediment microbial communities from Prairie Pothole Lake near Jamestown, North Dakota, USA - PPLs Lake P8 Core (3) Depth... | ecosystem: Environmental > Aquatic > Freshwater >... | reverse complement strand
TTTGAGTTTAAGATTAGGTCCCTGTAACAGAATCTTTCACCTTAAATCAGGCTATGCACTTTTCAGCTTTAAATCCACCAAAACCTATGCACTTTTGAATTTTAAGTGACAAATCTCCGCTCAGGGTTGACAAACAGGTCATTAGGTCTTACAAAGTGAAGATTTTTGGCAAGAGGGGAAAATCAATTCTTAGGAGTTTTATATGAAGTGTCATCGTTGTGGCAGTATGATGGTTTATGAAAGATTCTACGGATCCCATGAGCACTATGTGGGATGGAGGTGTATCCTGTGCGGTGAGATTATCGATCAGGTGATTTTGGAGAATCGTCACGCAGGGTCGAATGGGGAGAATAGGGATAGAAGAGGAAAGTGAGGCGGATCATCCCTCTCTCTGCCGTTGCAAAAACCCGAGCATTCTGGTAAATTCATTCCATGCTTAGGGCAACCTACAACCGGTTCTCGTCCTTGTGTAGAAGCCATTGAAGAGTCTACTTAGAATAAATAACGCAATCCGACTCCTGCGGGGCTCAGGCCCCGTGTCGGTTGGACTCCGACCTCCGACCTCGTCTCCTTGCATTCACCCTTTTCTCGTGAAATGGAAGACAACCTTTTTCATCCTCCTGATGGTTCACCTGTCCCTTCAGCCCTCTTTCGCGCTTACGGGTGAAGAAATCCAGAAATCCCAGACCCTCTTAAAAGGGAAACCCATCGGTGAGAGAATTGCTTTCTGGGCGAGGCAATTTATCGGCGTTCCTTATGATATGAACCCATTAGGGGAGTACGTTTCCAAGGCAACGATCGTGTCAGATGAGAGGATGGATTGTATGTATCTGACTTTCAGAGCAGTGGAACTTGCCCTAAGCCATACCCCTGAGGAGGCCATTCAAGTTGCACTGGAGGGAAGATTCCATTCAAAAGGTGTTCTGAAGGATGGTCATGTCGTCAATTATGATGACCGTTTTGAATACGGGGAAGATATGATTGAGAGTGGAAAGTGGGGGAAAGAGATTACGTCGTCGGTTGGGAAGACGATGAAAGTAAAGGGATCAAGGGGAAGGGATTTTGTAGAAGTCCTCTCCTCCGATGCACTGATGCGGGGGACGAGAAGCTTAAAAAGTGGAGACCTCATTTTTTTTGCAAAAAAACCTGAGAAAAGGGAAGTCGGTGAAATCATCGGGCACATGGGAATCGTTGAGGTGACAGAAGTTGAGGGAAGAAAGTCCCGTAAAGAAGTATTTCTCATTCATGCCAGTGGTACGAAAGGGAAGGGCGGAGCAGTGAAGAAGGTTTTGCTAAAGGAGTACCTTGCAAAAATGCCTTTTATTGGAGTCAAAATCACGAGGTTTCGGTAACCCTCTCATTGTCTTTTTCTCACCCGCTGTTATCTCCAAAATTTTTCTATTGTCGTCAAGAGGGAAGAAAAGTATAATATTTATGGGAAAAGAAAAATGAAACAGGAGGCGAGAATCGTTTTATGATCAAGGCGTTCAATAAACATTATCGTAAGGCGATCGATCTGATAGAGAACTCTTCGACGAGTGAGAAGATGGAAATGGGGGAAAGGGTCATCGAATGGTTCCGGGATCTCCCTGAGGAGTATGTCATCTCTTTAGCCATGTTTTTCAATGAAGTGATCGACGATCTTGGAGATGAGAGCTTAGAAAAGTTCAATTTCAGAATAAAGCGAAAGAAAAAAGAGGAAGAGGAAGAAGAGGAGGAAGAGGATTCGGAGGAAGACGATTTCGACGACGAGGATTTCGACGACGAGGATAAGGAAGACTACTAACCCCTCAGGGGAAATCCTAAATCCGAAGCACGAAATCCGAAACAATTCCCGAATATCAAATATTCAAACAATATAGTTCAGAAACTTGGAATTTCAGATTTCGGTCATTCGAATTTGTTTAGAGTTTCGGATTTCGAATTTCGATATTCCGGTCTTATCGGGAGGCTGGAATGGCCCGATTATAGGCCCAGCGTTCCATCCTTCCCATCTCTTCCCTCATCGTTGTGGAGAGAGGGACAATATTTCCCGCCGAGATCACCAGATCATGTTCATTCATGGGTCGGCCCGAATTGAAGGCTTCAACCATCGCTCCGTTCACCGCCTGCTCAATCTCTGCTCCGTTAAACCCCTCGGTCACCTTGACCAACATATCTAAATTGACCTGGGATAAATCTGCGCCGTTTTTCTTCAGATGGATGGCAAAAATGGATTTTCTTTCTTGAGCGTTCGGTAACGTGACAAAAAAGATCTGGTCAAAACGCCCCTTTCTCAAGACCTCCGGGGGAAGGAGTTCAATCACATTGGCTGTCGCAGCGATAAAGACGAAAACGCTCTTTTCCTGCATCCAGGTGAGAAAGGAAGCAAAGACCCGAGATTGTGACCCCCCTCCGGCTTTTTGGCTTTGGATGCTGATGCCCGCCTCGATTTCATCGATCCAGAGAACACAGGGTGAGACAGATTCCGCCGTCCGAAGGGAAACCTGCAAAGCCTCTTCCGGCAGTCCAATGGTTCCGTCGTAGAGCCTGCCCATGTCAAGGTGGAGCAGAGGCACTTGCCAGAAAGAGGCGAATGCCTTGGCGCAGAGGCTTTTGCCACATCCTGAAAGCCCGGTGATCAAAACCCCCTTTGGGAGTTGCAGGCCGAAGGATTTTCCCTCATTGCTCAAAACTTTGGACCTTTTCTTCAACCAATCCTTGAGATTCTCCAGCCCGCCGATGTCCTCCAGAGCAGGCCGACGGGTCACCAAATTCAGGATCCCCGATTTCTTAATGAGCTGTCCTTTTTCTTCCATCACTGCATCGATCAAAGAGGAATCGATGGTCGTCTTTCCAATCAGAGCACTCCGAAAGGCTCTGGCCACTTGGTCGAGAGAAAGGCCAAGGGCGGCCTTTACCATACGATCCTTCAATTCCGGTGTCAGGGATTCCATTAATTTGGCGGCTTGGGGACTCCCGGAGACGATACCCATCAGGGTTCGCTCCACTTCAGTGGCATCCGGCATAGGAAGTTCATAGACCATCATGTCTCGCTTAAGCTCTTGCGGGACGACCAGAACAGGAGCCAGGATAAAAACCGTCGCGTATCGATTTCGAAGCGAGCGGTGAAGGTCCTTTAACTTCCTTGGAACGGAAGGGTCTGTGTTTAAAAAGGGATGGAGTCCCTCAAAGAGGTAAAGCGCTTGCTCCGGACTATGGATCACTTTGTCCAAAGCCTCAACAGGGTTCTTCGAATTCTCAATTTTTTCATTCTCTCCGGTCAACCCGTGAAAAGGGCTCCAGATGAAGAGTTTGGGCTTGGGTTGAAAGGTGGCGCTGAGTTCTTTGAGCAAGCCTTCTACCCGATCTTCTTCATCGGATTGGATATAGACGATGGAGGTCTTCGACAGGATGAATTTCTTCAGATCCTGCAAAATTTGTTGTTTTTTGGAGCTTTCTTCCATAAAATTAATAGAATTATACCTAAACTCATATTGAACGTCAATGTTATTTCCGGCCTGTTTCCGGCCTGTTATTTCCGGCCTGAAAAGGGCTTGAACATTTGCCCGTTCTCTAATAAAATTGAAACATCAGGAGAAAAACATGACCGTCAATATTGATCCGATCTTGATTGAACTGGGTCCCATTCGAGTCAGTTGGTATGGGTTGATGTATATTTTTGGTTTCTTCGCCTCCTTTCTCCTCGTCCGGTATCAAATGAAGAGAAAAGATTTTGGTGTCTCAAAGCTGGACGTGGAAAATCTCTATTTCTATCTGATCCTCGGATTGATCCTCGGAGCTCGGTTAGGATATGTCCTATTTTATGACCTCAAGATGTATCTAAAAGATCCTCTCGAGATCTTTGCCATCTGGCATGGGGGAATGTCCTTTCATGGCGGGTTGATCGGCGTCCTCATCGTCGGGATTCTTTTTTCGTGGAAGAATAAGAAGTCTTTTTGGAAAATTACTGACCTCTTGATCGTCACCGCTCCCATCGGATTGGGTTTAGGGAGAATCGGTAATTTCATCAACGGGGAGCTCTATGGCCGTGTGACTCAAGTTCCCTGGGGAATGGTCTTCCCAAAAGGAGGCTCTCTTCCTCGACATCCCTCCCAGCTTTATGAAAGTGCCTTGGAAGGAGGGGTTCTCTTCTTGATCCTCTGGTTTCTCAAGGACAAGAAACTTCCCGATGGCGTGCTTTTGGCGCTGTTTCTTTCGCTTTATGGTCTCTTTCGCTTCTTTGTGGAATTATTCAGGGAACCAGACCCTCAGCTCGGATTCATCCTGGGTCCCTTCACCATGGGACAAACGCTTTCGGCTTTTATGATTATCGGCGGGGTATTTCTCTTGGCTTATTTGAGAAGGAAGTAATCCCTGAAAGTTAAAACGGTTTGATCATTACTAAAATTTGAGGTTGGGAAGGAGAGAGGATAACACGAAAGGCCCTCTTCTTAAGGTGGCCTATTATTCGCACCCCTGTTCTTCGAGTTTCGGTGAAATTCAGCCTGCTTCTCAGGATCGGAAATCTTGGTTATGCCCCTCCCATGGCTCCTGAAAAAAGGGTCAAATTATTAATCACTTTCCTCACCCCTTTTATCCCTTTCACCATTTTCTCTAAGGCCTCTTTTTCCTGGAGAGAATAAACAATCCCATAAATCCGCACCGTCTCCCCGTCTTCCACGTTGTAAAAAGTGTGTTGACTCTCCACGCCGGCTTCAAGGAAAGCAGCCTCTACTTTGCGTTGGAGGGATAGTTTTTCCAGCTGTTTCATCGAATCGATCCCGCAGGCCCTGATGCCGTCCGATTTGGCGGCCTCCATGACCATTTTGGCGGCCGAATCGATGGTTAATTTATCCGTGTTCAGGACGAGATCGTAGAGATTTGGATTGAGCCAGTCTTCCTCAAAAGCAAATCTTAAAAAACCTCTCTTATCCTGGTCGGATCGATGAATCATCTTTTCGGCAACTTCTCTATCCACCTTTTTTTCTTCCATGACTTGCTGAACCCTTTTTTCCGTAGATCCTGTGACAAGGACATGAAGGGCACAATTAAAGGAGTTAAGAAGAAGTTGGCTTCCCTTCCCAAAGAATAACGCATTTCCCTTCTTTGCCACCTCAAAGATAACAGATTGTAACCGATCGAGATAAACTCTTGGTTTCTCGCTGAAGAACCTTTCGAGAAGGTGAGGCCCTTTTTCATCCAACTTCTTGACATCCGCGAAAAATCCCATTTCCTCTGCGAATTTAAGAAGTTCCGCTTCACCATAATACGTATAGCCCAACCCCTTTGAGACCTGTTGTGCAATCTGAACTCCCTTTGTTCCAGACATTTCGGAAATCGTGACAAAATACATGGCTATCAACCTCCTTTCTTCTGTTTCCCCTCTACAAACAAATTAAACACTGTGACCAAGGGTGTCAAGGGTGTTTTTTTGGGGCGATCATCGATCGAGCATCGAGCCAGCGATTCAATTCTTTCCTTGAAAGGATTCCTTCCTCCTCTACCACCTGACGGATCGTCTTCCTCTGATCGTATGCCTTTTTGGCAACCCGGGCTGCTTCATCATATCCGATTTTCGGCGTAAGGGCGGTCGCAAGGGCAAGGCTTTTTTCGATCATCTCTTCGCACCGTTCGCGATCGGCCTCCAACCCCTCGATGCATCTTCTTGAGAAATTATCGACCCCATTGGCGAGAAGACGAATGGATTGAAGAAGATTGTGGGCAATCAACGGCATCATCACATTGAGCTCAAAATTTCCGCTGAGCCCACCGAGCGTGATTGCTGCATCATTTCCAATCACCTGAGCGCAGACCTGAATCAGAGATTCAGGAATGACGGGGTTGACCTTTCCTGGCATGATGGAAGAGCCTGGCTGGGTTTCTGGAAGGCGAATCTCACCAATTCCACATCGAGGTCCTGCGCCCAGCCATCGGATGTCATTGGCGATTTTCATTAGACTGACAGCGGTTGTCTTCAAAGCCCCGCTCATTTCTACCGAGGCGTCCTTGGCCCCTTGAGCCTCAAAATGGTCGACCGCCTCCCGAAAGGGATAACCTGTTTTTTTTCTTATGATGGAGATTACTTTCTTAGGGAAAAGAGGGTGGGTGTTTATCCCTGTGCCTACCGCCGTCCCACCTAAAGGGAGCTCGGCAACAGATTCGATCGCATTCCAAATTCGACGAATGCCCGATGACACCTGCTGGGCATATCCCCCAAATTCCTGGCCCAGCCGAACGGGAGTGGCATCCTGTAGATGCGTTCTCCCAATTTTAAGGACAGGGTGAAACTCTTTTTCCTTTTTCTTAAGCGCCTTTTGAAGGCCTTCCAGGGCTGGCAGAAGTCTCTGCCTTAAGAGGAGCATCGAGGCAATATGGATGCAGGAGGGAAAGACGTCGTTGCTGGATTGCCCCAGATTCACATGGTCATTCGGATGGATCGGTTGATAGATCCCTTTCCGTCCTCCCAGGATCTCATTCGCCCGGTTGGCGATCAGCTCGTTGGCATTCATATGGGTCGATGTCCCGGAACCGGTCTGAAAGATATCCACGACAAATTCAGCATCCCATTTCCCTCCCATCACCTCATCTGACGCCTTCTGAATGGCCCTGGCCATTCGTCCTTCTAAGAGGCCCAGTTCGGAATTCACTTTTGCCGCTCCATATTTGATGAGACCCAGAGCATAGATCAATTCCCTCTCAAATCGCCAACCGCTGATGGGGAAATTATCAATCGCCCTCTGCGTCTGGGCACCATAATAAACCTCCTTGGGAACATTGACCGGACCCATCGAATCCTTCTCTATTCGGTACTCCTTGTTTGAAGCAGTCATTTTCCCCTCCCTTATTCTTAAGACATTCTATGGAAAAAAAATCGAATTAGCAAGGAGTGAAGCTCCCCGGCCATCCCGTCAGGACGGGACAAGCACGCGGGGGCCTTTCGATCCCGCGCTTCGCGGGACTCACGGCCCTGAGTATGTGGAATGGGCTTTCCGGGCACGCAGTGGCGAGCGTAATGCGAGCGGTGAGGGCCGGGGGAGGGGCAATTTCAAATATTTTTGGGAAGACTTAACGGATTCTTTCGGAAATACGGTTTTTTTGACAAGAAAATAGGGGATGCCCCTTATTCCTTTCTCAGTCCGTTCTCTGCCATCCTAATAAGGGATAAGGGATTTTTAGCATTGATGTTTTCGCACAGGCGGTGTAGATTCATACTAAAGGGGCGATAACGGAGGAATCAAAAGATGAGTGAGACAGGGGAAACTAAGAACATCGGCCTTCGGGGAGTCAAGGTAGCGGATACTCGGATCTCGGATGTCGATGGGGAGAAAGGGAATCTGATTTACCGAGGCCTCAATATCTGTGACCTCGTCGTCCATTCCACCTTTGAAGAGGTTTCTTTTCTTTTGCTCCATGACCATTTACCCAAGGCAGAGGAGTTGAAAAGGTTTCAGTCAGAACTCATTTCAGAAAGAGAAGTTCCTGAGACCATTTACGGATTTATGAGAATGATGCCGAAGTCCGCGCATCCCATGGATGTCTTGGAAGCCGCTGTTCCCATCCTGGCGGCTTATGACCCTCAATTGCATGACGAGTCGAGAAACGCCAATTTTAAGAAGGCCACCCGCCTCATTGCCAAGTTGCCAAGCATTGTTGCCGCATGGGATCGTATTCGAAAAGGGAGTGAACCGGTTCGTCCCAGTCCTGAACTCACCCATGCAGGAAACTTTTTATACATGCTGTCTGGATCTCTTCCGGATCGAGCGACCGCGCGGGATTTCGATATTTGTTTGATCCTCCACGCCGAACATTCTTTTAACGCTTCCACTTTTGCGGGCAGGGAGGTGGCTTCGACCCATGCCCATCTTTATGCTTCGATCGTGGCCGCCATCGGAGCCCTTTCCGGAGAGATTCATGGCGGGGCGAATAGTGAGGTGATGAAGATGCTCCTGGAGATAGGAGAGGTCAATCGTGCGAAGTCCTGGGTGTCTGAAAAGCTCCAAAAAGGAGGAAAGGTGATGGGCATGGGGCATGCCGTTTACCACACCGAGGACCCGAGGGCCTCGATTTTGAGAGGGATTTGCAGCCGGCTGGCAGATCATACGGGAGATCGAAAATGGTTTGAGTTGACAAAGGCGATTGAGGCCTCCACCCGGGAAGAGTTCAGAAAGTTGAAAGGGAAAGAAATCTATCCCAATGTCGATTTCTACAGCGCTTCGGTCTATCACATGATGGGGATTCCGACAGACCTCTTCACCCCAGTCTTTGCGATCTCACGGATCTCGGGCTGGGCCGCCCATATCATCGAAGAGAAGTTTGCCGAAGCTCAACCCAAACCCGAACTCTATCGCCCGGATGCAGATTATGTGGGGACCTATTGCGGTCCCGAAGCGTGTCCCTATATCCCGATTGAAGAGCGATCGAAATGATCTTCCAACACGATATCGTCATCGTGGGAGCTGGTCTGGCAGGACTTCGGGCAGCCGTCGAGTGCGTGGGCCAGGCCGATGTGGCTATTGTCAGTAAAGTTCTTCCCACACGGTCCCATTCCGGGGCGGCACAGGGAGGGATCACTGCCCCTCTCGGCAATGAAGAGGAGGATCATTGGGAATGGTATTTCTATGACACCGTCAAGGGGGGCGACTATTTGGGGGATCAGGATGCCATTGAGATCCTGGTCAAAGACTCGCCGCGAGCCATCTACGAGTTGGAGCACATGGGAGTCCCTTTCAGCCGCACTGCCGAAGGAAAGATCGCTCAACGGAACTTCGGCGGTCATACCCGGGATTATGGTAAGAAACCTGTGAAGAGGGCCTGTTATGCGGCAGACCATACCGGAAGGGTTGTTCTGGATACCCTCTTTGACCAATGCTTGCGGCATCGGGCCAAATTCTATTCCGAACAGTACCTTCTTTCGCTGGTGATGGACAAAAGAAGGTGTGTGGGCGTGGTGACCTACGATCTTGCTACAGGGCAACTCCATCTCCACCAGGCCAAGGCCGTCCTATTGGCCACCGGGGGCTGCGGAAGAGTGTACAAGACGACCTCCAACGGCAATGCTACCACTGGAGAGGCCTTCACTTTAGTCTACACGTTGGGAATTCCTCTCGAAGATATGGAATTTGTCCAGTTCCATCCCACCGGGCTTTACCCTTTAGGCGTTCTGGTGAGCGAAGCGGCCAGAGGGGAGGGTGGGGTTTTGCGAAACCGACTGGGAGAGCGTTTTATGGAGCGGTACGCTCCGACCGTAAAGGATCTGGCAGCGAGAGATGTCGTCTCCAGAGCCATTCTTACGGAGATTCGCGAAGGGAGGGGGATGGGTGGCAAGGATTATGTCCATCTCGACCTCACTCATCTTGGAGAGGAGAAGATTCAGGAGAAACTGTGGGAGATTGCCTCCTTTGCCAGAATCTACGCGGGAATTGATCCGGTTTACGATCCCGTTCCAGTGGCGCCCACGTGTCATTACATGATGGGAGGGATTCCTACAGACGTCGACGGAAGGGTGTTGGCGAATGAGAAGGGTTCGATTGTGCCCGGATTGTATGCGGCAGGAGAATGTGCATGCGTATCGGTTCACGGTGCGACCCGACTCGGCTGCAATTCACTCCTGGATCTGCTCGTCTTCGGCCGGAGGAGCGGGTTGGCCATGAAAGAGAAAATAAAGGGAGTTGGCCATGCGGCCGTCTCGACGGATGTTCTGAAATCATCAGAAGAAAAGATCAGGCGATTCATGAACACTCCCGCTCAAGAGAAAATCGATCCCCTCAGGAAAAAGATGCAGGCTGTGATGATGGATTATGGTTCGGTTTTTCGAAGTGAGGACGGGATCACAAGGGGGATTGAAGAGATCCGAAGCCTGAAAGCGCGTTACAGAGAGATTGGGGTGGTGAACAAGGGAAAGACTTTCAATTATGAATTGATGGAGGCAATCGAGCTGGGCCATCAGCTTGAACTCTCGGAGGTGATCCTCGTGAGCGCCCTCCATCGGAGGGAAAGTCGGGGAGCCCACTACCGGGAGGATTTCCCTTCGCGGGCGGATCGATACTTTTTGAAACATACCCTTGTTTTCCAAACACCGAACGGGCCAGAGGTAAGGTATAAACCGGTGAAGATCACCCGATTCCAACCCGAGGCGAGGGTCTACTGATTAGTATAAGAATTTTCACCCCCACCCTCGCCCTCCCCCATCGAAGGGGGAGGGAATTGGAGACGGGAATCATATTACCTTCTCCTCTGGTGGGAGAGGGATAGGGTGAGGGTGAAGAAGGAGATACATGCTCATCAAGCTGAAAATATTCCGCTTTGATCCGGAGAAGGATGAGAAGCCTCGCTACCAAACTTATGAGGTGGAGGCCGATCCCATGGATCGGCTCCTCGATTGCCTCAACCGAATCCGATGGGAACAGGATCCAACGCTCTCTTACCGGTGGTCCTGTGGTCACGGCGTCTGTGGATCAGACGGGATGAGGGTCAATGGCATCTGCTCCTTGCCCTGTCAAAAGTTGGCCAGAGAGTTTAAGGAGGAGATTCTGATTGAGCCCCTTCCGGTGTTTAAGGTGATCAAAGATCTGATCGTGGATCTCGATCCCTTTTTTGAAAAGTACAATTCGATTAAACCTTTTCTGATCACAAGAACTGCTCCCCCCGATCAGGAAAGGAGTCAGTCGGTGGAGGAACAGCATCTTCTTGAAAAAGCCATCCGGTGCATCCTCTGCGCCTGCTGTACGGCAGCCTGTCCCGTCAATCAGAATCCGGAGACAGCAAGCTACGTCGGTCCGGCTGCCCTG
>Ga0209592_1000648_pt1 | contig 10792 bp, 13 predicted proteins | sample PPLLak2March2015_2_FD_187251 | JGI IMG/M metagenome (GOLD analysis project Ga0209592, IMG submission 187251) | Freshwater sediment microbial communities from Prairie Pothole Lake near Jamestown, North Dakota, USA - PPLs Lake P8 Core (3) Depth... | ecosystem: Environmental > Aquatic > Freshwater... | reverse complement strand
TGTCTGCTGGCTCTCACTTTGGAAAATTGGAAATGTAAAGAGGATGATGAATAGAAGAAAAAGGCTGGAGGTCCTCGTCATCAGGTTTAGTATCTTCCATCCCATAATTTTCTAAAGTACCAGAAACATTCAAGGAATGTCAAGGATTGACAAGATTTTAACGACTATGATACTTTTACCCTATAGTTGATGATCATCTGATTCAATTGATAAACACTCCCGTGTTCCACTCGATGTTCGATTAAGCTCGTATCGCACAATTAAGTCAACAACAGGGTTGACAAACATGAAAAACAAGCCGCTTTCCATCATCCTCATTTTCATTTTCCTACTTTTCCTTGCCCATTGTACGGAAGGGAAAAGGGCCTCCGACTCAAGCCCTAAAGGAGATTATAAAACCATGCGGGAAGCGATGGTTGAGACACAAATAAAGGCGAGGGGGGTGAAAGAACCCCGTGTTCTTGCAGCCATGCTCAAGGTGGAGCGCCACCTTTTCGTTCCCAAAGATCTTCATCCCACTGCCTATTCAGATCAACCGCTTCCTATTGGAGAAGGTCAAACCATCTCCCAACCCTACATCGTCGCCTTGATGACTGAGCTTCTGGATCTTAAGGGAAATGAGAAGGTTCTGGAGGTAGGAACCGGATCAGGTTATCAGGCGGCCATCCTGGCTGAGCTGGCCAAAGAAGTTTATACCATCGAGATCATCGAAAAGCTCGCCACCTCTGCCGAAAGACTCCTTTTCGATCTGGGTTATAAGAACATCAAAGTGAAGGCAGGAGATGGATATCTGGGCTGGCCTGAAGCAGCCCCCTTCGACGCCATCATCGTCACCTGTGCACCGGACCATATCCCAAGACCTCTGATGGATCAGTTGAGGGAAGGAGGCCGGATGGTCATTCCGGTGGGAGAATTAACCCAGGAGTTAAAAAAGATTGTCAAACGGGGCGGAAAACTTGAAACAACGAATGTCATCCCCGTCATCTTCGTTCCCATGACCGGCGACGGAGTGAAGGAGAAAGAGTGATAGAGAGATGGGGAGAGTGGGAGATGGGGTGAAATTTTTCTAAATCTAAACCTTAACCTCAACCTTCTTTGTTACGATCTCTTCTTTTTCTCCAATATTCCAGCCTTTTCTTAATCTCTCTCTCAAACCCCTCTTCTGAAGGACGGTAGTAGATTCTTCCCCTGAGGTTTTCGGGAAGATATTCCTCCTCAACGAAGTGCTCTGGGTAATCATGAGGATATTTATATCCTTTCCCATAACTCAACTCCTCCATTAACGAGGTAGGAGCATTTCTTATATGAAGCGGAACAGGCAAGTTCTCAACCTCCCTGACATCTTTCTGAACCCCCTGGAATGCCATATAAAGAGCATTCGACTTCGGAGCAGTGGCCAGGTAGACGGCAGCCTCAGCAAGGGCTAAATTGCCTTCTGGCAACCCAATAAAGTGAAACGCCTCCATTGCGGAGACAGCAACCTGTAAAGCCTGCGGGTCTGCCATCCCCACATCTTCGGAGGCAAACCGGATCATCCGCCGAGCAATATAAAGGGGGTCCTCTCCAGCCTCCAGCATCCTCCCCAGCCAGTAGAGGGCTGCATCGGGATCACTTCCTCTCAGGCTTTTATGTAAAGCAGAGATGAGATTATAATGCTCCTCACCCGACTTATCGTAAAGGAAGGCCTTTCTCTGGAGGACCTCTTCCAGATTCTTCTTATGGAGATGACGGATTCCCTTGGAATCAGGGGGAGTCGTCAGAACCACCATTTCAAGAGTATTGAGCCCTACCCTCGCGTCCCCATTGGCCACCAAGCAAATTCCCTGGAAAATTTCCGGTTCCGCCACTGTCGGGTATTTTCCTAACCCCCTCTCCTTATCTTCGAGACCGCGTTTCAGAACCCCCTCGATCTCTTTCTCGGTCAATGCATTGAGGGTAAAAACTTTGCTACGGGAAAGCAGAGGGGAGATCACCTCGAAAGAAGGGTTTTCTGTAGTGGCACCGATGAGGATGATCGTCCCCTTCTCCACGTGGGGGAGGAATGCATCCTGTTGAGCCTTATTGAACCGGTGGATTTCGTCCACGAAGAGGATGGTTCTCCTCTTCTGATACTTCCATTCTTCATTTGCCTCCTGGACTACTTCCCTGATCTCCTTTACCCCGGAGAGGACTGCGCTGAAGGTGGCGAAGTAAGCTCCCGTCATCGAGGCAATGATCATGGCAAGCGTTGTCTTGCCTGACCCAGGAGGTCCCCATAAGATCATGGAGGAAAGATGATCGCTTTCAATAGCCTGCCGTAGGACTTTCCCTGGTCCAAGAAGGTGATCCTGGCCTACGAATTCATCCAGTGTTCTCGGCCTCATTCGGTCGGCGAGAGGAGCCTCTCTCTGGAGTAATTCCTTCCCGTTCTTATCAAAAAGACTCGACTGCTTTTTCGTCACCATAGATCCATGATGCGCAACCTAAAGGGTGCGGCTACAAATCGATGGACGGACGCTATGCGCTTTGCGCTATGCGTTGTTCTCATACACTTCCTGAATGACTCGGAGCATCTCTTCGTGAATCCATCCGTTAGAGGCAATGATCTCTTCATCATAGATGCTGAAATTCCCCCCCTTAAAATCGGTGACCTTTCCCCCAGCCTCGGTGACCATCAGGCCCCCCGCCGCCACATCCCAGGAATGGATTTTCAATTCCCAATATCCATCGAAACGGCCCGCGGCCACATAGCAGAGGTCAAGAGCTGCAGAACCCGGTCTGCGGATGGCAATACTCTTCATCATAAACTGACGGAAAAAGCGAAGATAAAAATCGGCATGCTCCCGAACGTCGTATGGGAAACCCGTCGTGAGAAAGCTCAGGTCCAAGTCTTTCATTCTGGAGACAGAGATTCGGTTCCCATTAAGAAACGCTCCCTTTCCAGTTTCTGCTTGAAAGAGTTCATCGAAGAGAGGATCATAGACGACCCCCAGTTTGATCTCTCCCTCTATTTCCAAGGCGATGGAGACGCAGAAAAATGGGAACCCGTGAATATAGTTCGTCGTTCCGTCGATGGGGTCAATGACCCACTTAAATGGAGAACCCTTCCCTTTGAAGGCGCTCTCCTCGGTGAGGAGATCATGATCCGGGAATGCGTCAAGAATGATTTGGTTAATCGCCTTCTCGCAGAGCTTATCCACCTCACTGACGGGGTTGATTTCCCCCTTGAACTCCACTTTGTGAAGATCAGCGAGGTGAACCTTCTGAATCCGACCACCCTCTTTGGCGGCCGCAATGGCTACTTGAAGATATCGGTTGTTAGTCCTTTTCATCTTTCTTGTTTGCTCTTGACCGGAACATACCCCGCAAGCCCCGCCTCCTAGGCGGGGTCAAGGGGCACAATATAAAATGACATTACCTTACCGGGAAGCCCCGCCCTGCGGGCGGGGAGCTTCACTCAACCCTAAAGGGTTGAGTTACAATAGGACAGAGGTTAGTAACTCAAGGCTAAAGCCTTGAGTATCGGCTGGGTTGACAACGCTTCTGCCAAAACTATATGATACATCATCATCCAAGTCAACGAGTTCATGAGGGAAGAGATGAAATTGGAAACGAATGGCAATTGTTTTGTTTGCGGAGAAAATAACCCCAATGGATTACGGTTGAGTTTTGAGATCGACAAGGAGAAGCAGACACTTAAAACCATGTTCGTCGCCAGCCCTACCTTCCAGGGCTGGGACGGTATCGTTCATGGAGGAATCCTTAGCACTCTTTTGGATGAAGCCATGGCCAAATTGGTCTATGAACTAGGGTACCAAGCCGTCACAGCTTCGATTGAGATCAAGTTTAAGAAACCTGCCCCCATCCTCGAACCTTTGCTGGTCTATGGGGAGGTGACAGAGGTAAGCAGACGATTGATCAGGGCCAAGGCCCGTATTGCTAAGAACGATGGAACGATTCTGGCTGTGGGGATGTCTACGTTTATGAAACAGCGGGGTTCAGCTACCGATTCTCTCTGAAGTTTTTCTCCGGTCGCACATCCATTGGGCAAAGTCAGGATCAAAGCCGAATTGAACTAACAGGGTTCGGTTTCTCAACAACTCTTCCATAGGAAGGTCTTCCACCTTTTTTCCTTCCCGAAGCAGAATAGCCCTCTTGCAGAGGTCCACGGCCACGGCGAGATGATGAGTGACGATCACCTTGGTCTGAGGAATTGACTGGATTCGCTCAACCAACAAGCGACTTCCGGCTGGATCGAGGTTATCGGTAGGCTCATCGAAAACCAAAATTTCGGAATTCATGGATAGAACCGTAGCCAAAGCCACCCGTTTCTTCTCTCCCTCGCTCAAATGATGAGCTGATCGCCCTTCAAACCCTTTCAACCCCACCATTTCAAGAACCCTCTCCACCTCACGCCGAACGCTCTCCATCTTCAGCCCCATATTGAGCGGACCAAACGCCACATCATCAAAGACTGTCGGGCAGAAGAGTTGATCCTCTGGATTTTGGAACACCAGGCCTACTCTTCTCCTAATCTCCCTCAGGTTCCTCTTCTCCACGGGTAGACCTAAGATGGTGACGCTCCCGTCTCCCATCAACGTGCCGTTGAGATGATAAAGAAGGGTGGACTTGCCCGCTCCATTGGGTCCGAGTACCGCAACGGATTCATGCTCCCAGACCTCCAAATCGATATCATTTAAAGCAGCTGTCCCATCTGGATAATGATAGGAGAGATGATGGATTTCAATGACCTTATGCGAACTCATTATTGATTCCTCTCTCAATGAGGAGCGGGGTGTTGTCTTGCCACCCTAAAATTCGAAGCACGAAATTCGAATTTCGAAACAAATCCGAATGTTCAAAATCAAAATGCTTCAAACAAAAGAAGTCAATAGGTTTTGAAAATTTGGTCATTCGAATTTCGAAATTGTTTCGGATTTCGATATTCGAAATTCGGATTTATCAATCCAAGCTCTCCATCTATTGAAAAAATACAATATTCACTACCATATCTGCAAATCCTGCTCATCTCAGATAGATCCTCAGGAAGACGAAGACCGGGACGAGCGTGAGGAGAAGCAGTTCCCCCCACCCAAATCTTCCGGCAGTCGTTTCAGGCATCGTTCCCTGATAACCTCTGGAAAGCATGGCCAGATAGACCCGTTCCCCGCGGTGAAAACTCCTCAAGAAGAGCCATCCCACCATGTGACCAATGACCTTCGAGTGCCAGAACCACTTCCCTCCGAAGCACCTTGAATCCCTTGCCCTTTTCATCCGATGGATTTCATCGATGAGAATGAAGGAGTAACGGTACATGAAGGAGATAAGAATCGTAAAAATTCTGGGAATTCTCAGTCTCTCCATTCCCTTGATCAACTGGGGAAAAGAGGTGGTGGAAGAGAGAAGAATGATGGAAAAGACCCCCAGACAAGATTTGACAACCACATTCCACAGGATCCAGAGGCCGCTCTGAGAGACGGAAAGTCCTCCAAGGCCCAGATTGTAGCCTCCCCCTAAGGTATCCTTCTTCATAAAAGGAATAGAAAGGCTCACCAGAAAGAGAAAGGGAAGAATGACCACGATCTTCTTCGCCAAATGGCCCAAAGGAAGTCTTGCAAGGAGGGCGATGCTGATGAGGGCGAGGGTCAGTAGGCCGAAGAGAAGAAAGGAAGAGGGCTGAGAACTGACGCCTACCAGAATCAAAGAGAAGAAGACAATGATCTTTGCTCTGGCGTCCAGGTAGTGGATTGGACTTTCGACACCGCTGTGATGATCTAAAAAGGCATGCTTCATCCATCCGTCCTTCTGTCCAATGCCAGCAAGTTTGATAAATTAAGCCCCAGGATCTTTCTCTGATCCTCTTTTGACAGACCCGAGCCTTCCAGTTCTTGAAAATATTTTCGAGGGGAAAGGAGAGGAAAGTCCGTTCCAAAGAGGATCTTCTTGACTCCAACGATTTCACTCACTATCGCGTAGATCTTCTTAGAATAGAGATAGGGAGAGGCGGCTGTATCGTAATAGACGTTGGCCATGCCCTTTGCCACCTCCGGCATCAATTCATAAAAAGGGAGCCCGCCACCCCAGTGAGCCAGCACGATGGGAAGGTTTGGAAAAGAGAGAATGAGATCATAAAAACGCTCAAGAGGGGTTCTCCCTTTCCCGGGATAGGAATGGCCGAGCGTTTCATTCACATGAAGGAGCAAAGGGATTCCCTTCTTTCCCATCTGGGCGAGAATGGGCCTCACGGCCCCGATGTCCTGGGGAGTCATCTCCCGACGGTAGAAGGCTATCTCCCCTACCCCTCTCACCCCCTCTTTCAAGCAAACCTCGAGTTCTTTCTCTGACCAACCGGGGTCCGAAAAGAGGAGGATGATGAAGACGATCAAACGATGGGGGTACCTCGAGGCTGACTCCATCAGATATCGATTATGAAGGGAACAGAGATCCGGTTCGCTCCATGGAAACCCGCAGATGATCGATCGCTCTATACCATATTCATCCATCGAAGCGATAAGATCTTCGACCCCTGCCATCCTCGCTTTTGAAGCTTCATAGATAGAAGAGAATCCCTGATCCCTTTTGCAGTAAGCCTGCCGGTCCTTTCTTACTTCGTCTGGGAAAATATGGGTATGACAGTCAATGATCATGGGTTACCTTTTTTCACTTCCCACTCGATGAAAGAAATGAAACATTTGGGGGTCACGGTTTACCTTTTGTAAAACCATAATGGCCGAGGATCTTACCCAGGTTCCAATATTCCTGGGCCCCAGGACAGAAGACAAAGGGATGGGCTTTGGTAATATCAATCCGGCCTTTCTCCTTCTGAACCTCTTCTTTCACATGGACAGCAACAATCTGCCCGAGAAAGAGATCGTGGCTTCCCAGAGGGAGGATCTCTTTCACCTGACATTCGAGTTGAACCGGACACTCGTCGATCAGCGGAGGTTTGACCTTTTCTGCCGGCACCGGTTTCCATCCCATGGCCGCGAATTTGTCCGTCTCCTTTCCCGAGAGGACGCCACAGGCGTCCACCTTCCGCACCATCTCCTCGGTTGGAAGGTTCACCACAAATTCCTTCGCTTTTTTTACACAGGCGTGCGAGTATCGGCCAGGGCGAATCGATATGCCAACCATGGGAGGCTCGGAGTTGATCACTCCCACCCAGGCCAAGGTAATGATATTCGGCCTTCCTTCCTTATTCACACTGGTGACCAGCACGACCGGGGTGGGAAAAAGCATGGTCGTGGGTGAAAGGCTTTTTCTTCCCATTCTCGCTCTCCTTTTTTACAGAAAAAGGCTCGACTCTCCTTTCCCTTTTCGGATGACCCTTGGAAGATCATCGGAAAGGTCGATAATGCTGGAGTGCTCTGCAACAATCATCCCTCCGTCGATCACGAGGTCCAACTGTCTTCCGAACCGCTCTTCAATCTCGTTCGGGTCGTTGTAAAGGCTCTCATCGGGTTTATAGACGCTCGTGCTGATGATGGGATGCCCCAATTCCTTCACCAAGGCAAGACATATTTTGTTATCAGGAATTCGAATCCCTACCGTCTTCTGTTTGGTCAGGGCGATCTTGGGGACCAATTTGGTAGCTTTCAGAATGAAGGTGTAAGCCCCCGGGAGGAGGCGCTTCATCGTCTTATACGCATAATTTGAAACATAAGCATATCGGCTGATATCTTTTAAATCGGAACAGATGAAACTGAGGGGCTTATTCCCATCAGTCTTTTTCAGCCGATGAATCTTCTTGATGGCCTCAGGGTTGAAAAGGTCGCAGCCCACCCCGTAGATGGTGTCCGTAGGATACCCAATCACCCCTCCCTCCTTCAAAACATCCACAACCTTCCTGATCAGCCTCCTTTGCGGATTCTTGGGATTGATGGTGATGATCATTTCCTTTCCTCCTTCCAAAAACGATACCCCCCACCCTTCCACAAAATGGAACACGTGAGGGGCGGGGGGGAGATATTTCTTACGCTCAATATGCCATTTATTTTTTTATACAAAACTTATATTCAGAAGTCAAACGAGCCCTAGGGGACAATTACTCTTTGATAAGGAGGATGCGAACCGTTATACGACCTGCCTGGTCGGCCATGGGTCGTCTCATTTCTTTCTCTTTCCCCTTCCCCACAGACTCCTCTTCCTTTGCTCTGGGGGACATCCTTAACGCTCTTGGAGCCACTTCCTGGGGTGCGGCCGGCTCTGCCTTTTGGGGAGAAGTCATTTCCTCTAATTTCTTTTCAAATTCCAGATAGGAAGCAGTGGGCAGAGAGGCGAGAAGGACGTTTTCTTCTTCTTTTACAATCTCTCCTCCAAACTGCTTCACCATGGCGCGAAGTTCAGAAAGGGATTTCCCCGCGTCGGAGGTTCTGAGGGCGATCTCCTGGACGGGGATGGAGATGGAAGCGGGAGAAGGGCTCTCCTTGGCTAACATCATTTTATCCACCTTCTTCTCTTCCGGAGGAGGGGTCTTTAATTCTGCCATGGACGTTTCCTCAGGCTCAGCCCTTTTTTGTTCCACGGGTCTTTTCTCACCCACTTCTTTCGTGGCTATGGCCTCATCGGTCTTCTTCTCTGATGGGACATGATAGGCAAGGGGCTTATCGACTTTCTTCGAACCGGGTGTTTCCATGGGAATCATCTTCGTGATGTAAAGGACCACAAAGACAATGGCCACCATGGCTACGGCCTGAGCCGGGAGGTTCATTCGGCTCAGCCGGTGAACCCACCCATGTCTCCTCCCCATCCTCTTCCGGTCTTCCATCTTCTGATAAATCTCTGTCAGAAACCCTCCGGGCGCTTCCAGCTCATCAACGGAATGAAGCCAGTTCATGGTCTTTTTGAATGTTTCAAAATCTTTTTGGCACTCAGGGCAAGAAGAAAGATGTTCCTTGATCATCTTCTCCTCTGAACGGTTTAAATCCCCTTCGAGCAAGGAAGAGAACTTCTCCCGAACCTTTTCGCAATCCATTGTCTTCACTCCCTTTCAGCCTCGGCTTTGCCGGAGAAATTTCGAAATCCGAATATCGAAATCCGAAACAATTTCAAAATTCGAATGACCAAATTTTCAAACCTATCATTTTTTTTCGTTTGAAACATTTTGATTTGGAACATTCGGATTTGTTTCGAGTTTCGAATTTCGTGCTTCGAATTTATGATCTGCGCCACGAGAGACTACCGACGTTCTTAGCAATATTCAACTGCAAAAGAATAATCTAATGACCCATTCTCTCTAAGATCTCTTTGAGATCCATCCTCGCCCTGTGAATCTTCGATTTGACCGTCCCCTCCGGAAGGGAAAATAACTTCCCAATCTCCTCGTAAGAGAGCCCTTGGAGGTCCCTTAGAACAATCAATTCTCTCTGCTCCTCCTTCAGCTGCAGAAGCCCCCTCTGGATCAGATCTTGAATCATCTTCTTTTCCAAAAGGGTTTCAGGATTATCCGAAGGGTCATAAACTTGTCTTGGTACTTCTCCGTCCTCAGTTTCAATTGGATCATCCAGTGAATCCGATTGGAAGTATTTCCTTCTTTTGAGATATTTCCACCGGTTTCGGCAGTGGTTTACGGTGATTTGAATCAGCCAGGGTTCGAACTTCACCTCTTCCCTTAGGTTTTTAATCGATTCAAAAACGGAGAGAAAAACTTCCTGAGCCAGGTCCTTTGCCTCCTCCTTGTTACCCAGCATGCGATAGGCAATATTGTACACTCTCCTCTGATAGGCAAGGACAACCTCTCCGAAGGCCTTTTCGTCACCGGCCTTACAGGAGTCAATCACCTCTTTTTCAATCTTTGGAGAAGCCTCCATCGAAACCTTTTCTTCCCCTATAGGTTAAGACAACAAAAAACTATTTTAGTTCCAAGAATTTAAATAAATTGTTCGCTCACTTCTTTCCAAAGATCTTTAGATACTTCCTTGATTTCTCATAGGCCTCGGCCAATTGTTCCTCCGACCTTTTTCGATCCTTTTCTTCAAGGGTCTTGACCACCTTTGCTGGAATTCCCAAGACGAGCGAATCATCAGGAATCTTCATCCCCGGCGGAACCACGCATCCGCTTCCAACGATCGAATGTCTTCCCACTTCCGCTCCATCTAAAACGATTGCCCCGATTCCAACAATGGCCCCCTCTCTCACAATGCATCCATGAAGGATGACCCCATGGCTGATGAGCACATTCTTTTCGATCGTGACAGGATGATCTTTGGGGGATTCGACCAATACCTTATCCAGAAGGACAGATCGGTCTCCTACGATAATTCGGTTGCTATCCGCCCTGAGGACAGCCAACGGCCATACGCTTACGTCTGGCCCAAGAACGACATTTCCGATCAACCTGGCGGTGGGATCGATAAAGACGCTTTCATCGAACTGAGGTGATTTTCCTTCAAACGGAGTGATGTGTGAGAGCGGAGGAGCTTTACCTCTCCGGTTAGAATTGGAAGTCATACCGGATCACCTCCTCCTATTGATAGGTCATACGAACACCTTCATTTCCTGAGTTTCTGGATCACAATGACGATGATTAATAAAACCAAGCCAATCGCATCGGTATAAAGACCGGGCTTGATGAGAAGGAGCGCTCCCGCAACGAGCATCGCTCTCTCCAGATAAGTCGCTTCCTTTAAGAACCAGCCCATGAGGCCCGCTGAGAGGGCGACCACGCCGATGGACGAGGAAATAATTGTGGTGATGATGGTGCCGAGGGAGCCGATCATTAGAAGTGAAGGACCATAAACGAACATAAAAGGAATAATAAAACCTGTTGCTCCAATTCTTACTGCCTCTAACCCTGTCCTCCAGAGATTCGATC
>Ga0209592_1000645_pt1 | contig 10811 bp, 13 predicted proteins | sample PPLLak2March2015_2_FD_187251 | JGI IMG/M metagenome (GOLD analysis project Ga0209592, IMG submission 187251) | Freshwater sediment microbial communities from Prairie Pothole Lake near Jamestown, North Dakota, USA - PPLs Lake P8 Core (3) Depth... | ecosystem: Environmental > Aquatic > Freshwater... | reverse complement strand
TCTGGGAATCGATAAGGCTCACTGGGTCGGGCTCTCCATGGGCGGAATGATCGGTCAGGCCGTGGCCTTAAATCATTCCGACCGTCTTAAGAGCCTCGCCTTGTGTGACACAACGGGCGTCATGCCGCCGGAGGTTCAGGCCCTATGGCAGGAGCGTATCGATGCTGTTCGTGAAAAAGGCATTGAGTCTCAGATGGAACCCACCATGGAGCGATATTTCACCCCATCCTTTCTCAAATCAAATCCTCCCATGTTGGGAGCCATCCGAAAACAATTCCTGGCGACACCAGCCGAAGGTTATCTTGGCTGCGTTGAAGCGATCCGAAGGCTCAATTTTCTCGATCGCCTCTCCGAGATCAAAACCCCCACTTTGATCGTGGTGGGAGAGGACGATCCGGGAACACCGGTCTCTGCCTCCCAAGCCATTCACGAGAAAATATCCAATTCCAAATTGGTCATCATTAAATCGGCCCGCCACCTCCCCAATGTGGAGCAACCCGATGCTTTTAACACCAACCTGTTAACGTTCCTGAAGAGGCTATAATCGATCTACTAACAGCACACACGTAATGACTCCAACCATAATCTAATACCCAAATCATAATTTCAGGGATGTCCCCTTTTCTCTTAGAAAATGGCTACCCTTGAAATGGAGTTAAGATTACCTTGCATCTTCACACTTGAAAGATTTTTTTTGAAGTTGGGGTAAGGATTTCGTAACCCTTCTCCGTGACCACCACGGTGTTCTCAAGTCCTACCGATCCTTCTCCAGGAAAAACGATCTTGGGCTCCACAGCGAAAGTCATTCCCCTCTCTAATGGATAAGATTGCCCCTTAGCGATGAAGGGCAATTCATTGAGTTCCAGACCAATGCCATGGGCAATGAAACGGGTCTGAAGTCCTGGGGGACCCAGATAACTATCCTTGTAACCGAGCTTGTCTGCGAGCTGAAGCGTCTTCATAAAGATGCCTTGGCAGTCTGCTCCCGGCCGAGTTTCTTCCAGGACGGCATCGTGAATCTCCAGGCAGGCCTTGTAGGCATCAATGAATTTCTGTTTCAACTTCCCAACAGAAAACATACGCGTTTCATCCGCCTGGTAACCATGGGTACATGTCCCAAAATCTACGAGGATAGGCTCATGGGCTCTCATGACTCTAAGGCTTGCTCCAACTGGAAAGGCCGGCGAAAGTCCCAGTCCACCCATGGGAGAATCCGACTGGCTAACAATTCCCCCAGTGGGCCCGCTCAGAACATGCCAGCTGTAAGCTTCATAGTTGAGGGACCTCACCCTGAGAAGCCCTTCGTGGCCGTGTCTCTTGGCAACCGCTTCTAATAGGCCTCCGAACTCAATTTCGGTCATCCCCTTTTTGAGGATCTTCCTGGCTTCCTGGTAAACCCTCTTTCCAATTTTCCCTGCCGCTCTCATGAGATCAATTTCAAATGGAGATTTTATCTTCCGAGTTTCTCGCAGGATTGAAGAGATGTCCACGAACCTAACGCCTGGAAAAAATTCTTGAAGTCTCAAGTAATCACTCACGGGGAGAACATCAAACTCCAGTCCCAGGCCATGAGGAAGCCTATGCCAATGAGTCTGGATTAATGAGGGGATGTCGCGAAGTGATTTCAACGCTACGACGTCTCTTAAGGGTGACTCCACTTTGGCCCGCTCGAGTTCCCTTTTGATCATGAGAAGGGGACTTCCTTCTAGGGGTAAAAAGAGGAGACCATCCTGGGTGGTTCCTGAGAGATAATAGAAGTCCATCTTCTGAACCACCAGCAGTGCCTCTATTCCCAGCTTTTCCATGCGGGTTTTTACTCTATCGAGGCGGCTCTCAGTCTCGTCAAGGGGTGTGTAATGGAACCCGAGAGATCTGCTCAATTTCCGTAATTCCTGTCGTGCCCAATCTTCGTGATTCATTCCATCTCCTTTCCCGATCCGTCTAAACCGACAAGTATTATAACCAATTCTCCTCGGGAGAAAAGTATTATGATCCAGATTGCAGATTTCAGATTTGGGATATCACCAACTTGCCACGGGCAGGGGGTGTGGATTGTCATCTCCGCTTTGAGGAATTGGAGACGTCCCATCTTCTTGTGTGGACGACATTATCCCTTTGGTAACACACCGGTTCCTTTGTCCCTTGACACAACATTCTCCCGTCAATATACTTTATTTATCCGTTAGGGCTTTCATCCATCTCGTATTCAAAGATTGGTCTTCCATCTGGGGGTGACCATGTCAATCGATTTCAATGCCGATGAGATTTTCCAACTGGGGATTCAGATTGAAACGAATGGGAAACAATTCTATGAAACGGTGGCAAAAAATACTTTGGACCCTTCTCTGAAAGGCCTCTTCTCAGAGCTTTCGAAATGGGAGTCTGAACATCAACAGCTTTTTGAAAACCTTAGAAAAGCCCTACCTGATTCAGCAAAGCGGGAGACCCTCTTCGATCCCCAAGGAGAATTTTCTCTCTATCTGCAGGCCATGGCCGAAAGCCATGTCTTCATAAAGAACAAAGATATTCATGGACTGGCATCCAAATGTAAGACACCCCAAGAGGCCCTAGACCTCGCGATCATCTTTGAAAAGGATTCCGTGGTCTTCTTCACGACAATGAAAAGAGTTGTCCCCGAACATCTTGGAAAGGATAAGATCGATCTCCTGATAAACGAGGAGATTAAGCATATCTCCCTTCTCACTCAAAAGAGACGGGAACTCAAAATTTGACTCATTTTCCGGAGGAAAGGAGGAGCGAAATGGACCTCTTTGTGGCCATCAAAGGAAGGCGAAGCTGTCGAAATTTCTTGCCTGATCCGATCGGCGAGGAAACGATTGAAAAGATTCTTGAGGCAGCCGTCTGGGCACCTTCTCCATTGAACAGTCAGCCCTGGGAATTTATGGTAATCACCCATCAAGGGATGAAAGAGAAGATCTTTTCCGAGGCTGACAGATGCCGGAAGTGGGCTTTTGAAAAGAGCGGCTGGAAATGGCTGGGCCCCTATCAGCTAGACTTCTTAAGATCCGTACCTGTCCTCATCGCCGTAGTGGGAGATCCGAAGAAGACCGGGGTGGACATGTTCATGGAGGAGGGTTATGGGGGCTACCAAGCTGCCTGTGCAGCAGCCATTCAAAACATGCATCTCGCGGCCCACTCTTTTGGCCTTGGAAGCCTCTGGTTCACCCTATTCGATCGAGAGGCGATGAGGGAAATCCTCAGCATCCCTCCGGAGAAGACGCCGCTCGCTCTCATCTGCTTGGGAAAGCCAAGCAGTCCTCCTCCCCCTATTCCAAGGAAAGACGCTAAGGAAAAGACGACCTACATCCGTTGATCCTTCTTAAGGCCGGGCAAGGATTTCAACAATTCTCGGGAAGATGAGGAACCTAGAAGAGAGGATTCAAAAATTAGCCCAGTGGATATTCGAAGCGAATTATCTTGTCGTCTTTACCGGGGCGGGTATCAGCACCGAATCAGGGCTTCCCGACTTTCGAGGACCCGATGGCATCTGGACCAGGCAGGATAAAGGACTCCTTCCCCCACCCCGTCTATTCTCTGAAGTCGAACCCAATGCGGGTCATGATGCCATCGTCGAACTGCAGAAGTTAGGAAAGTTACGATTTCTCATCTCCCAGAACGTCGACAATCTCCACCTTCAGTCGGGCATCCGACCCGATCTCCTGGCAGAACTGCATGGCAATACCACGAAGCTTAGATGCTTACGGTGCAAAGTTCAGGTAGATAAATCTCTGGGTTTGAAGACCTGTTCCTGTGGGAGTTCGCTCGTATCAAGTGTCGTGAACTTTGGAGACCCTCTTCCTGCGAAAGAGTTATATGATTCTTTCGACCACGCAAGCCGATGCGATCTCTTCATCGTGGTCGGCTCCAGTCTTGTCGTCAGTCCAGCCAACGAGATGCCCAGGACTGCCCTTCGATCAGGAGCCAGGCTGGTCATCATCAATAGGGGAGAAACCCCTCTGGACTCAAGTTGCCACCTGCGCTTTGATGAAAAGATTGGAAAAGTATTACCCTCGGCGGTAGAAAGGCTCAAAGTGCTGATGAAGAAGGGTAAAAAATAATTTTCCTCATCAAATGTACTCAATGGTAGCGGGTGGCTTGGGGGTTAAGTCATAAAGGCAACGATTGACTCCTTCAAGGGCGGTGATGCGCTTGCACATCCGGTGAAGTTTGTTCCACGGGATCTCGACGGGTGTTGCGGTTCTCGCATCCACGCTATGAATGCATCGCACGACGATGATCTGCCCGAACTCCCTTCTGCCTTCACGGATACCGGTTGCCTTATCATTAAGGAGGACCGCCATATACTGAAAGGCACCGCTATTTTTCAGTTCCTCCTCAACGATGGTCGTGGCAGCCCGAACCGTGTCAAGCCTTGCCTCCGTTACCTCACCCACAATCCGCGTGGCTAGGGCAGGACCGGGGAAGGGAATCCTCTTCGTAATCTTTGCCGGGAGCTTCAGCACTTTGGCTACTTCCCTGACCCCATCTTTTCGAAGCGTCTTTAACGGTTCTAAGACCTGGTAGCCATACTCTCTTTCAGGGTCGATGTCGAGCTGGGCCAGGATGTTATGTTGGCGCTTGATCCCCGCCACTGTCTCCTCGATGTCTGTGAGGATCGTACCATGCAAAAGGTGTTTCGCTCCCGTCTCGCGAACAATTCTTCCAAACACATTCGCATAAAAGGTTTTGGTGATTGCGTTTCGCTTTCCCTCGGGATCGGTCAATCCTTTGAGGGCACTTAAGAATTCGAAACGGGCATTCACCAATTCTACAGGAATTCCGATGCGAGCAAATATCTTCACGACCTGCTCGGGCTCATCCTGCCGCATCAGCCCGTTATCGATGAATACTGTCCTGAGCCTTTCTTTCAGGCTTCGATGTCCGAGGACGGTAACGACAGAGCTATCCACGCCACCACTGAGGGCATTGATCGCAAGGCCGTTTCCCACCGTTTCCCTAATGGAAGCAATCTGCTCATCAACAAAAGCACGGTAATTCATAACATTCCTCCTTGTCAGAGTCCATGACCCATGGGGAAAGAACCATCCCCTGACCCGGAGGCAACGTACAACAACAAAAGGGAGTTGTCAAGATAAAGGCGGGGGGGAGGGGACAATTTTTAAATTTGATAGGAATTCAATTTTAGCTTTATAATAACTTAACCCTCAAAAGGTTTTATGGAAACTTATGCGCTCGGTCACCTCCGCATCACGCTTCATAAAGAAGGGGCGAAAGAATATGTTAAGGTGGGCTTTCCCATTCGCTATGGCCTTTTTTCGGAAATCGAAACGGAGGACACCCTCTTCCAGTTCAACCTCAATGGGGAGATAAAATTTGTTCAAGGAAGGGGCCCGCATGGACTCCCTCCGAGCGAATGGCTGAAACGCACGTTGGGAAATGATTGGGTCTATTATTCAGCCGGTGATTATCAGGGGTTCTACAATCTCATCGGAGAATATTACTATCCGTATCTCTCTTACTCAAGCAACTCCATCCTGGAGGGCGATCCATTTAACGAGAGACTCGTTCAGTCGGCGATGAGTTCCTGGCTGGAGCTCCGGGCTGAAGTAAAGCAACGTATCTCCCACCCGATGCCCGAAAACCTTCACAATTTTCTGAGGACCGTCCTTGAAGGGGATGAGGAAATTCTGAGCCAGAGGTCACGACATTTTCATGAGGTCATTGGAGGACCAGTGACGGTCCTTCCACCCGATACCCGCCATGTGGACTACGATGTCATCCCTCTTACGATAGCGGATGGTTGCCTCTATCACTGTGGTTTCTGTCAAGTGAAGTCGGGGAAAGATTTCGTCCCTCGAACCCACGAAAACATATGTGAACAGATTGAGAACCTGAAACGGTTTTATGGCCAAGACCTTCCGAATTACACCTCCTTATTTTTAGGACAGCACGATGCCCTTCATGCAGGCTTGGACCTCCTTCAGTTTGCGGCAGCGAAGGCCTACGAACTTTTCGAATTGAAGCGATCCTATCTCAAGGATGCCTATCTCTTCTTATTTGGCAGTGTTGACTCCTTCCTCGGATCGCAAGAGAAGCTCTTCGAGTCAATCAACCGTTTCCCCTATTCCACCTATATTAACATTGGTCTTGAGTCTGCCGATCCGGCGACATTGTCTTCGCTGAAAAAGCCTCTCTCTGCTGAAAAAGTGGGGGAAGCCTTCTCAAAGATGGGAGAGATAAACAGGAGATATGAAAAAATCGAAGTCACTGCTAATTTTGTATTCGGAAACGACCTTCCCCTGACGCATTTCGATTCCCTTTTTAACCTGCTGGCCCGTCGATGGGCTCCTTCCCGTCATAAGGGAGCCTTCTACCTCTCACCTCTTATGGGGGGAGGAATAAAAGAGAGAGAAAGAAGAAAGGAGCTACTGAGAAAATTTAATCAATTAAAGATCGAGAGCCGTCTTCCGACCTTTATTTACCTCATCCAGAGATTGTAGAATGAAACTCCTGTTGCTACAGCGCACGACGGCCAGAAGGTTTCTCTTCAGCCTGCTTGTAAGGTGGTTACCTCTGGGGATGAAATCCCCAAGTGGTTTATGGATCACATTCATCAGCGTTATTCATCACCACCCGAAATCAGACGCTGGCAGCCACCTGAGGATTAACTTCATGGATCCTTGATGGACGCAGGACTGAATCTACTGCGGAAAAGCTAAAGCCCCAAGAGCTTTCTCCAAGTGATGATTGATGAGGGAAAGTTTCTTGATCGCCTCCTCAATTTCGCTCTTGACAGGTCGCAATCCTAGAACGCCAGCCCTCTGGGCCCATTTCTCATATTCACCCATATGGCTCTGATTATGCTCGATCCAATGTTCAATGACGACGGATAATCTCTTTTTCTCCTCCATTCTCTCTCCTTTTCAATGGAAAATGTGATTGACTCTGAAAAGAGATGTATTTAACATAACTTTTAAGACATCTAATTTCCAGATGATTTTAAATGAGGAGGAGGAGGAAAATGAAAATTCTTGGAATTCTGGGAAGCCCTCGAATAGGAGGAAATAGCGACGTTCTTTTAGACCAAGCCCTAGCCGGAGCCCGAGATGGAGGGGCCGAAACGGAGAAGATCATTCTGGGCCGGAAAAAGATCGCTGGATGTTTAGACTGTGGAAAATGCAATGAGGCCGGAGTTTGCGCCATCAAAGACGACATGAAGGAAATCCAGCAGAAGATTCTCGCGGCAGATACCGTCATCCACAGCGGGCCGGTTTACTTTTGGGCGATGACCTCCCAGATGAAGGCTTACCTTGACCGCTGGTGTGTCTTTTTTGATGGCCAATGGGTTATGCATAAGGCCTACTCTCCCATAATGAAAAAAAAGAGGATTGGCCTGATCACGGTCTGCGGAGATCCCGATGTCTCGACAGCCAATCCCATTGTCCACTGCTTCAAGACCACCTGTCAATTTGCTGGGCTCAAGTGGCTGGGTCTTGTTCAAGCCTCGGCCACGGAAAAGGGAGAGATTGAAAAGAATGAGAAGGTTAAGAAAGAGGCCTATGGGCTGGGCAAAAAAGGGGCTACCTCCATCTGATCTTGTGAAATTTTTCAATCCAAAAGAAGAAATTTATGGTATCATCGAGTCAAAAATCTGAGAAAGGAGGAAATAAGATGAAAAAAGGAATCGTTCTCTCCATCTTATTCGCCATGGCCATTCTGGGAATCAGCCTCCCTGGTTCTGGCCAGGAAAAGGAATTTACGATTGCCCGGCTCGTGGTTGGAACAGGGGTAGAAAACAGGGAACCCGTTGGCGTGGGCGAGACCTTTCCGGCAACAACAGAGAAAGTCTACTGCTTCTTGGAAGTGACTGAAATATCTAAAGATACGGAAATCTCCTTCGTCTGGTTCCATGGCGAGAAGGAGATGTTGAAGACCAATCTCCCTCTGCAAACGGGACCGAAGTGGAGGACTTTTGCTAATAAGAACATAGGGGGAATGAAAGGGGATTGGAAAGTAGAGGTTCGGGACGTCAAAGGTAGCTTGGTCAAAGATATAAAGTTCAAGGTGGAGTGATCCTAAGCTCCGTTTTACTTTCTCATCAGTGCCCAAAGACCTCCTTCGAAGAGGAATTCAAATCTTCCTTTCAAATTCCTTGTCCGGAGGTCTTGAATGAACCGATCCTCATCGATTTCAGTCTTTCCGATCGAGAGGTTGAGGTCCCGGGATCTTCTCTTGATCTTCTCAATCATTGACTCTGGCGTAAACTTACCGAACCCTCCGCCTAACAGTGCTATTCCTCCCCTTCTTAGAATCCTATAGATCGCTGAAAAGTCGACGTGAAAGAGAGAGGGAAAGAAAAAGGCTCCACGGAAAATGGCCAGATCGCAGTGATCCTCCTCTAAGCCAACCAGAGAGGGATCCGTTTCAATAATCTCAATTCTCTCTACCAAATTCTGTTTCCCTGCTTCCTCCCGGAAGAAATGACCCATCCCTTCAGGAAAGGCAGCCATTCTAAAGGCATGGCCTATCTTCTCTTTCAACAAGGAAAAGATCACTCCGCAGAAGGGACCGATTTCAACAATATCTCCATCTCTGCGACCATAAAGTTCAGAGATGTGCCGGGCCAAGTAAGGATAGATGGGATTCCAGAGTTGATTGATTTCTTGAATGAGATCTAAACGCACAGAATTCATCACGCTCCTCCAATTTAGAGATCTCTGAAAAAGTGTTTCCAACCTTCAAAGAACGGAGAGGTGTGATGGAAAAACTTTCGAGCGGATACCTTTATCGTCATCGCACATATGTTGAACTCGCTTGATATTGCTTCTTTTTCATAGAAGGCGTCGGTCTCCCTTCATTAAAAGACCACATTCAAAAATTTTGGAATTATACCTCTCCGTTCTTTCTAACGACTTTTTCGGAGCTCTCTTTTATTCTTCTTGACAGGATTTCCAAGACCTGTGTAAATTTAAGTTCACCCCGTTAGAAAGGGCAGGGCTTGACCCCGCCCCCAATAAAGGAACTGATGCTTTCTATTTCTACCATCCTCAGCATAAATGCTGGGGCTTTCTAACGGGGTAAAGCTTCCCGGCATTGTAATATCCCTTCATATTCCCGTCAAAGGAGGAAAGAGAAATGATTAAGAATCAAAGATGGATCGCTTTGTTCATCCTTTTCCTATTTGCCACCAGCACGGTCGGATGTATCACGATGAAGATTGGTGGCAAAGTCCAGCTAGCTCCAAGTACAGAGGAAGGGTCCAAGGTCGCTCAAAAGAGATGTTGGTTTATCCTCTTCGGCCTGATTCCACTGAATGACAATTCTATCGACAGCATCATTCCAGCGACTGCCAAAAAGGTTAGAGTGGAAACAAAGTGGTCTTTCTTAGATATCGTGATGAACATCTTCACCGAGGTATTGACCATTGTCTCCTTTACCGCGGAGATTTACGAGGTTCCATAAAAAGATCCATCTATCTTTTCAAGACCTCGATCACCTCAAAGCTACTGAAGAGCCACTTCTTTTCGACCTTTTTCAGAAGGCACATGAGCTCGCGCGTCTCGTCCACATGTTCTCCATAGACCGATTTGCCCGTGAGCCTAGCTGTTAAATTCACCTGGGCAAGATCCTTTTCAGGAAAAGAAACCTTTAAATCGTAAAATTTCAAACCGAGGGTTGAAAAATGTGCGCGGCCCCGTAAGGCAATACCTGAAATCTCTTCGCGGGTATAGTTGCCTGAGAGGGAATAATCGGAAACTGTGAAATTACAATTCTCCCCAAAGAGTACGCTTATTCCCTTGATCTTATTTGCCATGATGAAGGTGTTTTCTCCGTAATCCTTCGACATATGCTCTGAAAGGAGAGCGAACCTTTTCTTCACCTTCTTCTCTTCACTTGGAAAAAAGAGAAAGGTTACTGATATCCCAACCATCACAATCAACAAAACGACGATAAGATATTTAATCTTTACCATAAGGGTCCCCCCATGATCCGTTCCATTGAGGTCTGGCCAAAATAGTGATTTTCGATTGGCATGCTCCTGTTATCCCCTACCACATAGACACAATTGTTATCAACTTTTCGCGGCGCAAGATTCCAGTTGCATGGATGACGGACATAAGGCTCTTCCAACAGGCTTCCATTCACAAAGAGTTTTCCATCGCGGAATTCGACTCGCTCACCCTCCAAACCCACCACCCTTTTCAGAAGCATCACCTTGCTGCCGGCAAAACGAACCACAACCACATCATGCCGCTTTGGCTTTGAAAAAAGATACCGCAGCCTCCAACAGAAATTGATCCCTCTACTGCGATAGGTGGGCTCCATGCTATTCCCTTTAATCTGAAGAGGTAGGCAGACATAACTAAAGAAGAGATAGGCTGTGATGGCGATGAAAAAGATCCTGATGAAAAACCCCTTGGTTAAAGGAGGAAAAAAGAATTGACGAACTTTCCCTAATACCCCTCTATTCAAATCGGCCTCTCCTTCGTTATCTGTCAGAGTCAAGGAAAAATCATCTCATCCAACTTTCTCCAGCGAATATCACAGGCACTCACGCTTTGCAAGAGAAATGGGGGGATCACCCTCTCTTGACCAGGTTGGTGTTATGCTTCCCTATAGCCGTCTTCATGAATCAGAAGCCGATAGGATCGGTCTCGTATTGATGGGCAAAGCTAAATACGACCTCAGGGAGGCCATTCCCTTCTGGGAAAGGATGAATCAAAAAGGAGGAAGCCGCCCCCCGGAATTCCTGTCGACCCACCCTGCCCCTGAGACACGAATCAAAGACATCAAAACCCATATTGGTGAGGCGATGAAATATTACAAAA
>Ga0209592_1000644_pt1 | contig 10815 bp, 11 predicted proteins | sample PPLLak2March2015_2_FD_187251 | JGI IMG/M metagenome (GOLD analysis project Ga0209592, IMG submission 187251) | Freshwater sediment microbial communities from Prairie Pothole Lake near Jamestown, North Dakota, USA - PPLs Lake P8 Core (3) Depth... | ecosystem: Environmental > Aquatic > Freshwater... | reverse complement strand
ACTCAACTTTACTTGTTCACATAACAAGCCAGATTTAGTCCAGGATTAAAAAACCGAGCCTTTATTTTGTCTTTATGGCAACGGGTATGGTATGAGTATTGTTACGGATGCCAGGAATGGCATCGTCACTGAAGAGATGAAGATCGTAGCGGCACAGGAAGGAGTCACAGAAGACTTCGTCCGGCGCGGAGTGGCAGAAGGACACATCGTCATCCCCGTTTCCCCCTATCGAAAGGTCAAAATATGCGGCATTGGCGAAGGACTGCGCACCAAGGTCAACGCATCCATCGGCACCTCAACGGATATTGTTGATATCCCCCAGGAACTGGAAAAAGCACGGCAGGCAGAACGTGCCGGGGCCGATACCCTGATGGAACTTTCGACCGGCGGCGATTTTATCGAGATCCGGAAACAGGTCATAGCCAACACAAAACTTTCTGTCGGCTGCGTTCCCCTGTACCAGGCATTCATTGAAGCGGCACGAAAAGATGGTGCTGTCGTTAATATGAAAGAAGATGACCTGTTCCGGATTACGGCCGAACAGGCAAAACTGGGGACCAACTTCATGGCAATCCACACCGGTATCAACTGGGAGACCGTCAAGCGTCTCAGAAACCAGGGCCGGCACGGGGGACTGGTCTCCCGTGGCGGGGCATTCATGACCGCGTGGATGCTCCATAATGAAAAAGAGAATCCCCTGTATTCCGAATTCGATTACCTGCTCGAGATCATGAAGGAGCACGAGGTAACTCTCTCGATGGGAAATGGTATGCGGGCAGGCGCTATTCACGATGCCACCGACCGCGCTGCCATCCAGGAACTTCTCATCAATGCGGAACTGGCCGACAAGGCGCATAAAGAGGGCGTGCAGGTAATTGTCGAAGGACCCGGGCATGTGCCCATCGATGAAATTGCCGCAAATGTCACCCTCATGAAACGTGTGACCAACAACAAGCCGTTCTATATGCTCGGACCTCTTGTCACGGATATTGCTCCCGGGTACGATGACCGTGTCGCCGCTATCGGTGCCGCAATCTCATCATCGTTAGGCGCTGATTTTATCTGTTATGTAACACCGGCGGAACATCTTGCACTCCCGACTCCGGGTGAGGTCTATGAAGGGGTTATCAGTTCACGAATCGCTGCGCATGTCGGGGATATGATCAAGCTTAAAAAGACCCGTCAGGCAGACCTCGAGATGGGACATGCCCGCCGCGACCTTGACTGGGAACGCCAGTTTGCCGTAGCCATCAACGCACCCCGGGCACGGGCGATCCGGAACGAACGGATGCCGGCAGATTCTGATGCCTGCACCATGTGCGGGGATTACTGTGCGATCAAGATCGTCAACCGGCATTTCCAGTTTTAACCCGGTTCATCACTTTTTCTGTCTGTTATAGTTCCCGAATACCGCCGGAATTTCGAACGGGCGTAATAATCACCAATCCTCATACACGGGTAACCACATCCATTCCTGATGTATACAATAATCACAGTTCAATATCATCATATAATGCCGGTACTAAAATAATCCGGCACGGTGATCCTATACAACTGAACTTTGGGGGATTTGTTCCACTATCAACAGTAGACTGGAGGGGGAGATCGGTCTGCACGGTTTTTCTCCGGGGATGTCCTGTCCGCTGCACGTACTGCCAGAACTCTGTCCTCCTTTCCGGGACCGACAAGCGGGAGATCGAAGACATCGTAGAGATGATCCGTGGATCGCTGTTTGCTGTAAGCGGGGTTGTCTTCTCCGGAGGCGAACCTACCATGCAAAAGGAAGCACTGCTCTCACTTGCCCGCAGTTCAAAGGAGATGGGGCTTGTGGTTGGCATCCAGACAAATGGTGTCTTCACGGATACACTGGAGGCATTGATCGGTGAAGGTATTGTCGATCGCGTGGCGCTTGACATCAAGGCACGCTGGGCACGGTATAATAATCTTCTTAGGGGAAATTTTGTCAGTCACGTGCAGAGATCGCTTGCGCTCTGCAAAGAAGCTCATAAAAAAGGACGGTTACCCGAATTTGAGGTGGTGATTACCCTGTTCCGCGGGTATGAAGATGAAGTTCCCATCATTGCACGCGAGGCCGGGGATGTGGATATTGTCCTGCAGCAGGGTGTAACCGGGGAAGTTCTGCCCTTGTCTGAAGCGGAAATGAAAAAAATTGCTGATTCGCTGGAGCGGGGTGTAAAGATCCGTACACGTGAAGGAGGTGAAATTTTCTATGAAGGTGATAGGAGTCGTCGGGCTTCCCGCAAGCGGTAAGGGAGAGTTCTCAAAAATCGCAGCAGAGATGGGTATCCCGGTTATAGTCATGGGTGATATGATCCGGAATGCCGTGAAAGACGGGGGAATTGCACCAACAGATGCCAATCTCGGCGCAATGGCAAACAGTCTCCGTGCAGAACGGGGAATGGACGCAATCGCTCACCTCTGTGTACCGGAGATCCAGCGCCAGACTGCCCCGCTCGTTCTCGTTGACGGTATCCGGGGAGACGCGGAAGTAACGGTGTTCCGCAGAATTTTTCCTGGTTTTACCCTGATCGGAATTGACTCTTCCTTCGAAACAAGGCTGGCACGTATCAGGGCACGGGGACGTTCAGATGATTTCGCATCCGAGGATGATCTCCGCACCCGGGACTGTCGTGAACTGGGCTGGGGCCTGGGTAACGCGCTGCAGGAGGCTGATATACTTCTTACCAATAACGGGACCCTCTCAGCCTATGCAGCAGATGTTAAAAACCTCCTCACATCCCTTGGTCGTGACCCATGACACTCAAACCTTATTTTTCTTCGTCTGCAAAAGTGTGGGAAGATATCTCGTGGGTGTATGGCATTGAGGAGGCGGGATACAATGGCTGGGAAATCGTGGCCGATGGTAACTACCGGCTTGATAATCCTGCCTGCTTTTCAAGAATCGAAGAGGTGATCGCGGGCACACGGCTGAAAATAACCGTTCATGCACCGTACGGTGACCTGAACCTTGCCACATTAAATGATCCGATCTGGCGTGAATCGATACGGCAGATCTGCACCTGTATTGAATATGCATCCGCTCTTACTGACAGGGTTACCATTCACCCCGGTTACCTGTCACCTGTCGGCAAGCTGATGCCCCAGAAGGTCTGGGATCTCCAGAAGGAAGCGCTCAGGCAGATTGGGAAATTCGCACAGGAGCACTCAGTACTGGCCTGTCTTGAAAATATGATCGGGATTAAGGAATTCCTCTGCCGGGTTCCCGATGAACTGATAGGAATGACTGAAGGAATTGAGGGTATCGGCATGACGTTTGATTTCGGGCATGCAAACACTATCGGGGAGGTGGATAATTTCCTCCGCTATGTAGACAAAGCCCATCATATCCATGTTCATGATAACAACGGCATGTCGGATCAGCACCTTGCACTGGGAGACGGGACTATCCCCTGGCCGGCAGTCGGAAAGACGATTGCCGAAAGATACAACGGCATTGTGGTCATCGAAGGACGTTCAATTGAGGAGGCAAAGAAGAGTCTCGCGGTATTCAGGAGATACTTTCAATGAGCGGCGAGACACTCCATGTCTATTTTCTCGGCACTGCAGGGGCGCTTCCGACTCCCCTGCGCAACCCGCCCTGTATCATGATCCGCCGCGGGTCTGATACGCTCCTTTTTGACTGCGGTGAAGGTGCCCAGCAGCAGATGATGCGTTCGCGATGCGGCTTTATCGTGAATGCAGTTTTTATCTCGCACTGGCATGCAGATCACTTTCTTGGCCTCTTCGGACTTGTCCAGACCATGTCATTCAACGGGAGGACCGAACCGCTTACCATCTACGGCCCGGAATGGGTGCATGAATGTGTCACGATCCTCCGGCAGGTCGCACGGTTCAACCTGAAGTTCACCCTGGAATCTGTCGAACTGGTACATGGTTCCTGGGTACGGTTTGACGGCTACACGGTTACCGCATTTGCAGCAAAACACGGTCTTCCTGCGCTCGGGTATGTGCTTGAAGAAGACCCCCGCCCGGGACGGTTCAATCGCGAGCGGGCAATCGAACTGGGTGTCCCCCCCGGTCCGCTCTTTGGCAGGCTGCAGCGGGGAGAGGCTATACACCTGGGATCTGGTGACCAAGCCCGTGAGATCCGGCCCGAACAGGTCATGGGCACTTCACGACCGGGCCGAAAAATTGTCTATACCGGTGATACCCGGCCTAATTATACGAGCATACGGGAGATCGCCAGCAATGCGGACATCCTGATCCATGATGCGACCTATGATGAGTCTGAAGCAGAGCGGGGAGCAGAATTTTATCATGCGACCGCTGCACAGGCAGGTGAGGCCGCAACGGTGCTCAACGCACGGATCCTTGCTCTTGTTCATACCAGTTCACGATACCCGGATGCGCAGGCACATATCGCCGATGCAAAGAAAAAATTTTCCGGCTCCATCATCGCTCCCGATGATCTTGATATGATTGAAGTCGGTTTCCGGGACGAGATTTAACCGGATTCTCAGAAACCCTTCATTTTTTCTTTTTAAGTAAAGGGTATCATGGCTCTGTTGAAACTGGCATGAACGGGAATGGTTCTCACCCAGACCATGAAAAGTTGTGAAGGTACGACTGGCATCCGTAACAGGCTCTTTTGAGAGGCCGGCGTAGTTTTCAGCTCATTAAAGCGCCGCGGGGGCGTCCCTTCGGGGGCGGCGCAAGTCATCGCAGGCACGGGATTGGCACTTCCCGAAATTACTGGGATTGTGCAATTTAATATGAAAATAGGTGACTTAACGTCTCTCCCCGTGAGGGTATTCAATTTTCATTCTGTATGCCTGTGGCCCCCGGCATCATATCCGTTTTCATGGGAAATCCTGAGATTTCAACACATTGCGAATCACCTGGTATCGGAGGGGACAGTGCCTGTCCCCCCAAACCGCCCTGCGCTTTGCGATGGTGTTGTAGTACCTTCTCTGGAATTATCGCTCCAGAAGGGACGCTACAGCGGCGGGGACGAGCCAATGACGAGTCCCCAGGAGCGTATGAGTGAGCACGTATTATCCAAAAAAAATGTGTTTCGAGTCTCTGGAATGTGACTGTGCCCCGAATACATGAACAGACAGGGACCGGATCTCACCATGATAAGGCAGCAGAAGCCGTGGCAGATGATGCCTGATACCATGGACTTAAACGTCACTACACCCAATGTTAATCCATCAGCTTTGGTTCGTTATGCAACGTTGCCGCTTGGAGAGCCTCCGGCAGGCAACAGATTACGCTTCGCTGTGTGTGGTGAGAGAAAATTATGGAAAATAACGATGTCATAGTCTATCGGCTCGGCGCAGGATGCGACCTCTCCGATGTGGAAGAAGGAAAGATATACCAGGCAAAAGTACAGGGTTTTGCAACGTTCGGGATGTTTGCCCAGATCAATGACCGGATCAAGGGTCTTGTGCACAAGAGCAATATCAAGGCAGAACATAAGGAACGGGATCCTATCCTTGTCAGGGTTCGCCAGATCCGCCCGAACGGCAATATTGATCTGGAAGAAGTCCTTGTCCAGGTATATCAGGTGCAGAACGTCGACCGCAAGTCAACGACCATGAATATCGCGGACCTGACCAGCAAAGTCGGGAAAACCGTCGCGATTGAAGGGGAGATCGCCCAGATCAAACAGACAAGCGGTCCGACAATATTTACTATTGTGGACGAGACCGGGACTCAGAATGCAGCAGCATTTGTCGAAGCCGGAGTCCGGGCATACCCGGAAGCCGAACTGGACGACATAGTCAAAATCATCGGCGAGGTGATGATGCGCAACAACCAGCTGCAAATCGAAGTCGATTCATTGTCCATCCTCAGGGATGAAGATGCAGCCGCGGTTAAAATAAGGATAGAAAAAGCGCTGGAAGCACGATCGGAACCCGATGACATACCCCTGCTCATCCAAAGCGAGGTTATGGAAAAACTCCGCCCTGATATGAAGAAGGTCGCAAAAATAATCAGAAAGGCGATCTTCACATCTCAGCCTATCATCCTTCGTCATCACGCTGATGCTGATGGGATCTGTTCGGCAGTGGCAATAGAGCAGGCCGTTGTCTCCCTTATCAGGGAGAGCGGGGGTGACTTTGATGCGGACCACTTCCTCTTCAAACGAGCCCCGTCGAAGGCCCCGTTTTATGAGATTGAAGATATCACCCGTGACCTTGATTTTTCGCTGAAGGACCATATCAGGTACGGTCAGAAAATGCCGCTGGTTCTCCTGACCGATAACGGATCTACCGAGGAGGATGAACCTGCGTACAAGATCGCAAGCGTGTATGACATACCCTTTGTCGTGATCGACCATCACCACCCTGACGGCACGATAGACAAGTACCTCAAAGCACATGTCAATCCCTACCATGTCGGCGGAGACTTCGGCATTACGGCGGGCATGCTGGGAACTGAAATCGCCCGGTTGATTAATCCGAAAATCGAACCCCTCATCCGTCACCTGCCGGCAGTAGCGGGAGTCGGCGACCGGAGTGAAGCTCCGGAACGTACCCTCTTCCTCGCCCTTGTCCGGGATCAGTATCCCGAACAGGCCTGCAAGGATATTGCCCTGGCCCTTGATTATGAACAGTTCTGGTTACGGTTCAATGACGGCAGGGAGATTATCAGGGATATCCTGAACCTGACCGGGAATCCTGAACGCTACCGGAAACTTGTGGCACTCCTGGTAGAAGGGGCAAATACGATGATCGAGGACCAGATGAGTGCCTGTATGCCTCATGTTGTCCCCAGAGTACTCGAAAACGAGGCGCATCTCTTCCTCATTGATGTGGAAATCCATGCGCACAAGTTCACGTTTCCCCCTCCCGGCAAGACTTCCGGTGAAGTCCATGACCGGCTCTGCCGGCAGCATGCAGGAAAACCGGTTGTAACCATCGGGTTTGGTCCGGATTTTGCTGTACTCCGGTCACGTGGGGTTCTCATGAACATCCCCCGTATGGTCCGGGAACTCAGAAACGAGATACCTGGCGGGGGCATCAGCGGTGGAGGCCACCTGGTAGTAGGCAGCATCAAATTTGTTGAAGGCATGCGTGATGTAGTGCTCGAAGCACTTATCAGCAAAATTGGTGGAGCACAGGTACAAAAATGAAAAACTGCCTTATTTTTGAAAAAATCCTATGAAAATTACTGCAAAATGCTTATAATGCGCGTTAATCAGGTGCAAGATGTTCATTGTAATCTGCGTGCCAGATATACTTATTCCTGCCAGAATACAAGTGCAGTGAAGTAAAAATGACCTATCCATAACCTGAAGAATCAGATATATATATATACAAAATGATCTAAATGAGATTTAAATGCTGAGGCATAACATGTCTACAACAAAGAAATTACGTGAAACATATAACGAGACCCAGCACAAAATTGTTCAATACCTTAACTCGGGTATAACCAAGGGCAAGCACTACTTTAAATCAAAATATATTGCCAAGGAACTGGGGTTATCACCAAAAGAGGTTGGAACGAATATGGCGATCCTTGCAGATATCTGCAAGGAACTTGACATAATCCGCTGGAGCTATTCGAACAGTACGACGTGGATGGTCACGCCGAGGGCCATCTAAGCCCGGTATCTGTTTTTTATCATGGCAAAAATCCTGGAATTTGAATCCGAGATAGAATTTGTCGCCGACATCAATGACTACAAGGACTGTCTGATGTCCCAGGATCCGACGCAGGATAACCCGAATTCCCTGTGGTTCAACATCGATATCCCGAAAGGCCATGTCCTGAAAGCCGGTGACCGCGTGCGGGTAACCGTGGAAAAGATCTGAAACCCGCTTCATTCCATTTTAAGGGGTCTGTGCGGGACTGGCGTTTTTTTGACTCTGGAGAAGGCCAGATCTTACGTGTAATAAGGCTGCCACGGATTTCAACGAATAGCGTATTTTGGGATGCCGTTTGTGTCGGGGGGCAAAGTCCCGGGAACAATATAAAATGATGATTTCACGAGAGCAGTTTTTGTAAACCTGTATAATAATCCTTTTAATGTTTGATTCTCCTTCTTCATTCGCGATGAACGCCGCCGCCCCCGAAGGGACGCCCCCGCCGCTGTGGCATCCCCTGGAGCAACACCAGAGAAGGTAATACGACACAATCGCAAAGCGCAGGGGCGGTTCGGGGGGACAGGCACTGTCCCCTCCGTAAACAGTGCTTTACAATTTATTGAAAACTCAGGGTTTCTACAAAGCCGATATTTTAGGAAGCGAGACGGGGATGTCCTATCCCGAAATCATTTGACAACACATCTAACGATGTGAGCAATTTATCGAATCATGATGTGCAGAGGATAATCCGGCAATGGGAGAAGCCCGTTGTTGAGATTGCCTGGTATTTTCGAGATAACCCGTCAACGAGTATATCAGCTATCAGCAGTATAAAGAAGCAGGAGAATATTCTGCACTCAAACGGTCAGGAAGAAAATGCCAGTCAATCGATGAAAGAGAAAACTCATATGGGCCAGGCATACCAAGGTTTAAATCCCGGTGAATTTACATTTGAATAATGTTCGCACATGTCAGGACACCTGCCTGCGAAATAGCTCTTCTGGTTCTTTTACTATTCCTGTGCGGATGCGTATCATCGAGTATCGGCGAGGTTGGTTACTCTGGTAACAACATAACTGCGAGTATTAATAATCCGGATGAACCTTCAGATGCATTTGTACAGGTCACGATATACCGGGTGACGGGTCTTACCCAGCAGGAACATTCGGTAATTATGGGGGCGGCGAGACTAAAAACAGGTGACAATGCGGTCCTGATCCCGGCACCGCTCGCACCCGGAAACTATAAATTCAAAATGTACCTGATCCAGAATGGCGAACGGAAAACCGCGGTAATCCGGGATATTGTGGTGTAAGTGACGGGTGTCCGTCTGCAGGAACTGCTGGAAGCAGCCCGGGGCCTGGTGCCGGCAGATACCATTTTCAGGAACGCCCGGGTATTCAATCCTTTTATTGGTGGGTGGGAGCAGGGCACCCTTGCGGTTAAGGACGGTCTGGTACTGGGCATTGGTAACTATTCAGGAAAAAAGGAATACGATCTCAGGGGTTCATATATCATTCCCGGGTTGATCGATGCCCACGTCCATATTGAGAGCTCGCTCCTTACACCCCGCGAATATGCCCGCCTGGTCGTCCGACACGGCACAACTACCGTTATCGCCGATCCGCATGAAATTGCAAATGTCGCCGGTGCACGGGGAATTGATTTCATGCTTGACCAGCGGGAGGGGGCGGACATCGACATTCTGTACCTTCTCCCCTCCTGCGTGCCTGCAACACCGGAAGACGTGGGTGGTGCGACACTCACAGCCCGTGATCTCAGGCCATACGCAGACCGTCGTGGCATCCTTGGACTTGGGGAGATGATGAACGTTCCCGGCGTCCTTGCCGCGGATCCCTCAGTTCTGGAAAAACTCCAGCTCTGTTCTGTCCGTGACGGGCATGCTCCCCTCCTTACAGGAAATGATCTCAATGCATATATCCTGGCAGGTCTGCAGAGCGACCATGAATGTACCCGGCTGGACGAGGCAGAAGAAAAACTACGGCGCGGGATGTATATATTTATCAGGGAAGGATCAACTGAACGGAATATATCCGATCTTATCGATCTGGTAACGCCGGAAACGGTCTCCCGGTGCTGCTTTGCCTCAGACGACTGTCATGCCGATACGCTTTTTGAGAGGGGGCATATCGACCATTGCATACGTCGTGCCGTTGAATGCGGGCTCAAACCGGAACTTGCCTTACGGATGGCGACGCTTTCAGCCGCGGAACGGTTCGGGTTGTCCGATCGCGGGGCGCTGACCCCGGGCAGGAGGGCGGATTTCTGTGTCGTCGATGACCCGCGAAGTCTCAGGGTAAAAAAGGTCTTTGTACAGGGAAAGGAGATTGCTGGCCCCGTGCATGTGCCAGCGCCACCCTTTGTCCCGGCATTCTTCTCGAAAATTCCCAATGTCGATGATATCCGGATCCGTGGATCCGGTAAAGCACGGGTAATCGGGCTTGTCCCCCATCAGATTCTCACCCGGTCACTACAGTTCCCTGTTTCAGCACGGGACATACCTGATTTTAATCGGGATATTCTGAAAGTGGTAGTCTGTAACCGGTACCATGAAACGGCGTGCGGTGTAGGACTTGTCCACGGCTTCCTGCTGAACAGAGGGGCAATAGCGTCCAGCATTTCTCATGATGCCCATAACATTATTGCCGTGGGAGCAAGTGACCGGGAAATCCTGTCGGCGATTGATGAAGTCATCAGGTCCCGGGGTGCGATGGTTGCGGTTGTGGGTGAATCAAAGACTGTACTCCCGCTCGATTGCGGAGGTCTGATGTCATCCCTGCCGTACGACAAAGTTGTCGTACAATTGAAGGATCTGCATGACGCCACCGAAAAGATGGGGAGTATTGATGATCCTTTCATGTATCTGTCGTTCCTTGCACTCACCGTTATTCCGGAACTGAGGATCACGAACAGGGGACTGTCTGATGTCGGGGAAATGAGGGACGTCCCGATGTTTGTGGAATGAGAGCCGGCTCAGATTTGATTCCTTCCGGTAATAACCACAAGAAAAATCACAATATTCAGATATCATCGGGAATTGTCAGATGTTGATACTAAAAGGATGAATGCCGCCGCCCCCGAAGGGACACCCCCGCGGCGGATCAGGAATTGAAAAATTCTGAAACTACCTCCCCGCCCCGCCGTGCCTCGGAGAGGCCCTGAGGCGGGGAACCCTCGCGGAATCCAGGGTTTCATGAAAAAGCCTTGATACCGG
>Ga0209592_1000641_pt1 | contig 10831 bp, 15 predicted proteins | sample PPLLak2March2015_2_FD_187251 | JGI IMG/M metagenome (GOLD analysis project Ga0209592, IMG submission 187251) | Freshwater sediment microbial communities from Prairie Pothole Lake near Jamestown, North Dakota, USA - PPLs Lake P8 Core (3) Depth... | ecosystem: Environmental > Aquatic > Freshwater... | reverse complement strand
AAAATACTGCCCGGCCATATTTTCCTTCATCGTGATAGCCCCGGCAGGACATATACGGGCGCAGAACCCGCATCCTTCGCATGAAACTGAAACTACTCTAAAATCCTTGATGGCCTTAAAACGGCAAACATCCTGGCATAAGCCGCACTGTGTGCACTTATCTTCATCAATCAAGGCTACCTGCCCGCTCCAGAAATCATACTTCTCACGGATAACCGGCTGGAGCAACAGGTGAAGGTCAGCGGCGTCAACATCGCAGTCCGCCAATACACTGTGCTTCGCCAGAGCGGCGAAGCAAGCGACGACGCTGGTCTTACCGGTGCCGCCCTTACCGCTTAAGACAACGACTTCTTTCATCCACTATCTCCTGAATACGGTCATAAAGCCCGGTGAATTTCGCCTTCCACTCCGGCATCCCTTCAGCCAGAGTCACTCCTCTGGAGTAAAGACGGGCGATCTCATTATCCAGCGGGATGGTAAGGAGTATTGGCAAATTTTCTCTCAAGCAATACTCTTCCACTTTCCCATCACCATCTCCGGCACGGTTGATGACCACACCGCAGGGGATTCCGAGTGTCTTTACCGTTTCTATCGCTAAAATAAGGTCGTTCAGTCCGAAGGGAGTGGGTTCGGTCACCATCAGGCAGAAATCGCCGCCCTTTATCGATTCTACGACGGGACAGGAAGTCCCGGGAGGCACATCTATGATTGAAATACCTTCCTGATCCACCTGTTCTTTCACCTTCCGGATGACCGGCACCGGCATAGCCTCACCCACGCTCAGCTTTCCCTGAACGAAATCAATACTATCCGCGTACCCGGACTCAACAACGCCGATTTCCTTTCCTATTTCCGTAATAGCCTTTTCCGGGCAAAGATAGCTACAGGCGCCGCAGCCATGGCAGAGATGCGGAAAGATGAGTACGTGTTTTGAAAAAACCACGATGGCATGGTAAGCGCAGACTTCCGCGCACTTGCCGCAGTGAGTGCACTTGGTCTCATCCACCCGGGGAACAGGAATGCATACCGCTTCGCTCCCCGCGATGACCGGCCTTAAGAAAATATGGTCGTTGGGCTCCTCGACATCACAATCGAGCAGCTGCACCCTGCACCTGTCTTTCAGGGAGAGGGCCAGGCTGGTTGCTACCAAAGTCTTGCCGGTACCCCCTTTGCCGCTGGCTACCGAGATAATCATCCTACCCTCTTATCATTTTCGTGCCGCACTTGGGACAGCTTACGGAGTAGCACGGCGTTCCCGGCTTATGGGGCACTTTTTCCCCGCAGCCGGGGCACACGCAGTTACCACCGGGTCCCGCTCCTGCCTGGTTGCCCTGCATCCTGCCCCCTCTTTGACCTCGTCCGGCAGGCGGACCTTTTCCATCTCCCCTGGGCATATTTCACCTCCAAAAAATATTTGCGGTTCTTATCGCCTGCCCATACCCCTGCCGCGCCCCATGCCCCCTCCGCCCGTGCCGAAATGCCCGGCAACATTAGGCTGGGAGCTGGCTTTAAGCTTACCGGATTTATAGCTCTGGATAGCTTCCCGCACTTTGCCGGACACTCCGGTGACCACCTTGATATTAACAGCCGCCAGCACCTCGTAAGCATTGGGGCCGCAGTTACCGGTAAGCACTGCTTCGATGTTTTTACCGGTAAGAGTCTGGGCCGTGGCTATGCCTGCTCCGCCGCCCGCTGCGGCACCGGAGTTCTCCAAGGTCTCAAATACCATTGTGTCCGGATCGGCGATGATGAAGCACTGGCACCGGCCGAAGCGCGGGTCGATATCTGCATCGAGGTTAGGGGCATTAGCCGTAATCGCAATTTTCATCGTTTACTCCTTTTTATTTACTTCAAGTTCACGTATCCGGGATTCTACTCCGTCCAGATCTTTTTTCATTTCCCCGGCTTGTGCTTTCAGGAGCTCAAGCTCCTGTTCACGCGTCATGCGAGCCATATTCGGGATAGCTCCGGGATACTGGCAACGGGGCAGCCCGCCTCGACCCCGGCCCATATAGGGATAAGGCGGAGAGCTGCCTCTAAAGCCCATCCCCGCCCCGCCTGAACGTCCGCGTCCTGTTAAGTTCCTTCCAGACATCTTTCACCTCCTGTATTTTTATTTAATTAGGCGCACGGCCTCAATAAGTCTTATCAGCCGCAATATAGCGGCATGGCTCCGGCGCCGGTCAACAGGTGCAGGTGCGCGCTGTTACAGAAAAGGCATCTCCGGCCTTTATCCTCCTCCGGGCTTTTGGGAATTGGCAGTTTGAAGGTATTCCGGCATTGCTGGCACTGGTATTCCCAGATATCATTTTCAAAAATATTCGAGCCGGAGCCGAGTGGCGCCCAGGCAGGGGCTTCCATGACATCGGCACTATCGCATTTTTGACAGCGTACCTCTGTCCTCCGGGAAGAATCGCCGGGAATTTCCATGTCGAAGACATACCGGCATCGCTTACATAAAAACCGGCGTTCCATACCGTTACCTCCTCTTTCCATCGCCGGGCAAAATCCCGGTCTTATGATGCTCAACGGTGGTAAAAGTGCTCATGGCTCATTTTTTTCCTCATTTTTGCTCCAGCGCCCTCCTGACGAGCCTTTTACTCCGGGCATTACCGGCTGGACGTCATGCAGACGGCATTTGGGACAATGTTCGGGCGGCACGCTAACCGGTGTTTCCAATTCCCATTCATGCCCTCTATGACAGCGGAACCGGCGCCAGGTCATTTCGAAGTTACCGCCATCAATCCTGATCGCTTTGCCATTGAGAAGCGCATCAGCAATCTTTTGTCGCGCCGATGCCAGTATCCGCTGGAAAGTGGGGCGGGAGATATTCATCTTTTCCGCTCCCTGCTCCTGCTCCAGTCCTTCAAGGTCTTTCAGACGCACCGCTTCAGCCTCTTCTATGGACATGCAGACTTCCGCGAGGTCTCTTAACGGTATACCCGCAGGTTTGAAGAAAGTCACATTAGGAAGAAATTCTACTCTGCGGCACTTGGGCGGTCTGGACATATCTTTCGCTCCTGAGTAATGAGCATATGCTCATTATCTATATTACTGCTTCATCAAATATTTGTCAAGATTAACTGGACCCGCAAGTGACTAAAAGTGAGAATCGTGGAATAGAAGGAATAGTTGATTTCCCAGATGCAATTTGAAAAATATGTTGGAGTTGTGAAGAGAAAGTAATGAAAAAAGCCCACCATCTTCCAAGTGGGCTTCGTTAATCTCTTTGGTAGCGGGGGTGGTATTGCGTTACTTGGCAACAGGTACGCTAAAAACCGACTTAGCCAGTTGTGTATTTGCTCGGAATAACAGGGCTTAATATTGTACTGGTGAGAATCAGGTTGTAATCTCTCGTTTGACGGTTCTTTTTTAAATAGGCCAGCTTAACTCCACCGATTCAAGCAGTCTTCTACCTTTTTCCACCAAGTGTCTTACGGTATCGCTCTGGTTGCTTGAATAATACCGTTTAGTTGGTAGATTAAATTTGAGGGCAATCTCATAATCAGCCATGCCTTTTTTATCTTTCAAGAGAGCACAACGGACCGCCAAGCGATCCGAGTAGTGAGCTTTTCTTCCTCGTCTCTTACGGTGTTCTTGTGGTCTACCTTTAAGTCCCTTGAGAATACCGTAAAGTTCATGACTAGAAGATAGCGAGATAGTATCATACGTTTCCCAGGCGTGGAATGCTTCCGGTTTATCTCTGTTTTGAAGAACGGCAGGAATATTTGTGTCGTACTGAATGTCCTGAGGATGGTATAAGTGTACTTGCGAGTAGTCGAATTTATCAACATCAACTCCTGTGATCCCATCGTCTTCAGTCCATACTTCGGGAGGATACACACGGTTGCTTGCATGCCTAAGATCAATCCCGTAGTCTTTGACGACGCTGCGATACCTGGACCAAAGCCAATTAGGCATACGAATTTCCCGGTAGGGACTGGAATCGTCAAAACTGTAATCGGAGATAATACAACAAATCCAGTAGACTTGCAATTGTATACAGGGCAGGAGTTCGAGCGCGCGCAACTCATTCGTCGATTTACTCCTGAGTTGACTCTGAGATAACAGTTCCCAGTCTATATCAACGTCAAGCCATTGCAGGACGAGCGAGCGCCTCCATTTCCCCCAATGGAATAGTGCTTGTTCAACCCGTTTGCCGGTCCACATCGATACAAAATGCACATAATTCCGTGTGTATTTTCTGCTTTAGACCTATTGAATCATACCCTTTATCATCAATCTTGACAAGAAGTATTACCGATGGCTATTGAGTTTGGAGAGTACGCGGGGCACTAAGGTGGCTATAAAGTATCAAAAGTCAATATCTGACTTTAGTAAATTTGCCGTGACCTGTATCCACAACGACAAACGGCTTTCTGGTAGCGACCCGATGTTTCTCGAAATTATCAAGAGGGCAGTTCCACATGTTACCCAAAACCAATCAGTTCCCAGTTTGGTTTCGGTGCGAAAAGGTGATGAGTGATGACACGATCTGTAAGCGAGACTGATAAAAGTAAGACAACAACCAAGGAGGTTAATGAAAGATGAAGGCAGCCATATATGTGAAAGACGCTGACGAGGAACAAGTTGCTAATCTTCGTGCCTGGGTGGCATTAAAAGGATTTACGGAAATCATGGAGTATCGGGACGCCACCCCTTTGCCTAGACACTCTGGCAAGAAAGAATTAGGGCGCCTATTTCGGGACGCCGAGCAGCACAAATTCGATTTCGTGTTCATCATTTCATTGAAAAACATAGACTGTGAATATCCCATGCACTTTCTCATTGTGATTTTGGGATTGAAGGAACGGGGTGTCCGTCTCATCAGCCGGGCGGAACCTTGGACCGACATGTCAATAGAGGATATGCAGATGGTTTTTCTGGCATATTGTCTGCATGATAAAGAAGTGGATGAAATGTCTATGAGGTCAATGGCAGCAAAAGCGCGAGCAAAAAAGAAGAAAAAGACTAATGACGATAGCGCCCCTAGTAATGTCTAAATGGATCGCCAGTCCTCAATCTAGGCAGGTGCGCTCAACGATCACACAGACATTCATTAATAATATAATCGGCCAAATTTCCTGGCAACTTCAAAGGAGAATTCTGAAATTGAGGAGGTTAATCGAATGAAATTAACCCGGGTGTTCAGACGGAAAAGGAGGAAATACCCCATCAAGGTTGACGGAAGGGGAAAGTCCGCGCGCAGCCGGAGCTTCGAGATGTTCTCAGACAAAATTCCCTTGAGTGAAATTTCTGAGGACGTAGGTGTCAAGATCGAGACAATTCGCAGGTACCACCAGCAATGGAAGAAGGACCCTGATTTAGGACATCGATATGCCTACGTTCAGAGTCTCTTAAAAAAGACAGCAGCGGACCGAGATAAAAATATCGAGTTGTTTGCCAGGGTGTGGGGAATTAAGAAAGAGCGGCTCGAGACCATTCTGGCCCAACCCCATGGATTAAAGCGATTAATGACCGGTAAATATTATTTCTCAACACATGCAAATGCCGACAATATACTTCATATAGCCCTAGAATTAGCTCTGCTGGTTTCAGACCACCTCATAAAACATAAGGGGAAATTCGAAGATATCTACTTTGCACTCAAGCGCTATTTGTGGGAGAACATGAAATACCGCGAGGAAGAAGATGCCGGAATCGAAGAGGATAACAAAATGATGGCATTATTTCACCAGGTGCTCGCGACAGACATGGAAAATGAACGGAAAGAGCGGGTCAAACCCGATACACTTTCTGACGAAGAACGTAATGTTATTATAAGGTTGGGCGTAGAAGCAGAAATGAAGAAAGCGGAGATTTGGTACTGGTTCCGTATAGGCACTCTAAAGACCGAGGGATTAACCCCAGAGCAGGCTCGTGAAAAAATTTATCAAGACTTTCTTGAGAAAGGCGATCTGAAGGGAGCAAAGATGATACGAGAATTCCAGGATAAAGTACACCCTCTGAAAACCAACGGCCAGATAACACCACTATCAACGCCGCAACCACCATCACCAACGTAAAGACCCCTCCTTGTAACAGGCCAAATCTTAAATAATCATCCCGTGTGGGGTAATTTATTAACGGACCGGCTGCCAGCCCAGCGATAACGGATCCGTATCACCTGTTTTATTACCTTTAGTTGCTATTGTCTTCACCGCTCAGGAGGTTTCTATGTAGTGATTAATGCTGTTTGCTGCGAGTATCCCTAGCTATAGTATCCTATTATATCCGGCCGAATTGCTTCGGGGTCTTATCAAGTTTGATTTACGGCTTACATAGTTGCTATTTAGCCTTATATACTCCTTATCTTGTTGTTTCGTGCTCTAAGAAACACTGTTCGCACTTTATCTGGCTGCGTTATGACAGTAAAAAGCCTCTTTATCGGCTAGTATGGATAATGGGCAGTTCTATAAGACAACCGGATGGTAAATGCTGGCGTCAATGCCAGCATGGCATGTTCTCGTCACCTCTAATGCAACGTTTGTGGCAAATCACACAAAACAAGCAAATGTTACTCAACAATCTACTTTTTTTACGGCAATTACTTTTCCCGCCTCGACCAGATAATAACACACCGCTAAGCTGCCTCCCCCTCGGGACCACTCATTGCAATATGTTAAACCGTTGAGGCCCGTTAGATTTTCCTGCGTCTATTGTATGCCTGAAAGTTGCCCCGTTTCGTCGATGTCCCTGCTTTTTATTCTTTAGAATTGCAGTATGAATAATGTGTTAGGGTAGTCATGAAGGAAAACCAAAGAAGTTTTGGCGCAAATGCAATGGGTGCTTACCTACGTTGGCGGGGTTCAGGACACGCCCAACAAAGAGAATATCACTAAATTTCTTAATTTTTATCATTTAAAGTGGTCTTGACAAAAATACAGGAAAGTTGTATTCTGATATTGAGCATAGGTGCAATATAATAATATATAGCGCATTAGTTCATAATAAGAGGTGATCACGAATGGGAAGACGGCAATTATGGCGTAAGGTCAGTTCTATACCGGCAGTTACATATTTCAAACCTGCCGGTGTAAGGATGGCCGAGCTTGAGGAATTGCAGCTTCTAGTGGAAGAAGCGGAGGCAATCCGTCTTAAAGACTTAGAAGGAATGGAACAGGAAGAATGCGCCGATAAGATGAGCATATCGCGCAGCACTTTTTCGCGCCTTCTGGATACCGCCCGGCAGAAAATAGCCGATGCTTTATTAAACGGGAAGGCAATACGCATCGAGGGCGGCAACTTCGAGATGGCGGTACGCCGTTTCCGGTGTTTGCAGGGTCACGAATGGGATGTGCCTTTTGAAAGGATGATATCTGCCCCACCCGAGAATTGCCCGGAATGCGATACGCCGAGTATCATGCCGCTTTTCCCACCCGGCCTGCGCCGCGGCGGTTATGGTCGCGGTAAACAATTTAGGGGGAGATTAAGCAGGTAAACTAATCATGAAAATAATCGATGAGTTACTCTCAACCATAAACTGTGAAGCACCGGTAAAAGAAATATGCATGGGACCTTTTCAAACGGCAGTGAGGACCCGTTACTGCGGACTCGCATCTACACCTCATGAAGCCGGCCTTTATCATGATACCAGACCCGTACAGGAAGCCGGCTCACTTATGGAAAGAACGGCCGACGACCTTACGAGAATGGCTAAATCAGCAAGCCTTTATGAAGCGGCTATTGGGATGGCAACGATCAACTCGCTCCTGGAAATTAATGAGGAAGAATGTCAAAACCTGAATGCCAGGGATCTTATCGCTTCAAAGGGAGAAGGAAAGAACATTGCCATCGTTGGTCATTTCCCGTTTATAACACAGCTAAAAAAAACCGCCAAAGAGCTTTGGGTTATTGAAAAGAATCCCCGTGAAGGGGATTATTCCGAAGCAGAAGCCAAGCACCTTATTCCCCGTGCTGATGTTGTCGGTATAACCGGGACTGCGTTCACTAATCACACTTTAGAGCAGTTGTTGGAGCTGTGCAGCCAAAAAGCTTATGTGGTTATACTTGGCGATACCACTCCTTTGTCTCGTGTGCTTTTTAACTACCGCGTCGACGCTATATCAGGTACCAGGGTCATTGATTACGAAGCCGCATTAAGGTGCGTAACTGAAGGGGCTACTTACCGACAGATTAAAGGTATCCGCCAGATTACAATATTGAAGTAGGAAAAAGTGAAATTAATAGATAATTAATAGGAGGTAAAATAAATGTTGTTTAATTCTAATCGGGGAAGAGGTTCCGGTCGCCGAGGAGGTGGAGGTGGAGGTATGGGGCTAGGTTTCCGCGGGAGTTCGCCCCCCTGGCCTTATGTGGGAAGAGGCCGAGGCGGTCTACCCAGATGCGGTTACTACATCGGCCCAGCGGCACCTATAGCCGGGTTTAGCCAGCCGAGGCCCTTTTATTCCGGGACGCCGCCCGCTTCCGGGCATGCGCCTTACCCGGCCGGGATGACTAAAGAAGATGAACTTAACTACATGAAGAACCGGGCGGAAGCGATCAAGGAAGAACTGGGGGAAATTGAGTCCAGAATGAATGACCTCGATCCTAAAAAATGATCCCGTTCTGAGAGAACCTGAACTAAATTACGAAAAATATTGTAATAAATAACAGGAGGTGTATCATGCCAGGATTTAATGGTACCGGCCCTGACGGGATGGGGCCAATGACAGGCGGAGGCAGGGGATACTGCAATCCCGCCGGCAGGGGCATTGCCTGGTGGCCATTCAGGGCGCGCCGCCGGGTGCCTTACGGATTTCCCCGTTATGGTGCTTCGGGATACCAGCCGTTTGCGCCGGCGATGAACCGCGAGCAGGAACTGGAGTTCCTGAAAGGACAGGCCGAGGCGTTAAGAGACGAATTGAAGGAAATAGATGCCGAGATAGGAAAACTCTCGGTGGTAAAAATCAAGGAGAAAAAATGAAAATAGCGATTTCTGCCACTGGTAAAAGTCTGGATGCCGATGTTGATCCCCGCTTTGGACGGTGCCAGTATCTCATCATTGCCGACCCGGAAACGATGAAATTTAGTGCTATCGATAATGCCAGTGCTATGGCCGCCGGTGGGGCTGGTATAGCGGCAGCACAAATGGTGATTAAAGAAGGTGTCGAGGCTGTTCTTACCGGTAACTGCGGGCCGAATGCTCACGGAGTGTTTGCTGCATCCAAAGTAAAGGTAATCACCGGTGTTACTGGAAAAGTCCAGGATGCAATCTCCCAATATAAACTGGGCACTTATTCGGCGTCGCAGCAAGCTAATGTGCCGGACCACTTCGGCATGGGTACGGGTCCCGGAGCCGCCGGCGGTATGGGGATGGGCCGCGGTATGGGCCGGGGCACGGGACGCGGCATGGGTCGAGGCATGGGTGGCGGCGCCGGTCAAGGGATAGGACGGAAGACCGGGATGTAGGTGTTTTTAACTTAACACTAGCAACACTTAAAACGGGAGGTGACGCTATGCCAAGAGGAGACGGAATGGGCCCGCCGCGCAATACCACGCAAAGAGGGGCAGGATGCAGGGCAACCGGCCCGGGGCCGGCCCCGGAGGGAATTGTGTTTGCCCGAACTGCGGTCACAAAGAACCCCATAAACCTGGAACACCCTGTTATAACGCCAGTTGCCCTAAATGCGGGACGAGAATGGTAAGAGACTAATATCATAAATGATAATATCCATTGCCAGCGGTAAAGGTGGAACCGGTAAGACTCTCGTGGCTACCAGCCTGGCTCTTTCGTTGAAAGACAGGGTTAAGGTACAGCTTCTGGATTGCGATGTTGAAGAACCGAATGACCACATCTTGATCAAACCGACCATCACCCGAAGTGAAGCGGTCTCGATACCGGTACCGGAGATAAATAAAGATAAATGCACTCGCTGCGGCAGATGCGCCGAGGTGTGTGCCTATCATGCTATCGCGGTGATGGGAGAATATGTCCTTACCTTTCCTGAGCTTTGTCACGGCTGCGGCGCCTGCAGCTACCTGTGCCCGGAGAAAGCTATTTCCGAGATACCTAATAAAATAGGAATAGTTGAAACCGGACAGGCTGACGGCCTTATGTTCGGCCACGGCATGCTTTCTATCGGCCAGCCGATGGCGCCGCCGGTCATCAGGAAAGTTAAGGGTCTTATTGACACCGAAGCCACGGTTATCATCGATACCTCGCCGGGAACATCCTGCCCGGTGGTTGAAGCTATTAAAGGCAGCGATTTCTGCCTGCTGGTCACCGAGCCGACACCCTTCGGCCTCAATGACCTGATACTGGCGGTGGCAACGGTAAAACAGCTTGGGGTCCCCTTCGGGATTGTTCTCAACCGCGCCGGCGCCGGAGATAAAAAGACCGAGGAATATTGCGCCAGAGAGAATATCCCGGTATTGATGACTATCCCCCTGGACCAGGAGATTGCCGGCTTATATTCCCGGGGCATTCCTCTGGTTACAGGCATGCCTGAATACCGGTTAAAATTCATCAAGCTTTATGAAAACATCAGAGAGGCGGCAGATGAAAGAAGTAGTCGTATTAAGCGGTAAGGGCGGGACCGGCAAGACCAGTATCGTTGGCTCATTCGCCGCGCTCGCTCAAAAAAAGGTGATGGCCGACTGCGACGTCGATGCCGCTGACCTGCATCTCCTGCTCACCCCTTCAGTGAAAGAAAAAAATGAGTTCCGCAGCGGTCAAGTCGCCGTCATTGATAATGACAAATGTATCGAGTGCGGATTATGCCAGGAAATATGCCGCTTTAACGCCATCCGTGATTATCAGGTCGACCCCATTTCCTGCGAAGGCTGCGGTTTCTGTTCGCATATCTGCCCGATGGAAGACATTACCATG
>Ga0209592_1000637_pt1 | contig 10854 bp, 8 predicted proteins | sample PPLLak2March2015_2_FD_187251 | JGI IMG/M metagenome (GOLD analysis project Ga0209592, IMG submission 187251) | Freshwater sediment microbial communities from Prairie Pothole Lake near Jamestown, North Dakota, USA - PPLs Lake P8 Core (3) Depth... | ecosystem: Environmental > Aquatic > Freshwater >... | reverse complement strand
TCGTGTCCGAGGGTATCGTTGACCAGCTTGAGCCCATCCACATCACACGCTAAGATTCCGACCGTCCCGTAGCGTGTTTTTTCTATCCGGTTCATCTCTTCTTCGAAGTAGATACGGTTATAGAGTCCGGTCAGAGGATCGTGTAGACTCAGGTATCTGAGTTTCTCTTCTCCGAGCTTGAGGTCTGTAATATCTGCGGCAATGCCGACCGCCCGCTGTGTCCTTCCGGAATCATCCTCGACCGGAAAAGAACAGTCCCTGATCCAACGGATGGATGCATCCGGGCGCACAATACGATAGACCAGCTCATACTCTTCCTGGGTTTTTTTCTCCATAAATTGCTTCACATGATCCCTGTCTTCAGGATGGATCGTTTCCCAAAAGGAGTCTGGATCTTCGCAAAGGGTTTGAGGGGGACGCCCCCAGATTTCCGAATAGGCGGGGCTGACGTAACAGGGGACTCCCTCTTCGTGGATATAGAAGACCTCACGGATGTTTTCTGCCAGTTGGCGGAACCTCTCTTCACTCTCCCGCAGCCTCTCTTCTGCCCGCTTCCGCTCGGTGATGTCCCGCACAATCCCTCTAAAACCTATCGGTTTACCGGATGCATCTTTTCGCAGCGTTACGGATGCTTCGAGGTATCTTTTGGTCCCATCTTTTCTTATGATTCCCCAATCACATTCTCTACTGGGCTCCCCTGTCCTGTAGACCTTATTAAAGGTTTGAAACAGTTTCTTTGCGTTCTCTTGATCTGTATACTGCCGGTCGTTCATGCCCATCAATTCCTCTTTGGGATACCCCCATATTCGGCACATGGAATCGTTAAGAAAGGTTAAGTTGCCCGCAAGGTCAACCTCGTAATAACCATCTTCGATGTTTTCGAGAATGGTTCGATATTGCTCTTCACTTTCACGCAGCTTCTCCTGTACACGCTTGCGTTCGATCGCGTACCAGATCGCCCGTGCCAGCAGATTGCCGTCCATCTGACCCTTGACCAGGTAGTCTTCTGCCCCTTCTTGGACAGCTCGGATCGCGACCGTTTCATCGTCGAGACCGGTTAAGATCACAATGGGCAAATGCGGAGCCACGGCATGCACCTGTCTGATGGCATCGAGGCCACCCCCGTCCGGGAGCGACAGATCAAGCAGGATGAGGTGGAAACCTTGATCCCCGAGGAGGACGGACAGACCCGTGCTGATGAGGCCCACATGGGTCAGGCCGAACCGGTTTGCCCCTGCATCGATCAGCATCTCCTTCACCAAACGAGCATCCCCGGGATTATCTTCAATCAACAACACCTTGATGAGCTCAGGAGGTTGATAGAGGTTATTCAACAGTTTCTCTTTTGGTTCCTCAAAATCAGACATCCGCGCGTTCCTTCTTTGAAGGTTTGACGATGGTGAACCAGAAATCCTCTATTGTTTTGACGACCGTGATAAACTGCGCAAAGTCGACCGGCTTATTGATATAACAGCTTGCATGGAGATTACGGGTTTCCACGATGTCTTTCTCTGCATTCGAGGTGGTCAGCACCACGACAGGAATTTGCTTCAGGTCTTCCTCCTCGTCGATCTCGGCAAGGACATCGCGACCATTTTTCCTGGGGAGGTTCAGATCGAGCAAAATAAGGTCCGGCCGGGGGGCATCCGAAAAGGGGCCTTCCTGGCGCAGGAAGGCGAGGGCATCGACCCCATCCCTGACCACGCTCAGATGGTTGCGTATTTTCCCCTCCTTGAAGGCCTCCACGGTGAGGCGAACGTCACCCGGATTATCCTCGACCAGTAAAATCTCTACGGGTCGACATTCTCTTTCTGGCTTCATATTCTCTCTTTCCTCTTCATTCATCTAAACCCTGTCCCCCGAGACGCTATGGAGAAAGCGGTTACGCCCTGACTGCTGGAAGGCAGAAATAAAAAGTGGCTCCCTTTCCAACTTCTGACTCCACCCAGATGTGCCCTCCGTGCCGTTCCACAATCTTCTTGCAGATTGCCAACCCGATGCCGGTGCCGGCGTATTCCTGCCGGCTGTGAAGCCGCTGAAAGATGATGAAAATGCGCTCGGAGTACTCCGGGGCGATGCCAATGCCGTTGTCCCTTACGGAGAAGGTCCACCCACTGCCATTTTGGCTGGCCGAAATGTGCACCCGGGGTGGCTCGTTTCCCCGGAACTTGATTGCGTTTCCGATCAGGTTTTGGAACAACTGCCCCAATTGGGGGAGGTCAGCCATCACCGTCGGAAGCGGATCATGGGTCACAAGGGTCCCAGACTCTTCAATCGTCACCTTCAAGTCGTTGACGGATTGGGCGAGGGCCGCTCCGGAGTCGGTGGGGGATAATTCCTTTCCCTGCGTTCCTACCCGGGAGTAAGTCAGCAGGTCATTGATCAACCTCCGCATGCGGACGGCCCCATCCACGGCGAAGTGGATGAAATCGTTGGCATCGGCGTCGAGCTTGCCTTCGTATCGCCTGGCCAGAAGCTGGACGTAACTCGCCACCATGCGCAGCGGTTCCTGAAGGTCATGAGAGGCCACATAAGCAAATTGCTCCAAGTCTTCATTTGACCGGGCCAGTTTCTCGGTTTTCTCTCTCAGGGTCACCTCCATCCGTTTGCGCTCAGCAAGAAAAAGGGTGTTGGCAATGGCGCCCGCAATCTGATTGCCAATGCTTTCCGCAACCTCCAGATCCCTTTCCGTGTAGGCATTCGGTTTGAAGGATCGCAGGTTGAGACCTCCGATGATCTGATCTTTTGAGATCAGAGGGACCGATATCGTGGACTTGAATCCAGTCCGAAGGGAGGCCAGAAGAAAAGGATACTTCTTTCCCATCTCAGGAATATCCTCCGTCTGGACAAGGATGCCCGATCGAGTCTCCAGGATATGTTCGTAGACCGACTGGGAGAGAGGAAAGACCTCTCCGAGCCCCCGGCCTGGTATCTTCTCTCCCATTTCATATGCGACAGTACCCGTCTGATGTTCCGCATCGATGATGCAGATTGAAATTCGGTCGAAATCGATGAGATGACGGACGGTCCCTGCGAAACGGTCATAGACTTTCTCAATCTCGAGTGTGGAACTGATGATCCGGCCAATCTCGGCCATGGCGGCATTCTCTTGAGACAACCTTTTGGCCGCCTCCTCGGCGCACATGCGCTCAGTGAAAAGCTGTGCATTGGCGATGGCTCCGGCGATCTGATCTGCCACCTTTTCAGCGAGTCTCAGATCTTTATCCGTATAAGCATAGGGCTTGAGAGACCTTAAGAGTAAGCCCCCTATGATCCGACCTTTTGAGAAGAGAGGAACGTTCATGATCGAACGAAACCCAGCCCGAAAAGTGGACAAGAGCATGGGAAAACGATCTTTATATTCATTAAAGTCTTCCGTTTGGATGAGAAGGCTTGACTTTGTGCGCACCATTTCGGCATTGCCTGAACCTTCGAGGGGACAGGTCTCTCCTATCTTCCGATCCCCAATCTCTTTTCCTGCTATATAGAGAGGTGGGGCGATGCCCTTTTCAGTATCAATGAGGTTAATCACCATCCGGTCAAAGGGGATGAGCTTATGGACTTTATCAGCAATACGCCCGTAGACTTCTTCGATGTTCAGGGTCGAGCTGATAATTCGCCCGATCTCGGCCATAATGGCATTCTCTTGGGCCAGCCTTTTCGCCTCTTCTTCACTCCGTTGAAGCGCGTCATCTGCCTGCCTGCGCTCCTGCATCTGAATGTTCAATTGTTCATAGGCTTGGCGATAGCGATGTTCGGATTCTTTAAGGTTCCGCTGATGGTTGAGCAATCGCTCCTGCGCGAAGCGGAAGCCTTGCTGCAAGGAGAGCGAGAGCATGCTTACCACAAAAAATGAAGCCAAGAAATGATATCTAAATTCCTGAAGATCATGCAGCGTGATTCTTTGCAGATCAAAATTAAGTATGAAGAATGCGAGAATGCCGTAAAAGACAAACACCCAGATCATGCCCTCGGTTGAACCAACGGCAAAGAAGACCAAGATGGGGTAAATATAGCTCCATTCGATTTGACAAAAACTCGACTGAAAACCTATATGGTAGAGAATAGCAATACCAATCACTGCAACAAACAACCTAAACAGAATGGAGTAGATCTTGTAATTAAATTCTTCATCCGTTTTTCTTTTGGTCATAAGGCCAAGAAGGACAACTATCAGAAGATTGAAACCGGTCAGGAATGTCGCGAAGTGATCGCCGTTTGTGACATTGTACAGAGTCAACGCACATAAAACGGGAATGCCGATACAGACAGCCATTATCTCCACGCCCCGCTTCCGGTGTTTCATCAATTCAAATTGGTCCAAATGGGTAAAGCTCGGATTTATCGACCCGATGTTTTCAGCACTTGAAGATGTCTGTAGATTAGGATCAGTTGCCAAATCATCTCCTGTTTTTTGACCGGCTCCGGAGAAAGGGGATTCGCCAAAGAATTGTGGCTCAGACATTGTCAGGCCTCCGGCATTCATGCTCTGAGACGGTCAACCCTGCTCTTAAACGCATATACCCTTCGTTTCGTTTTCATAAATGCAGAAAAACCGCCGTTCGTCTAATCCACTGGCCATTTCCATAATAATATCTAATGGTTCGGAAACCAGGCCGGGGCTTCCCGCCCTCCAGTTACTCAGAATTTGGCTTTGTTGTCCAATAAGCATATAAAATTTTCCTAGTATTGAGAGTGAGCAAATATAGTGCCGGAATCAAAAAAATGACCCAATCTGCTTGATTTCAAATGGTTTTTCAAGAAATGAGAATACCTGATAACGGAGGAGATGTGCCCTTTTTTGTCGCTAAAAGCTAGTTCCTTCCAGCAGATAGTAGATAAGAAAGGCAACTGCTCATCGGCACCTTGGAAATTCGGTAATATATGGAGAGGTTATTTGATGAGAATGAGAAGGGGACTAATAGACCGTCAACTCCTTGGTTCCCCTTTGGAAGCCAAAATTTTTGACCACCCCGTTCTTATCGAAGAGGATCACCAGGCCATCCGTTTTCTGTTGTTCGCGAGTGTACTGAAATATGGTAAAGTTGGTGAAATAGGGTTCTTCGATAGTGAGGACAGAAGAGTTTTTTTGAAGATAGGCATAGACAAAGACGTCTCCGTCAAACTGCTTTTGAATCCGAAGCGGAGGCCCGAAGATCTCAAGAATTTCACCCTTGGTGGTGGAACCGATCCTGATCTTTTCATTGGGATCGCATCTGATCTCAGATCCCTTATAGATTCGCCCGATGGTGCAACTGCACATCAGGGTCATCAAGAGAGGGATGAGGACAAATGTCTTACTAAAATTCGTCAGTCCCTTTATGAAAGCCATAGTATTTTACCTTTTCTTGATCATCAAAAAAGATCACCAAGTGGTCTGACTTCACGTCCCATTCAACGAAATTGAATAATATTGTAATAATCAATCGAGCATTGCCTCGCATGTACTGGTAGGAAGCAATGTTCGCAAATGGATAGTTGGTCAGGGGTTCATCCCTCGTCAGATCCATCTGGCGAAGGATTTCATTGAAAATAGCGGGACTGAGATAATTCTGAGGAGGTCCGAACCAGGCAACGATCTCGGCCCTTGTCGTCACCCCTGGTTTAATCTCTCTAATCTTTTCTTCACGAATTTTTGGACCGTCGTAATAGCGGCCAATCCAGCAGCTTGCGAGCAGGAAAGCCAGAGGCAGTATTCCAATCATTCTGAGAGAAAACCCGAAAAGTCTCTTCATGATTTCACCTCTTACGGAATGAAAAATATACAGATAACTGTCACACATCTTCCTGAATAATGTCAATTGAGTTAAAGATCAGATGGACATGACAGGGCGGGAGCGATTATCTAAGACTGATACGCCCTAATGGAAATGACCGACCCAACGAGAAGAAAATAGAATAAGAGAAAGAATTCGCGAGGGACGATCTATCTTTTCCCTGCCCCATATTTCTGTGCTACTTCCTTAAATCCCGGAAGGGCTGCTTCAATCACCTTTTTGTCCACCGCATAGGCAATTCTGAAATGACCCGGTCTTCCAAAACCCCTCCCGGGAACCGTCAGGATTCTTCTTGATTGAAGTTCTTTGACAAAAGCCAGATCATCTTCCGCGAGAGATTTTGGAAATAGGTAGAAAGCCCCCTGAGGTTTCACTACATCGTACCCGAAGGAGACTAAGGCATTGTAAAAGAGATCCCGTTTCTCTTCGTATTCTCTGACGTTAACCGAATTCCTTTGGAGGGGAGCGACCAATCTCTGCATCAATGCGGGGGCATTGACAAAACCGAGAACTCGGAGAGCAAAGACGATGGCGGAAATCAATTCATCAACCTCCTCGCAAAGGGGGCTGACAGCAATATAGCCGATCCGCTCTCCTGCGAGAGAGAGGTCTTTGGAGTGGGAGGTTACGCGAATCGTGTGGGGGTAGTGGAGAAAGGCAATCGGAAGCCGAATCTGATCGAAGACGATGCGCCTGTAGGCCTCGTCCGTAATGAGGTATAATGTTTTTCCAAGCTCCTGGCTTTTTCTTTTTAACAATTCCCCCAATTTTTCGAGAGATGCTTGGTCATAAACAACGCCCGTTGGATTATTCGGCGAGTTGATCAGGATGGCTTTGGTCTTCGCTCCGATCGCATTTTCAATCTCCGACAGGTCGAGAGAGAAGTCCTCACGAGTGTCAATCAATCGCATTTGGCCCCCGGAATTCTCGATATAAAATTTGAATTCCATAAAGTATGGGGAAGGGACGATGACCTCATCTCCTTCATCCAAGATTGCCTTTAAAACAATATTGAGCCCGCCGGCAGCACCGACGGTCATGACCACATGCTTTTCATCAAAGGGGAGTCCGGATTCCTCCTTCAGATACTCGGCGATTGCTGTTCTCGTCTCACTGTATCCGCTGTTCTGCATATAACGATGCATTCCCGGGATCGGGCGATCGGCAAGGGCTTTCAGGGCCTTCTTCAGGGAGTCGGGAGGTTCGAGATTAGGATTCCCCAGGGAAAAATCAAAGACGTTTTCTTCACCGTAAAGCTTTTTCATCGCCTCCCCTTCTTCGAACATCTTCCTGACCCAGGAGGCGCCATTCAATGAGTTCTTCACCTTCCTTGAAATGGTCATATGTGAAATCTCCTTTCGAAAAACCTGGCTCTCCTCGACGAGAAATAAAAAAAGCCATAAGGCTGTGGCCCTATGGCTCTCAAAAAGAAAAAGCCATGGGCCTGACTAGTCACCCATGGCTTCCATCCCGCCATCGGGAATGGATTTACGGGTGACTCTTACAAAAATAAAAATAAAAGAAGTAAAAGTTGAACATTTTCATATCCTTCAAATGCTATTATAAAACATAAAAAGGTACGTTTGTCAAGGAGAATTGGACCCTGGGGCTGGTTTTCGGCTTGGGCTTGAGCCAAACCGGTAGCCAGCCTTTTGGAATAAGGTGTTAACCTGCGTCTCGGAATCAGCCCCTGGATGCGGTAAAAAGGGCGGGTTCTGGGCCATTTCAGACATTGATGCTGGGTAGTCAAAAGTAGCCCAAGGGTTGACTTTTTGCAAAAATCTCTTTAATATTGCCAAGATATATTTTTGGTCGAGTAGAGAGAAGAGAGATGGCCGGAGAGAAGCGGATTGCCCGTACCAGGAATATTGGGTTTATGGCCCATATCGATGCGGGAAAAACCACCGTTACTGAGAGGGTCCTTTTTTACACAAAGAAGACCCACCGCATGGGAGAAGTGGACGACGGGACGGCTACCATGGATTGGATGCCACAGGAGCAACAGAGGGGAATTACCATCACCTCCGCCGTCACGACGGTCGAATGGAAGAGGAGCACCATTCATATTATTGACACTCCTGGGCATGTCGATTTCACGATCGAAGTGGAGCGTTCGTTACGTGTGCTGGATGGGACCGTTGCAATCTTCAGTGCGGTCGAAGGAGTGGAACCCCAATCCGAGACCGTATGGCACCAGGCCGATAAATATCGGGTTCCGAAGATGGCCTTCGTCAACAAGATGGATCGAATTGGATCGGATTTTTTCGGAACGGTGAAGATGATGGTTGAGCGTCTCGGAGCTCATCCCCTGATCACACAAATCCCCATCGGGACAGAAGACCGGTTTATCGGAGTCGTTGATCTTATCCGTTCAAAAGGAATCGTCTGGGATGAACACAGCCTGGGGGTCGAATTCAGAGAGATTTCTATTCCCAAGGAAATGGAGAATGAAGCCGCCCTCTATCGGTCCAGACTGATCGAATCCATTGCGGAGCTGGACGAGCCTCTGACGGAAAAGTATCTCAATGGAGAGCCGATTTCAGAATCTGAGTTAAAGGAAGCCCTTAGAAAAGCCACTATCGCGATGAGGGCCGTGCCGGTCCTCTGCGGTGCCGCATTGAGAAATCAGGGAATTCAGCCCCTGATGGATGCCATTGTGGACTATCTTCCCTCGCCCCTCGATGTCCCGCCGGTGGAGGGGACGAACCCTGTGACCGGAGGGCGGGAGGTCAGAATGGCGCAGGATGAAGAGTCCTTCGCCGCCCTGGCGTTCAAAGTAATGATGGATGAGGGCAGAAAACTGGTCTATGTCCGTATCTACTCCGGTGTGCTCAAAGTGGGAACGGAGGTCTATAATCCGCGTTTGAAGAAGGGCGAGAAGATCTCAAGAATCTTTCAGATGCATGCCCACCAGCGCGCTCGCGTGGAAGAAGCAAAGGCAGGAGAGATTGTAGCGGTGATGGGATTAAAGGAAACGACCACAGGAGACACTCTGGGGGACCGGAATCGCCCGATTTTCCTAGAGCCCATCGATTTTTATAAACCTGTCATGTCCATTGCGGTGGAGCCGAAGACCAGTAAGGATCAAGAGAGGCTTGCCGAATCCCTCGAGAAGTTGAGTGAAGAAGACCCCACCTTCCATGTCAGGCTGGATGAAGATACCGGTCAGACGATCCTTTCAGGAATGGGAGAGCTCCATCTGGATGTGTTGGTCAATCGCCTTCTGACGGAATACCACCTAGAAGTGAATGTGGGAAGACCTCAGGTTGTCTATCGAGAGACGATCGAAAAGGAGGTGGAGGCTACGGCCAAATTTGTGAAAGAAATGGACGAGGTGAAGCATTTCGGAGAGGTGTTCTTGCGAATTTCACCCAACAGACGTGGAAAGGGAGTTGAGTTTCATTCGGAAATGCCAGAAGGAACGCTGCCTGCCGAAGGGCTTTCGTCAATTGAGGAAGGGGTTCGAGAGTCTTCGACCGTGGGAGTGATTTTGGGTTATCCCATGACCGATCTGCGTGTCACATTATTAAAAGCCAATACCGATCCCGTCCATCCCTCTCCGCTTGCACTCAAGATTGCCTCCTCCAATGCGGTGCGAGAAGGTTGTCGCAAGGCCCAACCCGTTCTCATGGAACCGATGATGGAGGTCAACATTATCGTCCCTGAGGAGTTTATGGGCGAAGTGGTAGGGGATTTGAAGTCGAGAAAGAGTTCTGTTGAGGCGATTACCCCAAAAGGGAAGATCACAATGATCGACGCCATCTCTCCCCTTACCCGGATGTTTGGTTATTCGACCGATTTACGGTCTCTCACCCAGGGAAGGGGAACCTTCTCCATGCAATTTTCCCGTTATGACAAAGTGATTTCGTGAAAGAGGGACGGATGAAGAGGGGGCGAGGACCCCTTGGCCCGTTAGCAGGTTGCGGAAAAAGTGATTGTTCTTAAGGCTGCTCAAAAATGCCTAGATGCAAGGCTCCCGAAATCCGGAGGAATGAGGCGTACTTGGAGGTACGCCTCAATGACGAAGGATGAGGGAAACGAAGCAGATGGGCGTTTTTCAGCAGCCTGTTAGGGATCAATCATGGATGAAGAGATCCTCCAACTCCTTAGAGATCATTCCTCGGAGTTTCTTTCAGGGGAAGAAATCAGCCTTCGTTTGAAGGTCAGCCGGACGGCCGTATGGAAGAGAATCGGAAGGCTCAGGGCGCTTGGCTATGAGATTGAGGCTTCGACCCGTTCGGGATACCGTTTGATTGGATCGCCCGATCTTCTCACTCCGTCGGAAATCAAACCCATTCTGAAGACAAAATGGCTAGGGAAAACAATCCACCATTTCGGTACTCTTGATTCAACGAACGCTCAAGCCTATCAGTTGGCTCTCGATGGTGCGGAAGAAGGAGAGGTGGTGATCTCGGAATCGCAGGAAAAAGGGAAGGGGAGGTTGGGAAGACAATGGTTTTCTCCTCCTTTTTCGAATCTTTATCTTTCTGTCATCCTCCGGCCCAAAATTCCTCCTCATCAAGCCTCTCTCATCACATTGATGGCGGCCGTCGCTACCGCAGACGCCATCCGGCAGTTTTCCGGACTCCTTCCGCTGATCAAATGGCCCAACGACATTCTTCTCCGAGATCGAAAAATAGCCGGACTCCTGAATGAGATCCATTCGGAAATCGACCGTATCCATTTTGTGATTTTGGGAATTGGGGTGAACCTCAATACGGACGAGAGCATGTTTTCAAAAGAGATTCGGGCGGCCGCCACCTCGCTCATGATAGAGATGGGGCAGACGATTTCGAGAAAAGTTTTTCTCCAGGTGTTATTACAGGAACTGGAAAGATGGTATTCGATCTTTATCAATGAGGGCAGCGCCGTTATTCTAAGGTCCTGGAGGAGCCGGGCTCACATCAAGGGGAGGCGAGTCAACGTCACTTCCTTCGGGGAGACACTCGCCGGCGTGGCGATTGATGTGGATTCAGACGGAGCCTTGATTTTAGAAACAGAGGATGGGAAACGAAGAAGAGTGGTTGCGGGAGATGTGGAATATGGAAGATAGTCTGGTTGTGTCATGGTCGGATAG
>Ga0209592_1000633_pt1 | contig 10888 bp, 15 predicted proteins | sample PPLLak2March2015_2_FD_187251 | JGI IMG/M metagenome (GOLD analysis project Ga0209592, IMG submission 187251) | Freshwater sediment microbial communities from Prairie Pothole Lake near Jamestown, North Dakota, USA - PPLs Lake P8 Core (3) Depth... | ecosystem: Environmental > Aquatic > Freshwater... | reverse complement strand
CCCCCCCTTGACCCCCATCCGTTTTGCAAGATCCGCCACTGTAATCACTTCAGCGATTCGAATGATTCTCTTAATAGGTTTGGGGACGGTCACCTCGGTCTTCTTCGCTGTCTTCAATACGACCTTCCTCTTCATGGGTTTGAAGTATCGAGGGGCGGCCTCGATCTCCTTCTCGGGGTGCCCCTCGACTTCGATGTCTGCATCCACCATCATCTTTTCTTCAACGAATCGGCGTTTCTTAACAAGCCCCTTCTTCTTCCCGCTGAGAGCAGCCAATCGTTCTTCCTCCAGCAGTTGTTCCTTACTGGGGAGCTTTATCTCGGGCTTTTTAACGGGCGCTTCTTTGGGCTTGGATTCCTCCATTCCCCGTCTGGGCTCAATTTTCTTTTCTTCGGCGATGGGCTTGGAAGGAGCGGCTTCTCCCTTTGGTTTTGAAAGGATGACCGCTTTCTCCTCTCCCTTTGCCTCTGTCATTGCCATGGCTTCTTCGGCGGGCTTCTCATCCTTTTTCCTTCCCTCGAGCTCTTTAGCCATTTCGGTACGTTTGGCTGGTTTCTTAGCCTCTTTCGGAACCTTCCCCTCAATGGCAACTTTTTCCTTTACTTCTGTTTCAACCTTCTCTTCGATCACTTCCGGTGGCGCAACAGGTTGCACTTCCATGGGGGGAGAAACGGGGGGCTCTGGTTTGATTTCGAGGCGGTGGGTTCTTCTGCGTATGACGGTGGGTTTTACTCGTTTCTCTATGATCTCTTTTTCGGCATCTTTTTCAATGATCTTTTCGTCCGTTGGGGAGACAGCCTTCTCGGCTTCGGCTGGTTTTTTGTCCTTTACCTTTACTCCCATCCGTCTCAGCTTCGAAAGCAGTTTTTCATCCTCCATCCCTACTTCGCGTGCAAGATCGAGGACTTTAATCTTCGCCATTCCCTTTCCTCCTCTAGAGAGGCCCTTTCATCCACGGGGACCACCTTCGATCGATGGATGCCCATGATCCATCAGTCCCATGGTCCCTAAGCCTTTGATCTTTTTTTGTGCCATTTTCAGACACGACCGATCTGGACAGAGATAATAACCCCGTCCATCGCCTTCCCTTGTTTCGTCAAGGGAAAACGCCCCATCAGAACCTTTTACCAACCGAATCAACTCCTCTTTCTTTTTCCTCTGATGGCAACCCATACACATTCTGACGGGGACATGCCCTCTTTTACTCATGTCCAGTCCCTTCAGCATAACGCTGTGCTGCCTGGATCAGTTTTTCTGCCTTCTTGACCCCAATCCCCGGCAAGGCAGAAAGGTCTTCTACATCAGCCTTCAGGATATCTTGGACGGTTTTCAACCCATGGGTCTTCAATATTTCAGCCGTCTTCTCTCCTACTCCTTCGATTTGGTCCACAGGACCCGGGGCAGGTGCCCCAGAAGAAGGAAGTTCTTGCGGAGGTCCTTCTTCACCGCCCTCTTCCTGCCGGGTCATTTTCAGAGCCCCTTCAACAATCTCGACGGCCTTCTCCTTTTCGATCCCTAGAACTTTGGCCAATTCTTCTGGGTCGACCTCACCCACCTCTTTGATGGATCGGAACCCTTCGTTATAGAGAACACGGCTGTGGACATCCCCAATATAAGGAAGGTTTTTAAAGCCCTCAAGAATTTCACTGGAAATCTTCTCCATCTTTGACTCGCTCTTGATATCGATCTTCCAACCGGTCAACTTGGAGGCCAATCGGACGTTCTGACCTCTTTTCCCGATCGCTAAAGACAGTTGATCGTCGGCGACCACGACTTCCATGTAGCGATTTTCCTCGTCGATATAGACCCTGGAAATTTTTGCCGGGGCAAGACCATTGCAGACATATTTCGCTTGATCCTGAACCCAGGGAATGATATCAATCCTCTCTCCCCGAAGTTCCTGGACCACACTTTGGACTCTCGATCCCTTCATCCCCACGCAGGCCCCTACCGGATCGACATCTCGACTCGAACTATAGACAGAAATCTTGGCCCTCTCCCCAGGTTCCCGGGCGGCGCTGATAATCTTGATCACCCCTTCTGAAATTTCAGGAACCTCCATTTCGAAGAGCTTGATGACGAAGCCCGGGTGTGTCCTCGATAGGAAGATCTGCGGACCCTTTGAATTCCTTTGGACATCAAGAATGTAAGCCCGAAGACGCTCCCCCTGTCTGTAAACTTCACCAGGAATCTGTTCCTTTGCAAAGAGAACGGCTTCTGCTCTGCCGATGTTGATATAGGTATTCCCCTTTTCCATTCGCTGAACGGTTCCGCTGACGATATCTCCCTTGCGGTCCTTGAATTCATTGTAGATATTTTCCCGTTCTGCATCTCGGACCTTCTGAATGATCACCTGTTTTGCCGTCTGGGCTCCGATCCGCCCGAAATCCGTATTGAGTTTCACTCCCAAGCTATCACCGATTTGAGCTTCGCTATCCAGGTCCTTTGCTTCCTGGAGAGAGATCTCGGTCGCGGGATTCGTGATCTCTTCGACCACCTGCTTGAATTGGAATAACTCCACCTCTCCTGCTTCCTCATTAAAATGGACCTCAATCTCGCCCTGATGCCCATACTTTTTTCTCGAGGCGGTGAGAACGGCCTGTTCCAATGCTTCAATGATCACCTTCCGGTCGATCCCCTTATCTTTTCCCACCTGATCAATAATAAAGTTCAGATTCGATGGCATATGGAGCTCTCCCTGTCTAAAATTCAATTTCCAAATTGGCCTTGGCTATCTTGGCCAGAGGGATCTGAACGATCCCTTCCTCCATCTCCAACTCAATTTGGTTATTCGAAACCCCCAAAAGCTTCCCCTTGAATTGCTGGCGGCTGTTGATCGGATCGACCGTCCTCAACTTGATCAACCGATTGCAGTGTTTCATAAAATCCTTTTCGCTTCTTAATGGACGGGTAAGGCCTGGAGAGGAGACCTCTAGGACATAAGGCGCCGAAATAAAGTCCTCCACATCCAGCTCCCTTCCAACCGTTTGGCTGACGCGACTACAATCATCGAGGGTGACGCCTCCCTCCTTGTCGATCGTGAGACGGAGGACCCATCCTCTGGCCTCTCTTCGATAATCGACCTCCACTAACTCCATTCCTTCATTCATCAAGATGGGATCCGCAATCGCACGAACACGCTCTACAATCTCTTTTGGAACCATTCGATTCCCCTCAGGGGAGATGGCTGTTGGCTTTTAAAAAAAAAGCGGGCAACACAGCCCGCTTTTTCAGCAGACCCATTAATTTACAATTATTTATACACCATTCCCCAATAAATTGCAAGAAAAATTTTCCCGAAAATCAGGGTGCGAAATTCCTCGGATCACGTAAGATGTAGACAATGGAGAGTTGGAGAATCCTTCTTCCAGATGCTGGATCCTCCGGCCCTTTTCCGTTCGAATAGCAATTTTATCGCCTGAATCATCTCAGCTCATAGTTATCTTTAAGGGAGGGAGATTTCTCGAATCTTAAGCTGCTCAAAGATTGAATTTCCCTCTCCAACCGTTCGATCATCCTTTGATTTTGGCGGAGGGTTTTTTTTAGCTGAAAATGCCTGTAGAGATCACCGAGACCCCCGATCAGGACCCCTAGGAAAATAGAACAGAGAATCACTAAAAAGAGAGGAATTTTCGGCATTTCCCATAGGTAGTTTTGAAGGGGGTAAAGGCCAAAACGAAGAATGACTTCATCCTTATTCTGCATGGAAAAGAGGATGACACATAAAAAAGCAACCATCCAAAAAATCGTCTTCGCCCATTTCACTTTTTCCGCCCTCCTTTCTGACCTTTTTTCAGAAGTGAAAGGTCCCCAAAGGCAGAGTGAAGCTGTTGATAGGTGTTTTCCAGATATTCCGGGATGATTTTGGTTTCACCCAACACAGGCATGAAATTCGTATCTCCTGTCCATCGCGGAACTATGTGAAAATGAATGTGTTTTTCCCCAGCGCCTCCAACAACGCCAATGTTAATTCCAATGTTGAAGCCATGGGGTTTGAGGGTTTTTTTCAACACCTGGGTCGATGTTTTGAGCAGAAAAAATAGGTCTTCCAGTTCTTCATGATGTAATTGGTCCAAGTCCAAGGAGTGACGTTTTGGCACGATCATAAGATGGCCGTTGTTATACGGGAATCTGTTCATCATCACAAAGGCATATCGGCTCCGAAATAGGATGAGATTCTTTCTGTCTTTCTTCTCCTTCGGTTTCTTACAGAAGAGGCACCCCTTCTGCTTCCTACTCAAAATATAGTCCATTCTCCATGGAGACCAGAGATATTTCATTGTTTTCAAGAGATCCGTTGAAAGGGACTCCCCTTTTTACAAAAAGAAGCGGCGCAGGCTAAGCGGAATCCTCTCGGGGAGGCCATCCAATTCTTGTTCAAATCCGATCCCAATCGGAATTTGAGAAGATCTTGATAGATAGAATTTATATCCCTCTTCGAAAACGACAGGCATGGATGTATAAAAAGGTTAAGAGATCAGTTCGAGATTAACGTAAAGATAGTCTTTCCATGGAGCTGGGGTTTCATCGATCCCGAGGCTCATGGTCAAGAGGGGTATCCAAATAGGGACCCTTGGTTTTCGAATTAGGGACATTCCTGCTTCTTCGGGTGTTCTACCTCCCTTTTTTAGATTGCAGGCCAGGCAGCAGGTAACGACATTCGTCCATTCGGTCTGGCCTCCCTTTGAACGTGGGACGACATGATCATAGGTTAAGTATCTGTGCTCAAAAGGAGTTCCACAATACTGACACCTTCTCCCATCCCGTACGTAGAGATTCTGACGAGAAAATTTTACAATGGGCGTCCTTCTCTTGATAAATCGATTCAACCGGATGACCGCAGGCAGTCTTAGAGTAAAGCTTACACCCCTGATGAATCGCTCGTATTCTTGGATAACCTCCACCTTTTCGAGCATCACCATGATGACTGCTTTTTTCCAAGTGATGACTTTGAGGGGTTCAAAAGTGGAATTGAGAAGTAGTGTCCACTCCATAAGGTGGCAACAAAATAACAATTTCCCTTTGAATTTTGCAGATATATAGCGATTTTTACGCGAATTGTCAAGCATTTTTTAGGCCATGGGCACGCCATTATGGGAAAATACTGCAGAATGCCCGTCCCGCCATAGGCGGTATCGGCGGGGAGCTTCGCTCAGAATAGGCCATGGATGACATTTTCCCACATGGTGAACAATTCCTGTCAATCTTGATGTATAAGCACCACGTTAATTAACCACACCAGCATTAATTATTTATAAATTTCAATGAGTTAAATGAATAGTCTAGGTTTGTTTGAATTGGCAAAAAATTTGCACGTCTCCCAGATGAAAGATCTATTTTTTTGAAAGAATATGTTCGATTCAGCAAATAGGATTTCGTGGGAGAATTCATCAGAGATTCATCTTTTCCTCTCTAAGCTGACGGTTGCTGAAGAGCTTTCGTCTTGGGCACTTTTGAAGTTTAAATGACAATCGGGCCGAAATTGTTTGACAATCGGACCGACTTCTGCTAGAAAGTCATTGAGAATTTAATTAAGGGAGGGATTTTTATGAAAGGCTTAAGGAAATCAATCTTCTTACTGCTGCTTATTTCGTTTCTTATTGGAATCTTGAGTTCAAATGGATGGGCTCAGGAAATGAAAATTAGCAATGATGAAATGAACATGTTAGATCTATTTTTTGCACGGCCCCTTGGGATCATTGCCGCCGCGGGAGGAACGTGCCTCTTTGTTGCTTCCCTTATATTTACCCTACCCACCGGAAGCGTAGGGGATTCCTTCAATCTGTTTGTGGTCGAACCCTGGAAGTTCTCTTTTGTCAGAGACTTTCCGGATGAAAATATTTATTAAAGAGATCCCTTCACCAGATCTCCTTTTCCCGTGGCTCTCCCTTTAATTTCCGATGACAAAAGGGACAGGGTTTCCCTTCGTGAATGAGCACCTCTTTCATCATCTCCACCAATTCACTATCTTCTAAAATCTGCTTCACAATGTGAGGGTGAGGTCTACGGTCAAATTTACGGTATGGGAAACTACTTTTTCCGCCCATATTTTTTCTCCTTGGCCTCTATTATAAAGCCTCCTCATCATTTTGGCAAGGAGAGTTTTATGCTTTAGAGTTCTATATTTCGGTGAAAAGAGGAAGGACTTTGCTATTCTGAAAGGCTTCTCAGAAATCTTTTTAATTTGTTCAGGCCCTCAGGGGAGATATCGACAAACGTCAGTCCGCATCGGTAATCCCCCCAGTCTTTCCCGAGATGGATATCCATCCATACCACCTCCGCGATGAGCTCGACCCCGTTTAACTCAGAACCCGAGGGGAAGAAAAGTTTCAATTGAAGCAATTGGCTGATCTCCACTTTTTCTGAGAGATAGACGAGCAATCCCCCTTCGCTGGCATTGAGCGCCCGACCGGGGTGGCTCACAGGGGAAGGCAGGAGGGAGTATTCGATGGGGAGATCGATATTGTAACGGGGGTGTTTTCTTTTTTCAAAATTGACAATTCCGTAATGGATTTTTCTTTCCTTCTCTTTCATTTCTTCATCTCATGGAAAATGGATCAAGAGGTCTGGAGGAGGAAATGTCGAAACGGGATGTCACTGCCAGGATGGCCACGGCCTCATCAGGTGGAAGGTTCTCGACTTAATCCAACGGGTAATGCCCCTGCAGGAGTAGGGCCAGTTTATGGCGGTCCTCCTCTAAAATCTTTACAAATCTTAATCCATACTGATAACCTTCCCAATCCTCTTCCCAGTGGAGTTCTTTCCGAATGATCTCGGCCACGACTTCGAAGTTGGCCAGTTCGAATTCTTTAGGAAAGAGGACGGCGATGTTTAGTTTCGTCCCAAGGGGCATATTCTTGATGGAATTGATGAGAAGCCCTTCCTCACTTGCATTCACAACAACTCCTCCCTGGGCATAGGGAGCATTGATCACCCGATATTCCAGGGGCAGGTCCATCAAGAGCCGAGGCGATCTTCTTCTCTCTCTAGGATCTTTTGCTTTCTCCATCCTTTTTGCTAACCGAGGTTCGTCTATCGTGCAGTCATCCCCTTCTCTGAAGGATTGAAGTCTGAATAGAGTTTTGGGCAGAAAGTTTCAAAGAGGCACCCTTCGCATTGGGGCTGGGTTGGGAGGCAATATCCTGCCCCTCCGTCCTCTGTTCCAATCCCCAACCAAGTCATCGGTTCCTCGATCTTCCAAGGAAACTGGGGAAAGGCCATTCTCGCAAAGGCTTGAATCTTAAGATCGCCTATCGAATTCTTCCCCTGGACCGTATCGAAATGAGGGTCCACCACGCCCAGTCGAGCGCCCACCCTGTAGAGGCTTTCACCTATAGAAATGGGAATCGTTGACCCATCGATATCGACCTCCTGCGGAATCAACTCGTGAATCCATCGTATCGCCAATCGGCTGTTTCTATCACCCATGTGAGGGATGATTTGGATAAGGCGTTCCAGATCCGGGGCATTCCATTGTTTCTTCTCGATGATATGATTCGCTACCTGTTGTAATTTGGGAATGGCCCTGAGGAAGAGCTCCGTCCAGTTCTCAGCGGTAAAAAAGGGCGTTCCTTCGAGGGGAGGGACTTGCTCCAGGCTGAGATTCGATTGGTGGAGGAGCCTGAAAACCTTTTGGGTATTTTCGAGAGCCTTTTCGGATTGGTTTTTTTGATTAAACCGTGCGTGGGTCAGGATCGTCAGCGCGGAACGATAGGGATGATCCAATTCTTCCGAATGCCGGCAGGAGTTAAACCACGAGGAAAACGGTTCCCGATTTTTTTGATAATAATCCTCCACAGAACTTCTGAAATCCTCGATCCACGGAAAAGGAGGAGGTTCTTCCTTCTCCCTCTTCACGGGTTCTTTGGAAATTTCTTCCAGCAATTTGGAGGCTTCTTCAAAGATAGAAACGTCGAAACGCGCCTCTTGAAACATTTCCTTGCGTTGGGTGGAGGAAGGTTCCAAATTCATCAAGTCGACCGGGCCCTTCTTGGTCTTTTCTTTCTCGAGGGGGGATGCAGAAACAGAAAGAGCAGGTCCACCCCCGGGGGTTGTCCCCTCTGTTTTTTGCTCCTGAGGTTCAATCATTTCAAAGCCTAATGTTAACTCTTCGTCCTTCCCGATCGGTTCGGGGTCTTTTCCTGTCGGAATTTCTTCTTCCTGTATGGCTGAGTTGTCTATGGAGACCTTCTCTTCCCCCAATGCCATCATCTTTTGGATGTCCTCTGTCATGGGGAGCGACATCTGGGCTTCAACGGACCCGGCAGGTTCGGATCCGGTTTCAGGGAAGACGTCTTTAAAGAAGGGAGGAAGCTTATTATTCGGAAGTTCTTCCTGGGGAATTTTGTTTTCCGCTTGTGAGACCTTGAGGAGAGGCTCTTCTGCCAGTGGAGGAGGAACCAGAGGTTCAGAGGGTTGAAACGTCTCCACGACTGGAGGGTTTGGTGGACTCACCGACAGGTTTTCCATTCCCTCAAGGGAAAGAAAAGAAGAAGAGGGAAGGTCATCTTCTTCATCATCCATCTCCCATTTGACCTCCACCCACTCCTTTCTTTCTCTTCGATCCACCGCTGGGACGGCCGTTCCGGATGCATTCTTAAAGGCAAGGGAGACCCTTTTAACCGGAAGGCCTTCTTCAAAAACCACCTTGAAAGGAGAGGCTTCTTTCGAAGGGAGAGGATTGAGCGGGATAGGAACTTCCTCAAAGGAGAGGATTTCTTCGTCATCATCGAAAATCTGAATTAAGACCCAGGTATCGCTTAAACTCTCTTCGGAAATATTTCTTACTCTTCCAATCACATTCCAGACCCCACTCCGGGCTCTCCCGACATAGGAAGATTCCAATGCAAGTCCGTGGGGCCCCCCATGCTGAAATTCAAGGGAGACGGCAAAGGAATTTCTCTTCTCTTCGACAGAGATCAGGGCTCCAAACGACTTGAGCGTCTTGGCTAGAGTGACGGCTTTATCGAGGGTTAGATTTTTTTTTAAAACAGTGGGGCAACGTTCAGTGATCTTTTTCAAAAGGGGAAAAGGGATCCCGTAGATTTCGGAAATTTTCTTGCAAAAGGAGTCTCTTTTCTCTTCCGTGTTATCTCCAATCCCAAGGAGGAGAACACGATATCTCCTTTCTCCATCATCTATTCTTTCCATGATTTTCCTTTTATGCAGATTCCTTTTCCCATTAACCTACATTAAAGGAGACCAGCGGCGCCTTTAGAAAGATGAAGAGCCTTGGTCCGTTCATGCCCTCCACCCTTTTTCAGGTGGTCTATTTTTTATCTATTCTTAATTAATTTTAATGAGAAATGCAATATTTTTATTTTCCTATCTCTTTGAGGAGATTCATCAGTCTTGTAAAATCCTTCTCATCAATCGATTGAAATTGGAGCCCGTATCGGTATTCCCCCCAACTTGTTTTGGCTGCCAAATCAGACCAGACGATCTTTGCAATGGCCTTAATGGTATCCAGTTCCAAACCGCTTACATAGAAGATCTCAATCTTTAAAACAGCCCCCATTTCCATTCTTTCAGGCAGGTAGACGAGGACCCCTCCTTCACTTGCATTGGCTACGATGCCTCCATAAGTTTCCCTCCCCTCGACCCGGCAATAATCCAAGGGCAGTTCAACGCTGTATCTTGGATATTTCCTCCTGTCAACGGCAAGAACCCCGAGTTTCGTTTGTGATGTTGAAGGGTTGGTCTTAATATGCTTATCCATAGGCATAATAAAATCAGAGGTAGTTAACTGCATTTTTGATGCCAGAGAGACTCGACAAATCTGTAATTTTCTCTTGATTTTGATTCGAGAATCCGCTTTAAAAAAACCCGCGTAAACATTACAAATATTTAATATTTTTATATTTTTCTTAGTAATGGATGTTAGACTAAGCAGATCAAGAAGGGACCATGAGTTGGACCTGTCAGATCTCCCGGACGATTATAGAAACCGCTTTTGGCAAATTTTTTACCATTAACGTACATCTTTGGAGAATCCTTCAGAATAAATGCTTTTATTGGAAAAGGTTTTTGCTTAAGAATTGGCAGGGTAAAAACCTTTTTCAGGCTCTATGAAATATTTTCAGGGTTTTATCCACTCTGGTTTCGCTCTGTACAGGGAGGCTTCCTCTGGAATCTTTTTTTCCAGCATTTCCTTCGCTTCTCCAATTTGAACCCTCAATTCGTCCATTTGATTTTTTATCTGTTCCCGATCATTACGAATCATTGCCCTTTCAGCAGAGCTTTTTGATGTATTAAACTTCTCTGTTAATTCATTATATTTTAACCTTAAAGTCTCAACCTTTTCCTGTAGGGATTGTAGCTTTTTCCTCGATTCCTCTACTCTCCCTTTCCAGTATTCTTCTCCTCTTCCCAATCGGTCCTTGTAACTATCTGCTTGTTTCTTTTGAGGCGCTTCACCTTCTTCTTTCGTCTCGATCTTCTCCTCCCTCGACTCTAGCTCTTGAACGGTCCGCCGGTACTTTTCTGGAATTTGGGTGATATCATCGGTGAAATGGACTATCCCTTTTTCATCCACCCACCTATAAACTTGTGCGTACGATAGGGTTGCAGTGAATAGAAAGAGAAGAATAAGAGTTAACGTCTTCATTTTTACCTCCTATTTCATAGCAAATGTTATGCCAATAATCCCTTCGGTGATTGATTTTTTCGATTATACATTTTATATTATATTTGGCCGGTACGTTAAACTCTATCACCTCCTTGTTTCACCCCCGTTTAATGTACTGGTAGGGATCAGTTATGGCCCTCCTCTAACTGATCCCTTTAAATTTATTTAGTAAATCTAAGAGCTTGTATTTGTTTCCCACATTTCTTGTGTAAACCCTGTTGAAAACTCTCATTATCTCATTTTAGAACAGCCTATTCTACA
>Ga0209592_1000631_pt1 | contig 10898 bp, 4 predicted proteins | sample PPLLak2March2015_2_FD_187251 | JGI IMG/M metagenome (GOLD analysis project Ga0209592, IMG submission 187251) | Freshwater sediment microbial communities from Prairie Pothole Lake near Jamestown, North Dakota, USA - PPLs Lake P8 Core (3) Depth... | ecosystem: Environmental > Aquatic > Freshwater >... | reverse complement strand
GCCATAATCAACAATATCAAGATTGATATAGCCTTCTTTTATGTCCTTGCCGCAGCCGAGGTTTAGTTTGTTCATTTGTTGGATGTAAATTCTTTAATTCATTTAAAGCAAATTTAAGGATGGAAAAGATCAATATGGAATAAAAAAAGCCCGATCTGAAAAGACCGGGCTCAGGTTGGAAGATTTAATAATTTTAATTAACCATAGCTGTAGGATTATTTCTCTCGTGAAGAGCAACTTCCTGAACTTTAACTCTTGCAACACCCTTTTCGAGCATACCAAGTTCGATTGCTGCACCTTTTGAAAGATCTAGTTCTCTACCTTCGATGTACGGGCCTCTATCATTAATCCGCACAATCACCGATTTACCATTTTTAGGGTTTGTGATCTTCAAAAGCGTTCCGAAGCTTAAGTTTTTATGAGCTGCGGTCAACGCCATTTGATTATAAACCTCACCGTTTGCAGTGAATTTGCCGTGAAACTTGGGTCCATACCAGGATGCCTTTAGAGTTCCACGATCAATAAATTTAACAGCTGAAGTATTAACGGTGTTTTCTTTTACCGTCACTGGAACGAATTCTTCAATTAAAATCCGCTCATTTTCTACATTTTTCTCTCCTTTTAACACAGTAAAGCCAACCAATGTAATAATTGCTAATGTAAAAAACATTATTATTAATGACTTCAAGCAGGACCTCTTTAATAGTTTAACATATATTGACGGGTCAAACTTAAGTTGGCGTCGCCAGTATTGCAATGGAAGATTTAGTCAATGTTGCCTCATACTAATTTGCGAAACTATCGACTTTAATGGTGTATTGGTTGGTTTTTTAAAAACGACAGCGACAAAAAGTGTATTTTCCGACGATATTAGCACTTCCCATAAATTTTTATCCCTGAGGGGAGAACAGCAATTAGCTATAGAGAAATTCAAACTACCTTTTTTAGTAAGACCAATTCCATAGGCTTCAAGCTGCTCTATATGATTATCCCGTCAGGCACTATTTCCCCTGACTAACCGGTTTACACATTTGGCTGATTGAGGGAGGGTAAAGCCATTCCCCCAAAGGAAACCTGTTAATAATTGAAAGGTGAATTGACTGATACAAGTAAGTTAAAAACTTTACGCAATCTCATCAATTACTTGTCGGTGTAAATGGTTAGCGAATTCCGTAAGTCATTACCAACATATGATAACGAATATTGAAGCCTATCGTACATAATCCTTATTAATCATGGTTTCAGATAGATTTCCAATAAAAGAGAAGAAAATTATTATTAGTGATATGAACAGATAGGATTAATCCTTGTTAAAGATGAAATCTAAATGCTTTCAATGTTTTTGTTGATTCTGATTGATGGAATAGTTTTTGCCCAATTTGTTAATTAATTACAGTAGTTAAGAACTAATTTTAATATTTTGAATGATCAAGGCAGGGGAAGCAGAAAAGCTTCATATAGCGATAATTGGCAGAAAGAATGTTGGCAAGTCATTACTGATTAACCGAATAGTCAGTCAGGAACTGTTCATCGTCAACGATATCCCCGGAACTACGACTGAACCTATGGGAAAAGCAGTTGAACTTTTACCTTATGGTCCGGTTGTCATTATCGATACTGCGGGCATTGATGATGATGATGAATTTGCCAAGATGAGACTTAATAGAACAATCAAAGCAATTTCATCTGCCGATTTTGCCATTTTGGTTTTGGATGCAAGAGATCAGCTTGATAAAAATGAAACCGATTTAATTACTCACCTTCAAAAATTAAAAACTCCTTTTCTGGTTGCTGTGAATAAGATTGAATTCGGAATTAATGCTAATTTGCTTACAGAGCTTGAAGCACTTGAAGTAACTCATTTCGAAATTTCCTGCAAAGAAAATGCAGGAATAGAAAATTTTAAGAAAAAATTGATTCATCTGCTACCGGGCGAAAAAGAAACTTCTTTAATTGAAAATCTTGTTCGTCAGGGAGATCTGGTGGTAATGGTTATTCCTAATAATTTCGATGAGCTTGAAGGAAAAGTGTTTAAATCCCAGATCCAAAAAGTTCAGGAAGAGCTTGGTGAGGATATTGTTGGTGTCGTTGTAAAAGAAAATGAATTCGCAAGTACACTTAAGAAACTAAAACTTTCCCCTGCTCTTATAATAGCAGATAATCAGACTATCTCAAAGGTTGTTGATCTTATTCCCGAAAGTGTTAAACTAACTACATACTCACTTGTTATAACAAGACAACAAGGCAATTTTTCTGAGTTTGTTAAAGGAATTAAAAGAATAAAAGAATTAGAAAACGGCGACAAGGTATTAATTTCAGAAGGATGCGAAAATCATTTGCAAGAGTTTGAAATTGGAAAAATGAAAATTCAGGAATGGATAATACTTTACTCAAAAAAGAAATTACAAATTGATTTTTCCAATGGCTGCGGTTACCCGGATCACCTTTCAGATTATAAACTTATCGTTCATTGCGATGGATGTTCGATTTCACAAAAACTTTTCAGCAGCAGAATTAAACAGGCAAAGTTGATGGACATTCCAATAGTAAATTATGGTGTGCTTAGTTCATTTTTGAATCAACCCTTTCCACGCACAATTCTTCCATTCAGTGAAGCAGTATCCGTATTGCAAAGCTTTCGGCACAACTAAGTTTTTGTAGAATTGCAAACAGCAAATTTTATCATTTGATATAGCGCCTAAAATCTTCCTTGGAACAACATTCAGAATTTTCTTGTCTTCTTCATTTAAGTCGGTGTAAAACTATACCTCTTTGAAGAAGTATTATAAACGGGGGTTGAAAGAAACTCGAGAAATATATTTTAAAGCGACCAGATTTTCGTTCCAATTTGAATAAATTTTTCTCAAGAAGAAAATTGCTTTTGATAAAACCATTAGTTAGCAGCTAATTTAAGGTTATTATTTGCAGGCACTATCTCTGCGATTGGTGCTTTGGGTGACATCAAAATTATTTCACCATGGACAACTGTTGATGATTATACAGAGATATAAAGTTTTAATGATTTAATTTTACAAATACATTTTAGATAAACTATCTAATAGGCAAATTTAAATTAAATGCTTTACTCATCTTTCTTATCCAACCTTCATTTGGGGTTATTATGAAAAACTTATACTGTTTCTTATCACTTCTATTAATTTCTTTAATTTTAATGTCAGATTTCTCTAATGCATCAGTACCGGAAGGAATAAATCTGACCAAAACATCCAATGGCTATATAATTGATTTCACATTGCCTTCTTATCAGTTTCTTCCGATTGTGGCTGAAGGGGAAGATTATAATCAGTTGTTGATTCCCGGTTATGGTGTTATACCTGAAGTTGGTTTGCCTGCACTCCCGATAGTCTCTTTCAATCTTTTCATTTCAGACACAGAAAATCAACTTGAGTTTGAAGTAAAAAATATATCTTCTTCTGAGAGAACACTTAAAAGCAAAGTCTATCCGTTCCAGATGCCATGGGAAAAATTGTATCCGATTGAAGAAAGACCCTTCACAATCAATAATGATTATTATAACTCAAATGGCAATTTGGATCAGCCCTTTGTTCAAATTTCCGAACCATTTATTATTGCCGGCGTTAAGGGAGTAACAATAACTCTGTATCCTTTCCGTTATAATCCGCAAGAGGATAAACTATTTATAACAAGTAGTGGATCGGTTGATATATTAATTAATAACCCGGTTTTACCGGTAACAGAAAAGTCACCTATCTTCAATCAGTATTTAAGCAATGTATTTGTGAATTATGAGTGGAGTTCACCGAAGACTGCATCAAAATATCTCATCATAACAGATCCGTCTTTTGAGGCAGAGATGCAGCAGTTTGTTACTCATAAAATCAGCAAAGGTTTTGAAGTTGACATGTTCAACACCACAGTTACCGGAACGACAACGACAACTATAAAAAGTTTTATTCAAGCGAGATACAATAATCCAGCAACTAAACCAGAATATATTCTGCTGGTTGGAGATGTTGCACAAATTCCAGCGTGGGTTGGAACAGGTGAGGGAACACCGAGAACCGATCTTAATTACGCTCAACTTGAGGGTGTAGATTATTTTGCCGATGCTTTCATAGGAAGGTTTTCAATTGCAACGTCTACCGAACTTCAATATGCTATCAATAAATCTTTATATATGGAGAATCTCATCGGCACTCTCACAAAGAAAAATATTTATATGTCTTCAACAGATAACTGGGAGATAACTGAAGGCACTCACAATTATATTATTGATCAATATTTTGGTCCTGCGAATTATACAAATCTTAAATTATATACTCATACATATGGTGCAACAACTCAGCAGTTGATCGACGCTTTAAATGATAACCAGATTTTTGCAATATATTCCGGACACGGGTCAGAATATTCATGGGCTGATGGTCCTGTTTTAAGCCAGCAGCAAGTTCGGGATTTAACGAACACTTGGTATCCTTATGTATACTCGTTTGCCTGTGTTACCGGTTCGTATCATCTTACAGAATGTTTTGGTGAAACCTGGCTGAGAACAGATAACGGTGCTTCAACATTTTATGGTTCTTCTGTGAATTCATACTGGGACGAAGATGATATTCTTGAAAGACGCTTAATTAAAGCAATGTTTGAAGATGGCTTGACGAGAGTTACCCCGATGTTTGACATGGGAAAAATTTATTTGGTGAATCACTACGGCGGAGGAGTTACACAGGGAAGCACAATGCTGCGCTATCTTGAAATGTATAACTTAATGGGTGATCCATCAATGCCGGTTGTGGAAATGGGACCTCCTTGTCCTATTGATCCACCATCAAATCCAATTCCGGCAACTGGTGCTTTAGATATTCCAATTGCTGGCAACACAGCAACGTGGACAAATGGTGCAGGAGCAACACAAATAGAAGTTTGGTTTGGAGAAACAGGAAGTCTGGTTCAGGTTTATAATGGTGCACCGATTACATCATTATCGTTAGCACCTTTTGAGCCATTGGAATACTATACTACTTATGGTTGGCAGGTTGTAGGGAAGAATGATACCTGCTTTGTACCAGGATCAATATGGAAATTTACAACCATCCAGGATCCGAATTTATTTCAGTGGGTTGAACCATTTACTAATTTTAATAACTGGACAGTAGTAGGACCATTAGGCTTAACCAACTGGTCTGCTAACAGTTCTGCAAGTGCTGGAGGAACCCCACCAGAATTAAGAATGAGCTGGACACCATCTTTCGACGGTGAATCGAAAATCAGATCAGTTGTTATTCCGTTACCAGAAAACAAAGAAATAAATTATTCTTTCAACTACTTTTTTGATTGGTATGCAAATCCAAGCGGAACAGTAACCGTATCAGTTACTTATGACGGTGGAGCTACAACCACACCTCTTTACAGCCAGATTGATGCAACAGGAAATGTTGGACCAACGTTAATTTCCGGATCATTCACAACTCCGGCTTCCGGTTCACAAAACACACAACTGGAAATAAAGTTTGTTGGTAACTCATTCAATAACGATAATATATACTGGGATAACCTTACTCTTGGGTACATTGTCCCTGTTGAGCTAACTGCATTTACAGCAGCGTCGAAAGGTGTTGATGTAGAACTTAGCTGGACAACAGCAACTGAAATAAACAACCAGGGATTCGAGATAGAGAGAATGAATAGTGTTGGTTCGTTTGAACAAGTAGGATATGTAGCAGGATTTGGAACAACCACGGAGCCAAAAGCATATTCATTCGTCGATTCAAAACTTGAATCTGGAAGTTACATATACAGATTAAAACAGATCGATTTTGATGGTTCTTTCACATATTCAGATGAAGTGAATGTTGAAGTTGAAATACCATTAGTTTATGCACTTGAACAGAACTATCCGAATCCATTTAATCCATCAACTACAATTAAGTATTCAATATCGGAAGATGGTTTTGTGAGGCTGTCAGTTTATAACCTACTCGGCGAAGAAGTAACAACGCTCGTAAGTAATGAACAGAAAGCCGGCAGATATGAAGTTGTGTTTGATGCTTCAAAACTATCGAGCGGAGTTTATATGTATCGACTTGAATCGAAAAACTTTTTATCAATTAAGAAAATGTTATTAGTAAAATAATTTTATTCACATATGACCAGGTGAGATAAATGAAATCTTGTATTAATAGAAAAGCTATTTATTGTCTATTGCTCATTCTTCTTATTCCATCAGCCTCATTTTCACAATGGCTGAACAACGGAGGAATAAAGTCAAACATCCTGAGTGTTACATCTCAGAGTACAAAAGTTGAATATGTTCTTACTAATTATGATGAACGTTCTATTGATGTTAACGGAACCGAGTGCACACAATATCAGATTCCCGGCAGCATAGTTTTGATGGAGAAAGGAATGCCGCAGCTTCCATCAGACAGAAGAAGCATTGTTATTCCTGATCTTGCTTCAACAAATTATTCAATCATTGATGCAGAATATGAGTTGAAAGAAACTCTGCCTGTTATGCCTTCGAAAGGACACTTCACAAGGAATATTGATCCCGACTCCGTCCCATTTGAGTTTTATGAATTCTATTCAACCAACAGTTGGTATCCTTTAGAAAATATTCAGCTTGATGTTCCTTACATAGTTCGCGACTTACGCGGACAAACAATTCAGTTCAACCCGATGCAGTTCAATCCGGCAGAAGGAAAATTAAAAATCTGCACAAGAATAGTTGTGGAAGTATTCAATGACTATAGTTTGCAAGCTGTAAATCCTTTTGTCAGGAATAATCCTCTTGAAGCAGTAGATAAGGATTTTAATGAAGTGTATAAATCGCTTTTCATTAATTATGGAATCGGAGAATATGATTACGTTCCACTAGAAGAGACAGGAAGATTGCTTATTATTTATCCAACAACCTTCGCAAGTAACATAACTCCATTTTACAACTGGAAAGTTGAAAGAGGTCTCACTACTTTGTTAGCTGAATACCCGACACAAACAGGGACAGGTTCAACAGCAATTAAAAATTATATTCAGAATCTTTACAACTCACCGGAAGGTTTAACTTTCATAATTCTTGTTGGAGAGTCAAATCAAATTCCAACGATTAACGGAGTGTCCGAAGGCGCACCTTCAGACCCTTGCTATATTAAACTCGCTGGCAGTGATGCTTATCCGGATGCTTTTATTTCAAGAATCTCTCCAACGTCTGCAGCAAATCTTGATTACGTTCTCTGGAAATTGATCAGATATGAAAAATATCCGGATACCGGTCCTGATGCTGCATGGTATTTAAAAGGAACAGGCGTTGCAAGTAATGAAGGAAGTCCGCCTGACTGGCAGCGTGCAAACCTGTTGAGGGATATGCTTATTAATAATATGTACTTCACGCAGGTTGATCAGATATACGATCCGGGTGCAACATCATCGCAGGTTACTAGTGCACTTAACAATGGAAGAAGTGTTCTTAACTACATTGGACACGGATCCGGAACATCTTGGAGCACTACGGGCTACAGTAATTCAAACATTCATCAGCTTTCCAACGGTTATAAAAATCCATTCATAATTGATGTTGCTTGTGTGAACGGTAATTTTACTTTGAGCGAATGTATGGAAGAAGCATGGATACGAACCGGTGATATGAATAATCCTCGAGGCGCTATTGCTGCCTATGGTGCATCAACAAATGCAAGCTGGGTTCCGCCGTGTGATATGCAAAACCACGCAATGATGTTATTAACAACAAGACAAAAACAAACTGTCGGTGGAGTTTGCTTTAACGGATTGATGCACGCAATGGATCTTTGGGGAGGAAGCACTGGTGAAGGTTTACAGCTGATGGAACAATATAATATTATGGGTGATTGCACAACATTATTGACAATGGGCATAACTCCTGACAGCACAGCACCTGCACAGATTACAGATTTGGCAGCACTTGATCCGACATCAAATTCTGTTTCACTAAACTGGACTGCACCACTGGATTCTTCTTTCCTCGGTATCGTCAGTTATGATTTGCGTTATTCAACAACGCCAATAGTAACAAACAACGACTTTGAAAATGCACCACAGGTTATGGTTGCCGGAGGACCCGATACTTCAGGAACACAGAAAAGTTATATTCTCAATAACCTTTCCTTCAGCACCCAATATTATTTTGCAATTAAAGCACTTGATCTTTGGGGAAATAAATCTGTGATGTCAAATGTTCCAACGATGACAACCTGGAGTGCGCCTCAGATAGTTGTTACTCCGGATTCGATGTACTGTCCACTTATGCCGAATACATCTCACACAGATTCTGTAATGATATTCAATACAACTTCCGGCAATTCAACACTTGATTACCAGGTTGAGTTGACGAACAATACTTTTCCCGGAGATATAATTGCTAGAGTTGTTCAGGTTAATAAATCAAACACAACAACAGCAACAAAAGAAAATCCTGACCTGATGAAAGGAAGCAGCATCATGGGTTCAGGCGGACCAGACTTGTTTGGGTATGAATGGATAGACAGCAATGACCCACAAGGACCAGTCTATGAATGGAATGATATATCAGCAACAGGCATACTTGTAACTAACTGGGTTGCAACCAGCAGTTATCCTCCTGTTGATGAAGGTAAAGCAGGACCATTTCCTCTTGGTTTTACTTTTAAATATTATGGAGTTGATTACGGCAATGTATGGTTCTGCTCAAACGGCTTTTTAAGTTTTATTGATATCACAAATGCTGCTATGACCAACGCACAAATTCCAAATTCTGCTATACCTAACAATATGATTGCTGGTATCTGGGATGATCTTGATGGAAAGACAACAGGAAAAGTTTATTACAAACAGGAGCCGACGAAATTTATTGTTCAGTATGATAACTGGCCGGGTTATTCCGCCAGCACTGGTCCATTCACCTGGCAGTTTGTGATTCATAAGAACGGAAAGATAATGTTGTATTACAAAACAATTATAGGTACATCAACCTCTGCGACTGTCGGAATTGAAAACCACAATGGAACAGACGGATTGCAGGTAGCTTACAATGCAACTTACCTGCAGAATAATCTTGCACTCCAGTTTTCTGCTGAGCCTGAATGGCTGACTGCTGAAAATATGCTGGGAACAGTTTACAACGGTAACTCCATTGCTGTTCTTCTGGACTTTGTTACTGAAGGACTCGACAGTGGCGATTACTCAATGGATATGGTAATTACCAGCAATGATCCTCTTCATCCGGAAATTATTGTTCCAATTGCAATGAAGATAACAAGCATAGTTCCTGTTGAGCTTTCTTCTTTTACAGTAGAGAATATTGATGGTGAAGTTGTTCTTAAATGGCAGACAGCAACGGAGACGAATAATCAGGGCTTCGAAATTGAAAGAAGTCAGAAGTCAGGAGTAAGAAGTCAAAATGATTGGGCAAAAATTTCCTTTGTAGAAGGAAGAGGAACAACAACTGAGTTTACAGAGTACAGTTACAAAGACAAAATCACTAATCCCGGAAACTATGTTTACAGATTAAAGCAAATAGATTTTGATGGCACCGTTTCATACAGCGATGAAGTAGAAATTGATGTAACCGGACCGAAAGATTTTACATTGTATCAGAACTATCCGAATCCATTCAATCCATCAACAACAATTAAATTTGCGTTGCCTGTTGACAGCAAAGTGAAGATAAACGTTTATAACTCACTTGGTCAATTAGTTGAAACATTAGTAGATAAAGAAATGGAATCCGGCTACCATGAAGTTACTTTTAGTGCTTCAAATCTCTCTTCAGGAATTTACTTTTACAGACTTGAGAGTGAGAAGTTCGTTAGTGTGAAGAAAATGATAATCATCAAATAGTACGAAGGTAAATTGAATTAATTAATGCCCCGAATATTCCGGGGCATCTTTAAAAAGAAAGCATCCATTTTTAATTGGAGATAATTAAATGAAAAAGATATTCACCCTGGTTTTGTTTTTATTTATTTCTTTATTGATTTGTTCGTCAGGAGAAGCACAGGAAATGGGAGATGGCGGATGGAGATTGGGCGAAAAGCAGATAAGGATTTCTGCTGACAATCCTGAGCAAATAAGACAATTATATAACCTTAAGCTTAATATGGATTTTTATGGACCGGCTTATGACCATATAATAGCATATGTTATTTCAAGTGAACTGGAAAGAATAGAAGCTCTGCATATTCCATACGTTATCGAGATTGAAGACCTGAATGAATATTATAAAGATTTTTGGCTTCGTGAAGATCAGTATCATACATACCAGGGAATCATTGATCTTGCCGACAGTTTAGCATTAAATTTTCCAACAATATGTAAGAAATATATTTTCGGATATTCAATTCAAAACCGTCAACTAGCTGCTTTGAAGATCAGCGATAATGTTGAAATTGATGAAACAGAAGCTGAAGTAATGTTCGATGGTGGAATTCACGGTGATGAAATAGGTGGTTCCGAAAATATAATCAGGTTTGCACGCGATCTCTGCCTTAAGTACGGGGTAGAACCTGCTGTTACAGATTTAATAAACACACGTGAAATATGGTTGTACTTGATGGTTAATCCCGATGGCAGATACAATATGTCCCGTTATAATGCTAACGGTGTGGATTTAAACCGTGATTGGGGTTATATGTGGGATGAATGGGGCGGCAGTCCGGGTGCCTTCTCGCAGATTGAGACCAGAGCATTAAGGGATTGTATGTATAATAACCAGTTTGCCATTCACACAACATATCACAGTGGAACTGAAATTATCTCTTATCCCTGGAGCTATCGTCCGAATACTTGTCCGGATCAAAGCCATATAAATCAGCTGGCAGGAATTTATTCTTCTTTTTCAGGTTATACTTTTTTGGAATATGGACAGGGCTACAACGTTATGTATCCTATAAATGGAAGCACTA
>Ga0209592_1000629_pt1 | contig 10904 bp, 7 predicted proteins | sample PPLLak2March2015_2_FD_187251 | JGI IMG/M metagenome (GOLD analysis project Ga0209592, IMG submission 187251) | Freshwater sediment microbial communities from Prairie Pothole Lake near Jamestown, North Dakota, USA - PPLs Lake P8 Core (3) Depth... | ecosystem: Environmental > Aquatic > Freshwater >... | reverse complement strand
GTGGAAGTCACCCCTTCTGTGTTAGTCATTGGGGGCGGCATTGCCGGCATTCAGGCCAGCCTTGATATCGCCCATTCAGGCTTTGAAGTCTACCTGGTAGAAAAATCACCTACCCTGGGAGGCCACTTCGCTCAATTGGATCGAACCTTCCCGAATCTGGAGGAAACCTCGACCAACCTCTCTCCGAAACTGAAAGAAGTTGTAAGCCATCCCCTCATTCACATTCTGACCCAGAGTGAAGCGGAAGAGGTGGAAGGATTTGTGGGCAATTTTAAGGTCAGGGTAAGGCAGACCCCCAGGTATATCAATCCAGAAAAATGTACCCGATGCAAAAAATGTGAAGACGTCTGCCCGGTGAGGGTTCCGAGTGAATTCAATATGGGACTGTCCGAGAGGCCGGCCATCTATCTCCCCTCCCCTCTTGCCGTACCCTTCACCTATACCATCGATTCAGAGAACTGTCTGTTTCTCCAGAAGGGTGAATGCGGTAAGTGTCGAGAGGTTTGCCCCGAGGGAGCGGTTGAGTTCGAACAGGTAGGAATTGAACGCCAGTTCGATATTGGGACGATCATTGTCGCCACGGGTTATGATCCCTTCGACGCGAGGCAAAAGCCTGAGTTTGGATACGGGCTTTATAAGAACCTCCTGACCGGGCTGGAGTTTGAAAGGCTGCTCTCGGAAAGCGGACCGACTCAAGGGAAAATTCAAATCAACGGCAAGGAGCCCAAAAACATCGTATTCATCCAATGCGTCGGGTCGAGGGATAAAACGGTGGGCAATGAATATTGCTCCAGAGTCTGTTGTATGTTTACAGCCAAACAAGCCTCGCTCATCAAGGAGCGCCTCCCCGATGCCCGGGTCACCGTTTGCTACATCGATATCCGGGCCTTCGGAAAAGGGTGTGAGCAATTCTATGAGCAGGTCCAGAAAAAAGGCGTCTTTTACCGAAAGGGAATCCCTTCTGAGATTTATCAAAGGTCCGGGAAATTGATCATCAAAGCGGACGACGAACTCTTAGGGGAGCTCTATGAGGAAGAGGCTGACCTGGTTGTCCTGGCCACAGGCCTCACACAGCGAAAAGATGCCAATCGCATCCGCAGCCTCCTCAAGCTCTCCCAGAGCCCGGATCGTTTCTATCTGGAAGCTCATCCCAAATTACGGCCCCTCGATACGGCGACGGATGGGATCTTTTTGGCCGGGACCTGCCAGGGGCCAAAAGATATTTCCGATACCCTGTCCCAAGCCCACGGAACGGCCTCTCGGGCGACGATCCCCCTCTTCGCAGGAAGAGTCAAGATCGAGCCGATCACATCTGTGGTAGACGTCTCCTTCTGTGCCGGCTGCGGTCTGTGTGAACAGGTTTGTGAATTCAGAGCCTTGAAGATGGATCCCTACCGAAATGTGATGACAGTGAATGAGGCCCTCTGTAAGGGATGCGGCGCCTGCAACGCCACTTGCCCTTCAGGGGCCATCAGTCTGAGACACTTCAAGACCGAACAGATTATCGCCCAGGTCAGAGAAGTGTGCTGATTTCGGATTGTGGATTGTGGATTGCAGATTTCCGAATTTGGAATGACTTTAGGACCATCTGGGTCAAGGGTGGGGAGCCTCAACATTAATCATTGACGATTGTTCATTGCCCATTTTGCATTGATGCTTTATGGAAAAGGGTCTGATCCAAGTTTATACGGGGAATGGGAAAGGGAAGACGACGGCCGCTTTAGGGCTTGCCCTCAGGGCCGTCGGCCATGGACTGAAGGTCTTGGTCATCCAATTTATGAAGGGAAATATTAATTACGGCGAATTGGAATCTTCGAAAAAGCTTTCTCCATACCTGACGATTATACAGATGGGGCGGGAGACGTTTGTGTCAAAAACCAACCCAGACCCCGTCGATATAAGACTGGCCCAGGACGGATTTGCTTTGGCAAAGAAAGAGATTGCCGATGGAGCCTACGACATTATCATCCTCGACGAGATCAATGTAGCCGTCGATTACGGTTTGATCCCTCTCTCCGATCTCCTTCGCCTTCTCGACGCCAAACCCAACGGAGTGGAGCTTATCCTCACGGGAAGGAATGCCAAACCTGAAATAGTGGAAAAAGCGGATTTGGTCACGGAAATGGTAGAACAAAAACACTACTATCGGAACGGGGTCTCAGCTCGCGAAGGCGTAGAGATCTGATCTCAAATTTCAGATTTAAGATTTCAGATTGAAAACATCTTCAATTTGCGATTTGCGATCTGCAATCTGCAATTGAAGTGGGGACGATTCATGTTCAGAGAGGATGAGCTTAAAGAAATCGAATCGGAAAAAGAAAGGTGGGAAGAAGACCTGGCGGAGACTCTCCGCGAAACCCCTGAACGTCTCCCGCGATTTAGCACTGTCTCCGATCTTGAAATGAAAGGCCTTTACACTCCGGAAGATATAAAAAACATCAATTATTCCAGAGACATTGGTTTCCCGGGCGCTTCTCCTTTCACGCGGGGGGTTCAGCCTTCCATGTATCGAGGAAGGCTCTGGACCATGCGAATGTTCTCGGGTCTGGGGGGGCCGGAGGAAACAAACAAGCGTTTTCACTATCTTTTGTCCCATGGGGAAACAGGTCTCTCCGTCGCCTTTCATTATCCTACGCTGATGGGATACGACAGCGATTCTCCGATGTCAAAGGGAGAGATCGGGAAGTGTGGCGTGGCCATCGATACATTAAAGGATATGGAGATTCTCTTTGAAGGAATCCCGCTGGACAAAGTGACCACGTCCATGACAATCAATCCGCCTGCTGCGATCTTGTTGGCGATGTACATTGTCGTAGCAGAAAAACAGGGGGTGAGCAAAAAGGAAATCGGAGGGACCATCCAGAATGATATGCTCAAGGAATTCATCGCCCAGAAAACCTTCATGCTCCCGCCGAAGCCATCCATTCGAATCATTGTCGATACGATTGAATACTGCACCCGGGAAGTCCCCCGTTGGAATACGATTAGCATCAGTGGTTATCACATCCGTGAGGCCGGGGCGACAGCCGCTCAAGAACTTGCCTTCACTCTGGCCGATGGAATTGCCTATGTCGAAGCAGCCATAGAGAGGGGCCTGAAGGTCGATGATTTTGCCCCGAGGCTCTCCTTCTTCTTCGATTCTCACATTGATTTCTTTGAAGAGATTGCCAAGTTCAGGGCGGCTCGTAGAATGTGGTCGAAGCTCATGCGCGAGCGTTTCATGGCAAAGAATCCACGTTCCTGGATGCTTCGTTTCCACACCCAAACGGCTGGGTGCTCCTTGACGGCGCAACAGCCTTATAACAATGTCGTCCGCACCGCTTCCGAAGCGTTGGCTGCCGTTCTCGGCGGGACCCAGTCCCTCCATACCAATTCACTCGATGAGACCTATGCCATCCCCACTGAGGAAGCCGTCACGATCGCGTTGCGGACACAACAGATCCTCGCAGAGGAAACCGGCGTGGCCAATACCATCGATCCTCTGGCCGGATCCTATTTTGTCGAAGCCCTCACGGACCAGATGGAACAACAGGCATGGGACTATATCCATCGGATTGACGAGATGGGGGGAATGGTCACAGCGGTTGAACGAGGCTATCCCCAGGCAGAAATTGCCGATTCAGCCTATAAGTATCAGAAACAGATCGACTCGGGTGAGAAAATCATGGTGGGTGTCAATAAATATGCGACAGACCACCCCCCCATCACCATCTGGAGAATGAGTCCAGCGGTTGAAGAAAGACAATTGGCACGGCTCCGTCAGGTGAAACAGATTCGAGACAATCAAGAAGTGAAAGAGCTCTTGAATCAGGTTCGAATCGCTTCGAAAAATGGTGAAAACCTCATGCCCCATATCATCAACGCCGTCAAGGAATATGCCACGATTCAAGAAATCTGTGATGTGTGGCGGGATGTCTTTGGGAGATACACAGACCCGGGCTATTTTTAAATTGCGGAATGTAGAATGCGGAATGCGGATTTAAATCAAATATCAATTCTTTTTATGCAATCACACCCCTTGATTCCGAATTCCACACTCCGAATTCTAAACTCAAGGAGGGATGGATAGGGAAGAATGGGTCCGAAGCGGAAGATTCGAATTCTGATTGCCAAACCCGGCTTGGACGGACACGATCGGGGGGCAAAAGTGATTGCAAGGGGATTCAGGGATGCCGGTTTTGAGGTGATCTATACGGGGCTTCATCAGACGCCAGAACAGATTGTTGCGGCTGCCATCCAGGAAGATGTGGACGCAATTGGACTATCCAGCCTTGCCGGAGCCCATGATTATCTTTTCCCGAGAGTGATTGGCCTGCTTAAAGAAAAAGGGGCGGACGATATTATTGTCTTTGGAGGGGGAATTATTCCTGAAGAGGACCTCCCCTCCCTCACGCAAGCAGGAGTAAAGGGGGTTTTTCCTCCCGGGACTTCCATCGAAGAAGCCGTCAACTGGGTCCGGCAGAATATCAAACCCCGGAAATAATTGGTCCGGGGTGAACGGTTCGGAGGGCTTCGTTTTGAAACTCTGAACTCAAAACTCAGAACTTAAAACAGGGCCGGGGGAATAGTCAGAAGTTTAAAGGTGAAAAGTGAACGGTAAAAGTAATTTCTTGATGCTATGCGCGATGCTCTATGCGCTACGCTTATCTCGGAAAAGGAGGGGTGCGAATGATCACATTTAAAGAAGGGAATTTAAGGGTTCCTAAATGGAATCGAAGGGTTTTTATTGTGGCAGGAGGAACGACGGCCTACAAGAAATATTTCCCGGAATATAAACTGGAAGAGCTGGCGATGATGGCCTTCAAGAATATGCTGGAGGACAACGACTTGAAAATGGACCCTTTGGAGGTCAAAGGGCTGGTCAACTTTGCCACCTATGGTGAGTTCGCCGACCACTTCCAGGACCAGCTGCTCTGTGAAGCGAAGATTCATGACTATCTTGGGCTGGACCCTCTTCATAATTTAGGGATCAAGACAGGAGGGGCTACGGGAGGCTCAACTATCCTTGCGGCAGCGATGGGGGTAGCTTCGGGTTATGCCAATGTGGCTTTAGCAATGGGTTGGGAGCGGATGGACGAAGTGGATACCCGGACCGGCAACTATTATATCGCCACGGCGGCCTGCAAGGATTTCGAAACCCGCTTGGGCCGGGTTTACTCATCCTATTATGCCCCCATGGCAAACCGCTTTTCTGAGGCCTTTCATGTCTCCGAGGTGACCCGGGCAAAAATAGCCGTTAAAAACCATCTCTACGCCTGTTCTTCCCCTTATGCCCAACAGGCGGGAAAATATACGGTTGAGGAAGTCTTGGCTAGCCCCATGTCTGCCTATCCGCTGCGATTTCTTGAATGCTGTGCCATGAGTGCTGGGGTCGCCTGTGCACTGGTCTGTGACGAAGAGACGGCCTACAAGTTAACCGACCATCCCTGTGAGCTTTTTATCTGTGGGGGCACCCATACATTGCGGGTGGCTGACCGCAGGCATATGGAGGTTCCTTTACTTCCACATGAAACTCCGGAAATGTACAAGGATCTTTACAAAAGAGAAGGGGCGCGTTATCCGGGGTTTGAGAGTTTTTTGGCAGCCAGATTTGCAGCCTGGCTGGTCTACCGCATGGCAGGAATTCAAAACCCCATCGAGGATCTGGATCTTGTGGAGCTTCATGATGCTTTTACCATCAGTGATCTACAGACGTATGGGGATATCGGTCTCAGACCGTATGGCCAGGAGCAAGATTATATTGAGTCCGGAGATGCCTATTACATCAATCCGAATACAGGGAAACCCGGGAAATGCCCTTCCAATCTGTCCGGGGGACTGATCGGAACGATGCACGCGGTAGGGGCAACAGGAATCTTCCAGGCGGCTGAGTGTCTGTGGCAATTACAGCAGAAATACGACAAATTCCATGGAGATCCCAAGTTGTGGAAAAAATGGGGGAAAGAGAAGCCCAAGGATTGGCAGAGTCTGCAAATCCCCGAAAATAGCAGACAAGCCCTCTGGGTTTCTCACGCAGGAGTGGGATCCCATGTCACCGTTGGCATCCTTAGAAAGAGCTGGTAAGCCCTCAAAATGCCGCGATTCGTCTGGGTTCAAACGGCCCGGGATGAATCGTTTAGGGTAAACCCCGTTAGAAAGTCTTCTGCTTTCTAATGGGACGGCTCACACAGGGCATTAAACCGCGTGTTCACTGAATAAGGAATAGTTTTCATCCCCGCTGCAAGCGGCGGGGCTTTCTAACGGGGTAAAGGAGGATAGTTCCCATGGTAACGGAAAAAAGAAAGTCAAGAAAAAAGATAGCGACAAAAAAGAAAGCTCAACCGAAGAAAAAAGTCCAGGTGAAGAAAAGAAAAGAGACCAAATTTATTGGGACGGTCACTAAGATACGTCAAAAAGAACCAGCCACTGTCATCGAGTGGCCTCGATCGCTCACCCATATCCATACCTATGGTTTGCTCTCTCCTTTTTTTGAAGGTCTCAGAAAAGGGGAATTACGAGCCACCCTTTGTCCAAACAAGAACTGCCCCGAAAAACGTCTCTGGATCCCACCCCGGGCTCATTGTCCGGATTGCCACGCAGAAATGACCTGGAAGACCTTGCCTAATCCAGTGATCGGTAAGATCTATACTTTTACCGAGGTCGTCTATGCTGGAATTGGCATCGAGCTTTCTACGCCCTACTGGCAAGTCGATGTGGAAATTCCGGGGTTGGCTACAATCCCGAAAAGTTATTTGCTGTATGGAAAGCCATACATCGGGATGAAGGTCAAGGCGGAATTCAGGACGAAAAACCCTACGAATACTGTGCTCGATTATTGCTGGGTACCTTATGAAGAATAGAAGGTAGAGAGCGGGAGATGGAAGGTCGAATTAAACCTTATCTGCTTCCTACCTTCCACTTTCCACCTTCCACCTTCGGAATTGAGAGGTTACCATGGCCCTCGATTTTGATTTGAACGATGAGCAGCAAATGCTTCGAAAGATGGTCCGAAACTTTGCTGAAAAGGAGATTGCTCCCGTTGCTCAGGAACTGGACGACAAGGAAGAATTCTCCTATACGTTGACCAAGCGGATGGGAGACCTTGGCCTCTTTGGCCCTTTTGTTCCCGAGGCATACGGCGGAAGCAATGTAGGCTATGTCTCCTACATCATCGCCGTGGAAGAGATTGCAAGGATAGATGGATCTCAGGCGGCCACTCTTGCCGCCGGGAACTCTTTGGGAATTTCACCTATTTACTACTACGGGAACGAAGAGCAAAAGAAGGGGTGGCTTCCCAGCCTCTGTTCCGGAAAAGCCCTCTCCTCTTTCGGTCTCACCGAGCCGAATGCGGGCTCGGATGCCGGGGCATCCAAAACGAATGCGGTCCTCGAAGGAGACCATTGGGTCATTAATGGCTCAAAAATCTTTATTACCAATTCGACGACCGATATCAGCAAGGTCTGCGTGGTTCAGGCTATAACAGGAAAAAGAGAAGACGGAAGGACCGAACTCTCTTGCATCCTGGTTCCGAACGGAACCCCGGGCTTCACAACAAAGACCATGCATGGGAAGATGGTCTGGAGGTCCTCCAATACGGGGGAACTCTATTTTACGGATTGTAAAGTCCCCAAGGAGAATCTTCTCGGTCGGCGTGGAGATGGCTTCCATCAGATGCTCGCTACCCTTGACGGTGGGAGGTTGAGTATCGCCGCCATGGGATTGGGAGGCGCTCAGGGCGCCTTCGAGTTAGCCCTTAAATATTCGGGCGAACGGGAGCAGTTTGGGAGACCCATTGGTTCTTTTCAGGTCAATGCCTTTAAACTGGCAGACATGGCCACGGAGATTGAATTGGCAAGGTTATTGCTCTATAAGGCATGCTGGCTGTGCGAGCAGCACCGGCCTTTCTCCATGGAATCGGCGATGGCAAAGATGTTCTGTTCCGAAATGTATCACCGGGTGGCCAATCAGGCGGTTCAACTTCATGGAGGATATGGTCTGATGAAGGAATATGCCGTCGAGCGCCATTATCGAAACCAGAAACTCCTGGACATCGGAGAGGGAACTTCAGAAGTCCAGAGGATCGTCATTGCTCGGCACATCGGAGTTCCCGGAAAGGCCTTATAGAATTATAAGTTATGAATTGTGAATTATGAGTCATGAATTTAGTTCTTAACTCTAAATTCTTCACTCCTAACTCTCAACTCTTAATTATCTATTGCCTCTTTCCCATAGTTTTGATATTTTGTTGACACGATGACTTTAGCCAAACGCATTTTGGACGGGGATATTCGGGCTGCTTCCAGGCTCATGAGGGATATTGACGATCGCATCCCCAGCGCCCTGGAATCACTCAAAGAACTTTATCCTAAAACAGGAAGAGCTTATATCATTGGGATCACCGGCCCTCCGGGTTCCGGCAAGTCCACCATCGTGGATAAGATGGTAGACATCTTTCGACAGGAAGGAAAAAGCGTCGGGATTGTCGCCGTCGATCCCACCAGTCCTTTTTCTGGAGGAGCGATCTTAGGGGATCGGATTCGGATGCAACGCCACGCCACGGATGAAGGGGTCTTCATCCGGTCCTTGGCGACCCGGGGATGTCTGGGGGGGCTGACCCGTTCTACTCAAGATATTATCAATGTCATGGATGCCATGGGAAAGGATATCATCCTCGTCGAAACAGTAGGCGTGGGACAAGACGAGGTGGAGATTGTTCATACGGCTCATACCTCCCTCGTGATCCTCGTCCCCGGATTGGGAGACGACATACAGGCCATCAAGGCTGGGATCATAGAAATCGCAGACATCTTCGTCATCAACAAATGTGACCGGGACGGAACGGACAAGGTGGAACGAGACCTGAGATTGGTTCTCGAAATGGGCCGGAGGAGAGAGGAGAGCTGGGAGCCTCTCATTTTTAAAACCGAGGCAATCTCGGGGAAAGGAATTTTTGAACTGGTTTATGGAATCGTCCGCCATAAGCAAGCCCTCGAGCAAAACAAACTCCTGGAAAGAAAACTGAAGGAGAGGACGAAGACGACCTTTTTGGAAATTCTTGAAAGCGAAGTGATGACCCATTTTGTTGAAAAATTGGAGAAAGAGGGAGATTGGGGAAAAATCATCGATGACCTGATGAATCGACGGACGGATCCTTACTCCCTGGCGCAAAGAATCATGGCCGAGGAACTTAGAAAAAAATAAACTCGAAATTCACATATCGGGCGAAGCGTCCGTCTCGGGCCAATTCGAAACAAAGATGTCAAATCCTAAACTCGAAACCCCTGCCTTCGCCCCGCAAGGCGGGGCTTCGCGCAGGCAGGCTAAACTCGAAATAAACCCAAACGCCCAAAGCACAAAACTCAATACCCGACAGTCTTTTGACCTTCAGATTTTGGATTTGCTCGCCCTGTTAAGTGAAAGATGAGTTATTTCTGGTTTGATTTTCATGACATTTCCGGAGGCGTGAGACCATGAATCTCATGCAGAGTTACTTAACAGGGTGAAGATTTAGATTTTAGTGTTTAGAGTTTAAACCATTTCGGATTTCGCCTGCCTGCTGTAGGCAGGGACTTCGGATTTATCCTCAAGGAGGGGGAAGGTATTCATGAAGTCTATTGAGGCCATCCGTAAGGAATTGGAGAAGAGGCGAGTTGAAGCGTCATTGGGGGGGGGTCAGGAAAGAATCGACAAACAGCATCAGGACAGAAAACTGACTGCCCGGGAACGCATCGATCTTCTTTTTGACCCCGGGACGTTTGTTGAGCTGGACCGCTTCGTCACCCATCACTGCGCCGATTTTGGCATGGAGAAGAAGAAGTTTTTTGGAGATGGAGTAGTCACCGGTTATGGAAAGGTTGAAGGCCGTCTGATCTATGTGTTTTCTCAAGATTTCACCGTGTTCGGTGGCGCCCTGGGGATGGCTTTCGCTGAAAAGATCTGTAAAGTGATGGACCTGGCCATGAAGACTGGAGCTCCGGTGATCGGCCTGAACGATTCTGGAGGAGCAAGAATTCAAGAGGGTGTCGAGAGTCTCGCTGGCTATGCTTATATCTTTCTAAGAAATGTCCTTGCTTCCGGCGTTATCCCGCAAATCTCAGCCATTATGGGCCCTTGTGCCGGGGGAGCGGTCTATTCCCCCGCCATGACCGACTTCATCTTAATGACCAAAGAAACGAGCTACATGCATATTACGGGTCCGGATGTCATCCGCGCAGCCCTGGGTAAGACGGCGACCCCCGATGGAAAGCCGATTACCTCTGAATTATTAGGCGGGTCAAGGGTCCATATGGAGAAAAGTGGTGTCGCCCATTTTGCCGCAGAGAAGGACGAAGATACCCTTCGCCTCATCAAGGAGTTGCTCCGTTTCTTTCCGCAGAATAATCGGGAGAAACCACCCATCATCGAATGTGCAGATGATCCCAATCGGATGGACGAATCGTTAAAGACAGCGGTACCCGAGGATTCCAAAAAAGCCTACGACATGAAAAAAGTGATCCTGCCGACCGTGGACAACGGCTACTTTCTCGAAGTACAGAAGGATTGGGCCAAGAACATCATCGTGGGCTTTGCCCGTTATAACGGAATGCCCGTAGGCATTATCGCCAATCAACCCAATTGGCTCGCAGGGTCCCTTGACCCGGATTCTTCGGTAAAGGCCGGCCGATTTGTTCGTTTCTGCGACTGTTTTAACATCCCTTTAATCACCTTCGTGGATGTCCCGGGTTTTCTCCCCGGAATGGACATGGAAGAAAGAGGAATCATCCGACACGGGTCTAAACTCCTCTACGCATTCTGTGAAGCAACCGTACCCAAAATTACCATCATCACCCGGAAAGGTTACGGGGGCGCTTATGACGTGATGTCGAGTAAGCACATCCGGGGAGATATCAATTATTGTTATCCCACTGCGGAAATAGCGGTGATGG